>ENA-UOXV01008245-UOXV01008245.1-marine-metagenome-genome-assembly--contig:-NODE-8245-length-10300-cov-5.003904_pt1 | contig 10300 bp, 7 predicted proteins | sample MGYA00238165_ERZ766961 | MGnify/ENA primary metagenome ERZ766961 (study PRJEB28924, sample SAMN03173240) | marine metagenome | biome: Marine; feature: Water; material: Subsurface seawater | place: North... | reverse complement strand
CAACAGCTACTTGTGGACTGACGCCAGCGATGAGAAGGAGCGGCGTGATCAATACACCGCCGCCTAGTGCGATCAGTCCATTCATTAAGCCCGCCAACAAGCCGAGCGCTGTTGCACGCTTTCGCGAGAAATACATGCGAGATTCCAAACTATTAACAAACTCACCCATTTGAGCTTTAACAAATAACTAAACAGATTTAATTTTGATAGTATATTTATTGATGAAGAGGGTCTTGTGCTACAAAAGGGGGATTTTACATGGAGAAAATTGTAATAGATCGAGATCGTTTGACGTTATCACTGGCAAATCTGTTTTATTTCTTTAATGCAATGACTTACAGAAATTTTTTTCCTCTTCGTGACACATCAGTACCATGCATCACTGCAAGATTTCAACAATGATGGCGACTACCTGCGGCTGAGGTGACGTTTCTAAAATATTCCAGGTTGGTGAATTAGAATATAGTATCAAAATAACATAGCTTGTTGACCTGTTTCGTCTATGTTTAAGTTCTCAGTATGACCAAAATGAAGGGACTGCCATGACTAAACTACACTACACCCGGAGCCGTGGACGTGCGGAAACGACCCGATGGATGCTGGCGGTTAACCAAATCCCTTTTGAAAACATTTTGATTGATACGCCGGAAAAACTGGCTGCATTACGGGCCACAGGAAAGCTTCCCTTTGATCAAATGCCGTTGCTTGAAATTGACGATCACAATCTTAGTCAGTCCTCTGCAATGATCCGGTACCTCGCCCGCCGTGGCGGATTTTATGGCGATACGGACACCGACGCGCTTTGGTGCGACTTGGTCGCGGGTGCCGTTTCTGATTTCTCAGAAACGGGCCTAAAAGCTGTGTTTCACCCCACAGATGAGATTGCCATCAGCGAACAACAGACTGCTTTCGCCAAGTTTGCGCCGTGCTTTGAAGGGCGCCTCAAGGAAAATGGCACTGGTTTTTGTGCCGGAACACGCTTGTCATTCGCCGATGTTATTTTGGTGGAAGCCTTAAGTTCATATTTGGAATGGATACCCGATATTCTTGAACCCACCCCGTTGCTAAAGGCCTTGAACGAAACCGTTCTGAGCCACCCCGGCATTAAGGCCTATTTAACCTCCGACCTTCGCTACCCAAAACCCGACAATACGTGTGTCATTGATATCGCCCGCGTTTTGCAACGCCCGTTACCATCGCATTTCTCAGACCCAAACCAGTTTGTTACGCCGTCATAAGGGAACAGAATAATGAAAGTAAAATTTCCTTTTGCTATGCTTTTTGATCGCCGTGACAAACGTTTGTTGTTTTGTATTAATTTTTCGCATTGATATTCCCGTTTCTCTTTTAGTGCTGCGCCAGAAACAAAATGAACATTGGGGATCTTGTGTTAGTAGCGTATCTGATATACTTACAGCAATATCAATTGCTTAAGACCATTTTAACACCATGGGTTACTTTAACTTCGAGACCTAAGTAATAATCTGATACCGGCATATCATTAGTTAATTGAGGAGCAGAGGGTGTCCCCACCGATCAAGTACACGACAGACTACTTGTCGCCAGGCTTTACGGCGATTATAGATGTTCGCTCTGCAACCGAATATGCAGAGGACCATATACCGGGCGCGATCAATATGCCCGTGCTGAACGATGCCGAACGAGCAGAGGTTGGTACTATGTATAAGCAGGTTGGTAGTTTTGAGGCCAAACGGCGCGGCGCGGCGCTCGTTTCTCGCAACATCTCTTATCACCTAGAAACGGAGCTTGCCAATGCTCCAAAGAATTTTTCACCACTTATTTATTGTTGGCGTGGTGGCCAACGAAGCCGTGCAATGGCACAAATTCTCAGTGAAATTGGTTGGAAAGTTACCCTTCTTGAGGGAGGTTACAAAACCTACCGCAAGCAGGTTCTAGTTGGGCTTGATGAAATACCGGCAACGTTGCGTCCGATTATTCTTCGTGGCCGAACTGGTTTGGCAAAGACTAGGATCCTGCTTGCTGCCGCTAAACTTGGGACTCAGGTAATTGATCTTGAAGGTCTGGCGGCTCACCGCGGCTCACTTCTGGGTTCAGTACCTGGCTTTGATCAGCCGTCTCAACGAAAATTTGAATCACGTATTTTTGATGTCATGCGACAACTAGATCCGGTGCGGCGAGTTGTCATTGAGGCAGAAAGTAACAATGTCGGCGCGTGCCATGTGCCAGCTGAACTTTGGCGATTAATGGGCAGATCTCAATCGATTCAGATAACCGCACCTCTTGCTGCGCGCGTCGAGTTTCTCCTCGGTGACTATCAACATTTAATGACTGAACCTGAACGACTCAACCCGCTTTTAGATTGGGTGGCGGCTCGAGTTGGGAAGGAAGCAGTGCTGCGTTGGCGAAAGGCGATCGCTGACGGTGACTGGACTGGATTTGTTACTAGCGTCTTGGAAGACCATTACGATCCTGCCTATGACCGCTCTGCTGCGAAACATGGGCATAAGGATATATGTTTACTAAAAACTAAAAGCCTCGATGCAATAGCGGTGGCTCAACTTGCCGAAAAGCTTGCCGCGATAATCTGACTGAAAAGTGTCGTAAGCTTGAACTATTTTCGTTTTTATAAAATAATCCAGACAATAGTTTTTTAGAATATCAATCACCGAGAATGCTATCACCAAAGTTCTGCTTTCCCGCGTAAATGTTTTACGTCACCGCGTTCTTTTTTTGCTTTGAGCCTTCGCTCTGAACTTCCTCGTGTTGGCTTCGTTGGTCTTCTTTTTTTAGGAACGACGATTGCTTGTAATATTAAATCTGTTAACCGTTGTTGTGCTATTTCTCTATTCCTGCTTTGACTTCTCGTCTCATCAACTTGCAAGATTATTGCACCCTCGTTATTCCAACGGCGGCCTGCAAGATCTTTGAGTCTTTGTTTAACAGGCTCTGTCAGATTTGGTGATTTTTCTGCTTCAAACCGTAACACGACTGCACTACTTACTTTATTCACATTTTGTCCGCCGGGACCTGAGGCGCGCACGAAACTCTCGCTAATCTCCCAATCTTCAATAATATTTTTTTTAAATAAAATCACCTTAATTTCACCTTTTAATTCATTGTTTTCATTGTCATAAATATAGCAGGTCCTAATATTACAGCAACAAAGATAAAACACCTTTTACCGCGGAGTGTGTTTTGTTGACCCATTTAAATATATTTTTTTAAGTCCAATGAAGATATTTAGAAAGTTCGATTTTCTCCTAAGCTGAATTTAACATTGGGACCATCACCGAGCCGATCGTTACATTTCTAAATTCTGTCCTTACCAATTTTCGATAGATCCTACGTGTGAATGCTTGCCGAGTTCTGGCAGTGCCAACAAATGCATTTCTGGGATACTACACCTCAATGAGGTTAATATCGGCGGAGGCTCTGCTAATCGGAACTGTTAATGAATACCATTTCAAATAACAACATTGAACCAAACATAAATTTAAAATTTACACACACGAAAACCGCTAAATACATTCCAACGATGAGGCTCAAAAAAATTCCGATATGTACCATGAATCATCCTACTGCGCGTTGTCCACGCACCACCTCGTAAAACCTGAGTAGAACCAAATAACATATCTGAGTACTCCTGATAGGCGTCAGCGTTAAATCCGGGGTAGGGGTTAAATGTATCGGCTGTCCACTCCCATACATTGCCCAACATTTGGCGACAGCCAAAGGCGCTATCGCCATCTGGCAGTGCAGCCACATCAATGCAACCTAAAGCACGGCCATCTAAATTGGCACGCGATGGATCTGGCGGTGTATCACCCCACGGATAACGACGTTTTTTTGTAAATGATAAATTACCTGTGGAATCGTAGTCACCCAATGCAGCTACTTCCCATTCAATTTCTGATGGTAAGCGCACTCCGGCCCAATGACAGTAGGCGCTGGCTTCATACCATGTAACATGACTTACTGGAGCGTGATCAGGAAGAGGGATAATTTTATCAAATTGTTTCAAGCCCCACCGGTCAGCACTTGTTGAAATCCAATAACCAGGGTGGTGTATGGCACTGTCTTTCATGTAAGCCCAAGCTTCATCAGACCAGAACTCTTTTTTTTGATAGCCACCGTCTTTAACAAATGCAGCAAATTCAGAACATGTAATCGGTGCTTTAGCTATTTGAAACTGATCAACTTCGACGGGGTGTGCCCATTTCTCATTATCGAAATTAAACGGACTATCCGGACTTGCTCCCAGTTGAAATCTGCCGCCAGGAACTTCTACAAAACCAGGCCATGAACCCAAACTACGTTGAGAACTTACATCAGTTGCGATGGAAAATTTTGGGGTAGGATATCCAAGTGTTTGCCGTCCCCAAATAAAGGCTTCTGTATGCATATCTTCGTGGAATGCGCCAAACTGATAAATGAAGCTGTCTTGTTCTGATGCTAAACCGTCTTCGTTATTACTAATCAGGTGCTCGCACAGCTGCTCCAAAACGTCTCTCATATACGTTAAGGTCTCTGCCATTGATAATAACGGTAAATCCCAGCGAGTATCGTGGGCGACCGCTATCGAATCATAAAGCTCATCGGCTTTCAGTCCCAATATGCTGTCATACCCATAAAGCTGTCGTAGGATGAAGAATTCGTAAAAATAAGCAATGTGACCAATTTCCCAGCGGAGTGGGTTAACACCTGGTATTTTTGGCCCCATTAATTGTACTTGATCAAGACCGTCTACAAGTTCTAACGTTCTTGCTCTGGCATCTTGGAGAGTATCGATTAAATATGTCGTAGAAACCCTTAGCGTCATTAAAGCCCCCTTGGATAATATTTATGAAAATTAACCTAATCACCCCGGCAAATAAACACACAAAAAATGGAAATCGTACCTCTATCGTTCGCTGGGCCAAGTTTTTGAAAGGCTATGGCCATAACACTCAAATTAACACCGAATACGATGGGTCTGCTTGCGATATCATGATTGCCTTACATGCTTGGCATAGCGCTGAAGCGATTAATCTTTATAAAGCTAAATATCCAAAAGGTCCTTTAATTGTTGCTTTGGGTGGCACAGACGTTAATACATTTTTAAAAACCGATCCCTATGTCACTTTACTTGCAATGGAAAAAGCCGATGCATTAGTTTGTTTACATGATCAAATAGGTGAGGCGTTACCCCAGCACTTGACAAAAAAACTTCATGTCATTGTTCAATCAGCAATACCTCTAAAACAGCGACGTAACCCTTCGAAACGTAATTTTGATATTTGCGTTATTGGTCATTTGCGAGATGAAAAAGATCCATTACGTACGGCCATGGCCGTACGGCTATTAAACGAAAGCTCGAAAATTCGAGTTTTCCATTTAGGTAAAGCACACAATGAAGTGTGGGCCAATGCTGCCAAAAAAGAACAGACAAAAAATCCACGATATCATTGGGTGGGAGAGATGAGTGCTGCACAAGTTCGTCGTGAATTTATAAAGACCCAATTAATGGTTCTGTCGTCCAATCAGGAGGGAGGTGCTAATGTGATATCAGAAGCCATTGTTGCAGGTGTTCCAATAATTGCCTCTAACATCCCAGGGAATACTGGTTTATTGGGCCATAACTATCCTGGACTCTTCCCCGTGCGTAATGAGAAAGCACTCTCAATTTTGCTACAAAAAGCAGAAACAAACCCTGAATTTTTAAGCCAACTCCACCAAGCTTGTTACAAACTTAAATCAAGATTTACCCCGGAACGCGAAGGGGCAGCATGGGCCAAAGTGATAGAAAACTTGAGCCCAATTTCTTAGATTTACTATGCGGTAATGCTTCTTAGTTTTTTTAAGCAAACATTAAGTTATCTTTTGTTTAAATAATTTTTAAAATTAAATCACTAACGTTACTGGCTCTATATCTCCGGTCTGTTCCGTAACTTTTCCGATGATGCGAGATGCAGGGTAGCCATATTTTATTAGTTGTGTGATGCACGCTCCAGCACTTTCAGCGGGAACGGAGGCAAGAAGACCACCAGAGGTTTGGGGGTCAAAAATCAATGGGTACAGCTCGGACTTGACTGCCTGCTCCTGATTTCGAATGGCACGACGGAGGCGGACGTTCGCTGGCTGGAGAGTGCTTAAAATTCCCATCCTCACAGTTTCTAATGCGCCGTCCATAATGGGAAGCGCGCTCATATTAACCTCAACATCAACCCCAGAGGGGCGGATCATTTCAATCATATGACCCAACAAGCCAAATCCGGTGACATCAGTGCACGCAGTAGCGCCATGCTGAAATAAGCATTCAGCAGATAAGCGGTTGGACAAAATCATACTATCCAACGCGCCATCAATCCAACGACCTTTCGCACGTTGTTGCATATCAGCGGCAAACAATGTTCCTGTGCCAAGCGCTTTGGTTAAAATTAAAACATGTCCAGGAATGAGGCCCGATTTTCGTAAAATTTTATCTCTATCAATTAGCCCATTAACTGAGAACCCTAACGCTAATTCAGCCCCTTCGCTGGTATGTCCACCAACCAGAGCAGCGTTAGCATCATTCAACATTTCCATGGCTCCAGCCATCATTTGGTTCAGTGTCGTTTCGACTTGAGCCTCTACCCCATAGGGAACAGTTGCTATTGCTAGCGCAGATTGTGCATCACCTCCCATGGCAAAAATATCACTCAGACTATGATTGGCTGCGATCTTACCAAACAAGTACGGGTCATCAATAAAGGAGCGAAAATAATCCACCGTATGAACAATAACTTTTCCAGTAGCGACTTCAACTACGGCAGCATCGTCTGGGTCATGTAATCCAATTATAATATCATCACGAGGAGCAGGTTTGAGTTCTGACAAAGCGCGAGTTAAAACGCCAGCACCCACCTTAGCACCACACCCACCACAACGCATGGCGATAGCTGAAATTTCTTTTAAAGTGTCAGGGTTGGTTAATGCTTTATTAATAGCAGGCCCTTCATCTTCTTTCATTCTGGGCAGGACCGAAAACTTTTTTATAAAACGCCGGTCAATCCAATCTTTCCACGACCAGAGCAACCTTCCAGAGATAGTATAAATACCTTTTGATGCTACCGCATACTTATCTCCCGAACTTATCAATGACAAAAAGGATGATTGTGGTGAAAAAGACTTAGGTTGTTTTTGTAGCAATACTCGGCGTAAATTATTCGCCAGAGGCTTCCCCTGGCGAACTGCAAAGACACCTGCTTTTGGACGTGAATGATTAACCACGGCCGCTACATCACCTGCGGCAAAAATATTAGGCTGAGATAAGACCTCCAACGTATCATTAACCTTTACAAAGCCATGTTGATCTACGTCAAAACCCGACTCAGCCAACCAGGGTGCCGCGCTTGCAGCCGTCACAAACAACGTTTCATCTGCCTCTAGGCGATCTCCATTGGATAAAATCAGTGTGCCATCCTTTGCCTCAGTTGCTTCAACTCCCCGATGTACAATCACACCGCGCTCATCCAAAATCGCATCAAATTGTTTCGCCACGGTGTATGGAAAACTCGGCATAATTTGTTTAGATTTACTGACCAAATGGTAGCTTAATTCTTCTGAGTTACGGCCAAGCTCCTCAAGCATTTTTTTCAAACGAAATTGGATAGAGAGAATTAGTTCAACACCCGCGGCACCTGCACCAACAACACAAATTCTATGTGGGCCAGCTTGCGCAACTACTCTATCTAACAACTGTTTCCACCGATCAACAAATAGGCTGATAGGCTTTACTGCAACAGCAAACTCAGTTGCACCCGAAATATTTCCAATCCGCGGAGTTGATCCAATATTAATTGACAAGACATCGTATGGAACCGCTGGCCGTCCCTTGCAAATAACGGTTTTGTTTGCTGGGTCAATGCGTAAAGCTTCATCATGGTACAAACGTGCACCGGCAAACTGGGCGAGTGGACGTAGATCAATGTGCACTTCATCAAATTGGTAATGGCCTGCGACATAACCCGGCAACATGCCAGAATAGGGAGTGTGAACGTCGCGTGAGATAATTGTTAAACGCACTCCTGGCATGGGTTTCATGCCAAAACTTTTAATCACAGCTACATGGGAATGCCCACCACCTATCAGGACTAAATCTTTTAGGATGGGTTGTGATGTTGATTGCATAGATCTAAATTCCCATCAGCTTGAATGATGTTGTACTGTACGATTAAGACGTAAACGTTGTCGGATGTATCGAGATAAACTATCAATGCCGACATTCAACAATGCCGTTATCACAATAAAAAATAACGCTCTATCGAGGCGTATATCAGCCAACGCACTATCCACATAAAAGCCCAACGTCGCAATGCCTAGAATGCCGAGGATGGCAGTTTCGCGCATGATCACTTCCCAACGATAAAACAGAAAAGCTAAAAATTGCCCATAAAGCCGAGGGATAATCTCAAAACCGTATAAATTTATGGCCTGAGCGTGATCTGGACGGAGTGAAATTTCATTGCTATAGCGTCCCATTAAATGACCAATAATTGCGCCGTTGTGAAGCGATAAAGCAATAATAGCTGGTAACATGGATGGCCCCCAAAACTGCAAGAAAATATAGGCTAAGATGAACTCGGGGGTTGATCGTACGACAATCAAAAATAGATGACCAAACGTGCGTCCATATTTACCGAAGAATTTGTTTGATATTAATGGAAAGAATGCAAGGCTCAAAAATGCAGTCCCAACCAAAGCTATCTGTGTCAACACAATGGTAGCAATGATACCTGGAAAAGCTTGGGAGGTTATTAAGGTTTGCACCCAGTAAAAAAAATCTACCCAACTTGAAGCATCAAGCAAACTAGATCCTCGTAAAGGAGCAGGAACTATATCAACAGTTAAAAATCGCATTATATTACCTAATTTAATATCTGCTCCACCGCCTAGTAAAAAAGGCGCTAAGATTAAATAAAAACCGATTAATTTAGGCCGCAACCAATAACGAATTGTCGCAATTAGAATATAGAATGTAATTAAAAGAGCCGACGCCTCTGAATAATTCCCTTCGTTAAAAGCAGTTTCTAAATAAAAACCTAAAGTCGGCAGTCCAACAAACCCAAGCACCGCACTAGAGCGCAACCCACATTCAAAACGATAACTGGTGTAGCTAACAATATGGGTCCAAACTTCAGGCAAACGAACATAAAAAAATATTGAAATGATACCACTTCCATAAGGTACAGCTTGCAAGGCATGTGCCTTAGACTCATCCAATGTTTCCGAGTACACCTTTGCGCAAATTCCAGCATATGGTAAAGCGATTGCAAGTATACCTGTTAATGGAGTTAACCCTAGCATTTGCAAAAATATTAGAGCCCAGAATAACTCATGAATAGAACGCACAAATGAGCAAACAAACCGTACCACTCTTAAATGAAATATTTGAGCCAACAAGAACCCTGCAACCGCTCCCATAGAAACACCAATCATCGCAAATGAAACAGTTTTGAGAAGTGCATCACCAATCGAACTAATAGCTAGAAAATCAGGAGTGAAAACACCCACGATCATGCGATCAATTTCTAGCCATGGATTGTGTGTTGTTATAGAAACATCAGAAAAATAAAGGCAGAAGAGTGCAACACCTAAAAATATCAAACTGACCCGGACCATAGACGTATTTTTAGGTGGAAATTTTAAGAAATCACGTTTTAAAACAGATTTGCCCATCTTTAACGCTGATATAGAAAATCAAGATCTTGGCGAGTTAGATCAATTGTCGACTGATCGAAGCAAATTGCGCTGTCCTTGATGCCAATAATTCTGGTTGAGAATTTAATCGCTAAATCAACATCATGCATGGCTAGAACAACTGTAGTAAATTTAGCGATTAAAGTTTTCAAAATTATATTCGCCATATGTTTGTCAACAGCTGATACCGGTTCATCGCCGATTATGGCAGAACCTCCTTGAAAGAGGGCACGGCAAATAGCGGTGCGTTGCTGTTGCCCTCCAGAAAGCTCACCCGTTGGCTTAAATAATTTGTCAACCAAACCTAATTGCTCAACTAATGGTTTAATTTTTTGAACTTCACGCCTCTGCGGCCATGCTAAATTAAGAAGATTATACACAGATGAATAGCTGTTTAAGCGACCGATATAAATATTATGGAAGACACTTAAATTATTTACTAGCCCCAAATCCTGGGGAATAAGTGCTGCTTTATTTTGCATTTGGGCTTGCAGTGCTGCTAACAAAGTCGATTTACCAGCACCGCTTTCCCCAACCAATGCCACACGCTCACCTTCATTAATTTCCAAAGAAATATTGCGAAGAACCGAACTTTGTTTGT
>ENA-UOXV01008243-UOXV01008243.1-marine-metagenome-genome-assembly--contig:-NODE-8243-length-10302-cov-7.262906_pt1 | contig 10302 bp, 10 predicted proteins | sample MGYA00238165_ERZ766961 | MGnify/ENA primary metagenome ERZ766961 (study PRJEB28924, sample SAMN03173240) | marine metagenome | biome: Marine; feature: Water; material: Subsurface seawater | place: North... | reverse complement strand
TGGCAAGCTTATGCAGCAATCTTACCCATGAAAACTGTAGGTGTAATGGGGGACTCAAGAACATATGAATATACTTGTTTGTTGAGAGCTGTTACATCTGAAGATGGCATGACAGCAGATTGTTTTAATTTTCCTAAGGATATATTAGAAAAAATCTCTAATAAAATTATTAATAATATAAAAGGAATAAATAGAATTGTGTATGATATAACTTCTAAACCACCAAGTACAATTGAATTAGAATAATAAATTTATTAATAAAATGAACTTTAAAATTAAGAACATTATCAACAAAAAAAACAAAACTAAAATAATAAGTCTTACAGCATATTCTAAAAATATTGCCAAAATATTAGATAAATATTGCGATATTATCTTGGTAGGCGATTCTATGGCAAACGTTCTTTATGGATTAGAAAATACTCATAAGCTTACATTAGATAACATATTACAGCATACTTTAAGTGTTAAAAAGGGAGTAAAAAAATCTTTATTAGTTGTCGATATGCCAAAAGGATCTTACAAAAATAAAAAAATCGCAAAAAAAAATGCGAAATTAATTATGGATAAAACAGGTTGTGATGCAGTTAAATTAGAGAGTAATAAAAAAAATTTCGCTATAATAAAAGAGTTAGTAAAAATTAATATACCCGTTATGGGTCATATAGGTTTTACACCTCAATTTAAAAAAAAATTTAAAATTGAAGGAAGGACTGCTTTTAAGGCTAAAGAACTTTTAAGAGAAGCATTTTTAATTCAAGAAGCAGGTGCTTTTTCAATAGTTCTTGAGTGCATAGACCCGAGTGCATCAAAATTAATCACAAAAACACTTTCGATACCAACAATTGGTATTGGTGCGTCTTCTTATTGTGACGGTCAAATTCTTGTTACTGACGACATGTTAGGGGTTAGTGGGTTTTACCCTAAATTTGTAAAAAAGTATGCTAACTTGAATAGAATAATTGAAAAAGCTGTAAAAAAATATAGTAAAGAGGTTAAAGCGAAAGCTTTTCCGACCAAAAAAAATTTTTTATATGGAAAATAAAATAGATAATAGCGTAAATTATATTAATAAATTTAAGAAAATCTACAATAAAAGAAAAAAAACTTTTCTTTTAATATTAGTTTTAGCAATAATTGCTTTAATCGGTCTAAATATTGTGAATATTTATAAAATTAATAGTAATAAAAAAATAGCTGAAAAATATATACAAGCTGGTTTATTATTAGCCTCAAAAGATAATGTCAAAGCAAAAACCTTATACAGAGAAATTATTTATAGTAAAAATAAATTTTACTCTCAATTGTCACTTAATACAATGATAGAAAATAAACTTGAAAAAAACGAAAATGAAGTTCTAAAGCTTTTTGAAGCAGTCCAACAGATCAATTTAAAGAGAGAAGAAAAGAATTTAATTAAATTAAAAAAAGCTTTATTTTTGATTAAAATATCTAAAGATATAAAAGGCAAACAATTGTTAAAAGAAATTGTAGAAGATAATTCTACTTGGTCAAGTATAGCTTTAGAAATACAAAATCTATAGATCAAACTTAATAAAATTAGTTTATGAAATCTCTACTTGTTACGCTTACTATATTATTTTCTTTTACAAGCTGTTCATTTGACAATAAAAGCGGTATATGGAAAAACAATGAAACCGCAAGTATCAAAAAATTTGATGAATTTGATAATTTTGAAAAACTTTATACTGACAAAAAAAAATTTAATTTATTAATAAAACCTAAAAATAATTTAAATATAAATTTAACAAATCCAAAAAAAATAAAAACATGGAATGATCAGTTTTATGCGACTTCAAATAATTCAGAAAATTTTTATTATATAGATTCAAATCAAATATTTTTAAAAAGTAAAAAATTGACTCGTGGAAAATTAAATGAGAACTTTTTATTTGATGGATCAAATATGATTATCGCAGACAATAAAGGAAATCTAATTATTTATTCTGTTGATCAAAATAAAATTATTTATAAATTTAACTTTTATAAAAAAAACTTTAAAAAAATAAAAAAAAGATTAAATATTTCACTTCAAAATAAAATTTTATATGTATCAGATAATATTGGTTATTTATACGCTCTTGATTACTATAAAAAAAAAATTTTATGGGCTAAAAATTTTAAAATCCCATTTAGATCAAACCTAAAAATTGTGGGTGATAGAATTATTTTAGCTGATCAAGATAATACTTTATATATTTTAGATAAAGACTCAGGCGAAAAAATAAAATCTATTCCAACAGAACAAGTTTCTTTAAAAAATAATTTTATAAACTCAATCTCTTCAAACAATAATTTAATTTATTACTTAAATACATTTGGTTCACTTTACTCAATTGACATTAAAAACAATAGAATTAAATGGTTTGTTAATTTAAATTCATCTCTTGATTTAAATAATATTGATTTATTTAAATCTAATCCTGTAATTTTACATCAAGATAAAATTATTGTTTCTACGTACCCATATTTTTATGTTTTAGATGCCAACAATGGGTCAACAATTTTGAAAAAATCAATTACTTCTATTATTAAACCTATTGTGTCAGGAAGAAATTTGTTTCTTTTAACTGATGACTATTTATTAGTTTGTATTAATTTAGAGACCGGTGAATTCGAATATTCAATTAATATAAATAAAGAAATAGCAAAATTTTTAAATACAAAAGAAAGATTAGTGAGTATTAAATCCTTAGAAATTTTAAATAGCAAACTATATTTCTTTTTAAATAATTCGTTTACTGTTAGTTTTAGTTCTAATGGTAGTATAAACAGTGTTACTAAATTAAAGTCAAAAATAAATTCATCCCCTATTTTTATAAATGGAGCTATTTTATATATAAATTTTAAAAATCAATTAGTAATGTTAAATTAGCTACTTGATTTCGCGCTTAATAATGATAACTGAGCTACTGTTGTTTCCCCATTCTCGGGCGGCTTAATAGGATATTCACCGGTAAAATAGTGATCACTGAACTGCGGATAAATGTTGTTTCTTTTGTCTTTACCTAAAGATTTATAAAGTCCTTCCAAACTTAGAAATTTTAAAGATTTAGCTTTTATATATTCACACATTTCTGAGTTATTTTTTTTATATGCCAACAGTTCATTTTTAGTTGGCATATCAACACCATAAAAATCTGGAAATTTTATTTCAGGACAAGCTATTCTTACATGAACTTCTTTGGCCCCTGCCTCATAAAGCATTTTAATTATTTTATGACATGTAGTTCCCCTTACTAGTGAGTCATCTATTAATATTATAGTTTTATTTTTAACTACACTTTTTGTCGGACTCAGCTTGAGTTTTACACCCAAGCTTCTTATGCTTTGAGTTGGTTCAATAAAAGTTCTTCCAACATAGTGATTTCTAATTAACCCTAGTTCAAATCTTTTTTTAGAATATTCTGCATATCCTAGTGCAGCAGGTACACCCGAGTCTGGTACAGGTATAACAATATCTGCCGCTATATCAGTTTCTTTTGCCAGTTGTACTCCAAAATTCTTTCTATATTCATATGCACATTTACCACCAATAATGCTGTCAGGTCTTGCAAAATAAATATACTCAAAAATGCAAGGCCTTTCTTTTTGTTTTAGAAAAGGTTTAAAACTTTTGAGCTTATTATTTTCAACTATAACGATTTCACCATTTTCTACCTCCCTTACAAAAGTTGCTCCAACTATATCTAAAGCACAGGTTTCAGATGCTAAAATAAAAGACTCTTTTAATTTTCCAATGACTAAAGGTCTTATTCCAAAAGGATCTCTTACACCAATAACTTTTTTGTTTGTCATAAGAACAAGAGAATATCCACCTTGAATTTGAAATAAAGTATCTATCAATTTATCTAATATTTTTTCTCTTTTGGATTTAGCGATTAATTGCACAATTGTTTCTGTATCACTTGTGGTTCTAAAAATAGCGCCATCTTTTACTAAATTTTCTCTTAAAGCTAATGCATTTGTTAAATTTCCATTGTGAGCAATACTCAGACCACCTACATGCAGATCAGCAAAAAACGGTTGTATATTTCTTAATGATGTTTCTCCAGTTGTGGAATAACGATTATGCCCTATTGCAAAATCACCAGGTAGATTTTTTAATGTTTTAGGATTGGTAAAATGATCACCAACTAAACCTTGTCTTTTTTCTGAGTGATAGTTTTTTCCATCAAAAGATACAATTCCACAACCTTCTTGCCCTCTATGTTGTAGAGCATGTAGACCTAAAGCTACCAAAGCAGAAGCGTCTTCATGGTTAGATATTCCGAAAACACCACACTCTTCGCTTAGTTTATCATAATCAAATTTTTTCAATTTTTTCTTTAGTATTAATGAAATCTTCACTAGAAGGAAACTCTTCTATAAGTATTTCACTACCTTTATTTATTAAATTAAATGAATACGCATCTTCAGCAGATATACCCCAATTTTGATAAGGATAAAACCAATTAAAAATTGAAAATAAACAAACAGAAACAATATAACCCTTAAAAAAACCAAATAAAAAACCAAATGCTTTATCTATTGATCCTACACCTGTCCAGGTCACCGCTCTTCCAAGAGATTTTCCAATCAGTATTACTATAAAAAGTGTGAAAACAAATATTGCTATACCTAAACCAACATTATTAATGAACTCAGATTCAATATAATCACTCACTATGGGTTGAAATTTTGGAACCAATATAATGGTAATTATTGTTGATAAAATCCATTTCATAAAAGAGATTAGGCTTAAAGAAAAACCTTTAAGAAAACATTGGACAACACTGTAAAGCAATATAAATGCAAAAAATATGTCAAATAAATTTAAATTCTCAAAAATTGTAATAAATAGATCGCTCATTGAATTAAATTAAGCTATTATCTTTGTTTCCAAAAGGCTTAAGTGTCAATATTAGTTTTGGCAATAATGTTAAAACTGAAATCATGGCTAGCAACATAGCAATTCCAGTAAATACGCCAAAGTAAATAGTAGGAATAAAATTAGATAAAACTAATATAGAAAAGCCAAATACAATAGTTATAGAAGTATTTAAAATTGCGACTCCAACAGTGCTGTGGCATCTATCTAATGTTTTATCGTAGTCATTTATCTTTTTAAATTCTTCCTTAAACCTGTAAATATAGTGAATACTATTATCAACCGCTATACCTATAGTGATTGCGGCAATAGTTATTGTCATCATATCGAGAGGAATACCCAGTAAACCTATTATACCAAGAATAAAAAAGGCAGCTATAAAATTTGGGACAACACCTATAAAAGAAAGCAACATATTTCTAAATAGTATAAAAAACATTAAAAATATTCCAAGCATCACTATACCCAAAGTAAGTATTTGTGATTTAAACAAACTTTGCAATAAATTATTAAATAGGATGAGAACACCTGCTAATTTATATTCATTTTTCTCTAAACCTATTTTTGTATTTAATTCAGAATTTATTTTTTTTATTAAATCATTTCTTCTAAGATTTTTTAAAGAATCTTTTATTCTCACACTAATTCTAGCTTGATCTTTTTCAACAGAGACATAGGGCGATACTATTTCTTTCTTTATTGACTCTGGTATTTTACTATAAAGAACAGCTATTTCTAAACTTTGTAATTCTTTATTATTTAAATCTTCTGCAACTCTTAAAATAGACCCAAATGAGAGAACTTTTCCAATTTCTGGCAAAGAGTCGAGGTAGTCATGAACTCTAATAATCTTATCCATTTTATCTCTTGTAAACCAATATTTAGATTTATTTTCATTAGCTTCATTTTCTTCTTCCCACTCATCAAATTCATCTTCTTCTTCTTCATTAGTTTTTTTTTGTTTTACTGGAAAATTTAAAATAATATTTAATGGAGTGGTGCCACCTAAATCATCATCAATTTTTTTCATACCCTTATAAATTTCTGTTTCTTTATCAAAATAATTTATAAAGCTATTTTCTACTTCTAACTTTGAAATTCCAATTATACTAAATATAATTATTATTAGAGTAGAACCAAAAATAATTATTTTATTATTTTTTGTAAAAGAACTTAGTGCTGATGTAATAAAAGATTTTTCAGTATCATTAATATTTATTTCATTGTTTGATGAAAACAAACTTATTAAAGAAGGTAATAATAAAAATGTAATAAACAAAGACACTATTAAACCTAAAGTCATCATCCACCCGAAATCTATTATTGGTTTTATTCCACTAAACACTAAAGATAAAAAAGCACATACGGTAGTTAAAACAGTATAGAGTATTGGAAGCATCATTTTTTTACTAGCTTCAAGCACCGCTTCATTTTTTGTTAACTGAGGAAATTCTTTTTTTAATTGCAGGAATCTAACTGTCACATGAATATTCATTGCCATATTTAATATAAGCATTAAGGCAATAAAGTTTGACGAGATAACGGTCACCTTCCAACCGAGCAAGCCTAATAAACCAATCATTATGATCACTGAAGTTGCGCATCCAACTAATGGCATTATAACCCATTTAAAATTTCTAAAAATTAACCAAAGAGTTAAAATGATAAAAATAAATACTCCAATTCCAAAAACAGCTATATCATTTTTAATATAACTCATCATATCATCAGCGATCATTGGAATGCCCCCTAAATGAATTTTGGCATTTTCTCCATATTTATTTATTACATCACGAATTTCATTTATATTTTGATGATTTCTAATATTATATAAATTTTTATATTCCTCATATTCTGTAAGAAATTTTTTATAATTTGTTTTTTCTTCTTTTGATAAACCAGTTTCAACAGATTGATTAAAATATTTGTCTTTTATCTTTATATACTCAGCTAGTCTTTCATCTTTTTTTAAATAAACAACAATTCCTGATGTTTTACCATCTTCACTGATAACGTAATTTTTATAAATAGGGCTATTAATTATTTCATCAAAACCTCTTTTTCTATCAATTTCAGGATATGATAATGTTTTAAAATTTTTTAATCTCTCCATTAATCCTTCATCCGAACTTTTTAAGAGCGGAACATCGATAACTGTTATGACGCTATCTACCCAGGTTAACTTTTCAATTTTTGTTTTAAGCAATTGAAGATTTAAGATAGTTTCTTTTTCAATAAAACTTGAAATTGGAGTATAGGTCAAAACCAAAAAATCTTTTGAGCCATAAGTTTGATTTATCTCTCTCAGGTATTTAAGATCCGGATCTCCTTCGAGGAGGAGAGCATCTGATGATGCATCTAAATTAAAATTTTTAGATTGATAAAGTGAAAATACAATTAAAATTGTTAAAAAAAAAAGTGTTACTTTAGAAAAATCTATAACTATTTTTTTATAAATATTACTAAACATGAGGATATTTCAGATATATCTTAATTTTATTATAACTAAAGGGAAAATTGAGCCTAATTTTTGCTTAAATCTTTAAATTTAGTATATATTCCCTCGAACTCTACTTTTACAGTGCCTGTAGGGCCGTGTCTTTGTTTGCCTAAAATTATATCAGCTAAACCATTTACATCATTCATTTTCGATTGCCATTCAGCATGTTCTATAGATCCTAATTTTGGTTGTTTATTCTCCAAATAGTAAGCTTCCCTGTAAACGAACATTACAACATCAGCATCTTGCTCGATAGATCCCGATTCTCTTAAGTCAGATAATTGAGGTTTTTTATCATCTCGCGACTCAACTGCTCTTGATAGTTGAGATAAAGCTAATACAGGAACTTTAAGTTCTTTAGCTAAAGCTTTTAATCCCTGAGTAATTTCAGAAACCTCTTGAACCCTATTATCATTTCTGTTTTTTCCACCTGGCGCTCTCATCAACTGTATGTAATCTACAACAATTAAACTTAGTCCAAATAATCTTTTTATTCTTCGTGCTCTATTACTTAATGTAGCAATTGTGATCGCAGGCGTTTCGTCAATATATAAAGGTAAATTATAAATATTTCTTGAAGTCTCAATATATCTATTAATTTCACTTTCAGTAACTTTACCTCTTCTTATGTCATCTGATTTTATTCGCGCTTGTTCAGATAATATCCTAGTTGATAATTGTTCAGAAGACATTTCTAAAGAAAAAAAAGCAATTGAAGATTTTTCTTGTCTGCTTAAAAGATTTTGAGCCGCATGATATGCAATATTTGTTGCTAAAGCGGTTTTACCCATACCTGGTCTACCAGCTAAAATTACTAAATCTGATTTATGTAAACCTCCCAATTTTTCATCAAGATCAACCAAGCCTGTTGGAACACCAACTATTCCCTGATCACTTTTCATAGCAAGTGTTGCCATTTCAATAGTTTGATCTAATGCCTGGTTAAATTTTAAAAAAGATTGAGAAAAACTCCCTCGTTCAGCTAAATCAAATAATGATTTTTCAGTTGTTTCAATTATTTGCTCTGCATTTTGGTCCTTACTATTTAATGTTTCAGATGATAAGTTGCTTGAAATTAAAATAAGCTCTCTTCTTAAATACATTTCATGGATTACTTTAGCATAATCAACTGCTTGTTTTGTTGAACCAGAAAATCTTGTTAACTTAACTAAATATTCAGTACCACCAACATCTTCTAACATATCATCCTTTTCAAAATAGTTTTTTAAAGTAATGGGATTAGCAATCATTCCTTTATTATTTAAAATTTGAACCACTTCATAAATTTTTGTATGAGCGGGATCAAAAAAAGTAGAGGGATTAATTATATTAGAGATTTCATCAATTATATCATTATTGACTAAAATTGAACCTAGTAAGGCTTGTTCAGCCTCAAGATTTGAAGGTTGTTTTTTATTAATGTTATCACTTGATAGAACTAGATTATTCACTCTTAAATAATAGTTATACCAAAGCGCAATTAAAGTTAAAAGTTACACACTATTTTAGTCTGCCTGTGGAAAAGTTATACCGTTTGGATTTTTTCTATTTTAATAGAAATTTTAGCAGAAACTTCAGAATGAAAATTTATATCAACTTTATAAACACCAATCTTGCTTAGTTCTTCTTTTATAATTATTTGAGAAGGTTTAATTTCGACATTTGATTTTTCGAGAATTTTGTTAGATATTTCTTTTGGTTTTATTGATCCATATAATTCGCCATTATCTTTGCTTTCTTTATTAAAAACAAAAGATTTATTATTAATTGATTCAGCTATGTCTTTATATTTTTTTTTAATTTCAATATTTTTTTTATTTAATTGGTCTTTTATTTTAGAGACGTAATCTAAATTTTTTTCACTAAATCTTAAAGCTTTACCATTTTTTAAAAGATAATTTCTACCGTAACCTGGTTTAACAATTACTTTGTCTCCAATATTTCCTAGGTTGATAATGTTTTCTAAAAGTATAATTTCCATTATTATATTAAACCAAGAACTTTTGCTTTTTTTATTTCTCTAGTAAGTTTTTTTTGTTTACCACTAGAAATAGATGTAATTTTTGAAGATATAATTTTATGATTTTCAGATAAGTATTTTTTTAGTAGGCTAATATTTTTATAGTCAATAATTGGAGCATTTTTAACTGACAAAGGACATTTCGAGCCAAATCGACTTTCAGACTTTTGAAATAAACTAAGTTTAGTTAAAGAATTAGGACTTTTTTTATTAAATTTTTTTCCTTTTCGTTTCATTTATCAACCTTTATTAAAATATTCTTTTTCAGTGTCTAGGTTCTTATATTTAACAACCAAATGCCTTATAACAGAGTTATCTAATTTAATTTTTTTTGTTACTTCTTCCAAAGTTTTTTTATTTCCTTCGAATTTATAGTGAATGTAAAAACCTTTGTTGTATCTTTTTATTTTTCTTGCTAAATTTAATAAACCCCATTCTTCTATTTTTATTACTTTACCAAAATTGTTGTTAATTAACTCACTATATTTATTTTTAATATTTTCAATTTCACTTTTTGGTAAATCTTGTTTCGTTATTAAAGTATTCTCGTAAAAAGACATATTGTTTCCATTTTATTAATTTGCTTTAAAAAAGTACATATTGTAAAAAAAGTCTTATACTATAATAGGTAACTATATCAATACTAATTATACGAGGGTATAAGCACTAAATTTATGAAAGCAATACTTTTTCCAGGCCAGGGCTCTCAAATTGTGGGTATGGGTTCAGAGTTTTTTAAAAATTTTGAAATAGTTAAAAAGATCTTCGACGAAGCTGATAATACACTGAATTTTAAAATTTCAAAAACAATTTTAGAAGGACCAGAAAATGAGCTAAAATTAACAGCAAATACTCAACCAGCAATTTTAACCGTGAGTTATGCTATTTTTT
>ENA-UOXV01008242-UOXV01008242.1-marine-metagenome-genome-assembly--contig:-NODE-8242-length-10303-cov-6.026054_pt1 | contig 10303 bp, 17 predicted proteins | sample MGYA00238165_ERZ766961 | MGnify/ENA primary metagenome ERZ766961 (study PRJEB28924, sample SAMN03173240) | marine metagenome | biome: Marine; feature: Water; material: Subsurface seawater | place: North... | reverse complement strand
TCGACGACCAGCGCCCAGCACGTTCGCCAGCGGTTCATCGCAGGGTAGTTCCGGAAGACCTTCCCGGCGAGCTCCTTCGGATCACCAGCTCCGAGCCCGATACCTGGCCGAACGCCAAGGGCAATCAGCACGGCACTCTTGGATCGGGTGATATGGCGCCACGCACCAGCAAACGCGTGAAGCGTTGTGCCGCCGATCAGCACAGCAGCAGCGCCCGTCGACGCTGTTACTTGCACACCCCGCTGCCCGTGTTGCCGCTGCAGCTCCCGGATGACGTGACCTAAAGGAGAGCCAAATCGTAAGTTGTCATCGCTGTACGGAGAAACGCCAGCAAACGCATGAATCATGTAACGTTCTAAACGTTATGAATGTAACGCATACAATGCAGCCGGGCCGGGCACCACCGAGGACAAAGGACTTGCCGGTCCCTGCGCTGCCTGTGAGAAATACATTTCGACCATCTCGCACCGTCTGGTATTAGGGGTGGGTCCACTCAGACAATACCCGTCTGTTTTGTGCGCGTGGCAACAGAGGTGGTGGGCTGTAGGCAGCCCGGCCCGCTGGTTCTTGCCTGAATCACACGTCGCTGGTCGTCGTTCAGGCCCTGCAGCGACTCTTCCTCGCTGTCCAGACCCGCGTCCATACCTGCGCGCTTGCTGCGCCCGCCGCGCCCGCCGCGACCGAATTTGGCGTTGCTCCTGCTAGAAATGTCCCCGCAAAAATCAGCCTCAACCACCCGCGTCAGACTGATTTGGAACAGCCCATTGCACTGGTCCGGAGTCTCAACTGCACACTCGCAGGGGCGCGGGAGAGCCCGCAAGGTCTAGCCGAGCTGCACGGACACAACCTTTGCATGCCCCAGTGTCCCAAAGGCTCCATGTCATCCGCCGCCTTGGGCAACTGCCCCTTCAGTATCTCCCGAAGCGTCGCCTCATCGCTCATGTCCGACGCATCCGCCGCCGCACTTCCTGCGAGGGACCCCTCGAACCCATCCCCGCGCTCGTCCCGCTGCCCAACGCTGGCATCCTTGCGAACCTTCTTGTTGAGGCCTTTCCCCCCGGTCTCCTTCCTCGCCCCGCTACCCCCATCCCGTATGTTCACGCCACCGACACTCGCCAAAGGCCCTGGGATGTAGGAGTCCTCCCCCTCGTCTTCGCCAGAGTCCCTCTGCTCCACCTCGCTCTCCACTTCGGGCCGAACGTACGGTCGCATTGGGGCGCCGATCCTTCCAAGATCCCGTCTGGACGATTGCGAAAAGAGCCCAAGCGTGAGCTTTTCGGACACGGGAGCCAGGTTCGCAGGAACAAGGGGAAGTCAGCACGAGACTCCGAGGGGGCAATCAGAACATGAAGGGGGCGTGCCTGGCGACCGTCGGAAGGCCTCTCGGCTCTGGGCCGAACCCACTTCTGCGCAGAGCTGCGACGGATATCGCGGGACGAGGGCGACTCTCAGATAGGGACGCAGCAGAACGAGCGTTTCCCTCTCCGGCACCGCTAAGAAAACGATGGAAGAGGATTACGGCGAGCAGCGCCCTGATACTGACAGAAGAACCCATTGCAGACCGCTGTGAGGATCGGAAGAGGTTTCCGATATTCCTCACTATCCCGTAGGATCCACCCGCATCCCCCTGATCTCACCACCCGGGGATCCAGCGCTCCTCGAGGAGGACCAGAGAGGGATGGTGATGATCGCAGCTCCTGATCAAACCGGACCGCTCTATTTTGCCGACTGTGCGCTGCTGGGAATGGGTGATTCCCTCAGGCACTGTTGTCCAGGGCCCCGACGCGAAGTTCCCGCCCTGCTGCACCAAGAAATTCTGAGGCGCTCAAACTGCAGGGCGAGAATAGGCCCGCCTCAGATAGGGACGATTCCATCATGTCGATTTTGGAGTGACCTGTGAGCAGACATAGCTGGCAAGAAGGCACTTGCCAAAGATGCCGCGGTGGGCCCACGGGGCAGCATTATTGATGCTGCTTCTCGCTGGAGCGGTCCGGCTAGCAGCAGATGTCTCCACGGGGGTAATCGAGTCCGCTGCTGTGCAGGAACTACCTGGTTCGCCACTGCGCATCTTCTCCAAAAACCTTCCTCTCCGCCAAATGCGGGCTCCGGACCGGCCAAGGCACAGGCGCAGAAATGCGGCAAGTGATGTGCCATGGCATATGGAAGCATCAGTGGATCAAGGTGATGCAGACAACAGACGCAAAGCGGAAAAATTGGCTGCGAAGATGTTCCTTGTGAAGGTGGACAGCAGAACCCGGTTGCGGGAGATGCGGGCGTTTGTGACGGGGGTGCTTGAAGCGGAGAATGTGCAGTACGTGCCGGACGACGCCCTTCTAGTGAGTGCCGCTTTCTATCTCATGATCCTGCAACAGTGCTTCGAGAGCGCTCAAGTAGCTGCCTCCTGCAATAGTTCGTGCCATCCGCTGAGCTGTGCATATCACTGCCAGGTGGACCTTTTCCCAAGCGATGCTGCCGAGTTGGCGGGTCGAGAGGGCGTCTTGGTCTTTGAGCTGCCCGCTCAATTGAAGCAACCTCAAGGTTGGTGCTCCCCTGTCCAACACACGTCTTTGCCCCAACGGAATTCGGCAGCTGGTTCCATCCTCGTCAGACATTGTAGCGCTCACGACCCACCACGCCGCAGGAAAAACGTGGACAGTCCTGGGCAATGAAGACGCGATCAGAAGGCATAGATCAAGCAGCCAAATGCGCACGGTCGGCGAAGGGCTTGTCTGGGCAGGGGGCTTTGTGGAGCTGCAAGTCGACTTGGTGAGCGCCCCTGGTCCCCGAAAGCCTCGCAATGATCCAGCAACACGTCATGCCCGGAGCCCAAACACGCACTCTACCCTAAATACGCTACACAATCCATCAGAGTCGCGCGAATTTCGCATCCGGAAATGGAGAGGACCGACAACTGCTGGAATGGCTGCGCGGGTTGGAGGCTGCAGGGCTTGCGGACCATCTCTGGACGCGGACCAAAGGGGCTGGAAGGTTGAGCGCGCTTGCGCGTTCGGCGCGGCGTGCGACAATCCAGGTGCAGCCTGAAGGTGCAGAGGCTGTAGTTGCCTGGCTCGCGGATCGCGATGAAGTGGCGTGGGTCGAGCCGCGCATGCCGCCGCGCCTCCGGAACCGCGGCGCTGTGCCGCTTGTGCTCGGAGAGGCGTTGCCGGGCGCCACGACACGCGCGGGCGGAAGTGCATGGGAGCACGGGCTGCGTGGCGAGGGTGAGATCATCGCGATAGGAGACACAGGCCTTGACCACGACTCCTGCTACTTTCGCGACGACGCACGCCCGGTCAAGACGTGCTTTGGCGGCAACCTCTCATGCACAGGCGACTACTTGCATCGCAAGGTGAGCCCGCCCGCCCGCCATTCCGCTGGGCATTGTGCGCTGCACATGCTGCCCGATTTTGGTTTGATAATTGACCGATCGTCTCTTGTCCCAGGTGGTTGCATACAACTATGTTGGGCGACCTGCTGACTTTGGTGCACCGGATGAAGTGGAGGGGCACGGTATGCCCCCGGCACCGTGGTTGTGTAGTGTGAACCCGGAGAGGAATCACGCTGGTAGCTGTGCACAGTATGACTGCTGCTCCTAATCGCGGTGAAACCTTCAGGCACGCACCTCGCCGGCACTGCTGCGGGCGCGGCTTTGGACGGCAGCAGCGGAGCTCCGGATGATGGCATTGCGCCCGGTGCACGGCTGGTGATCGACGATATTCAGAGCAACGAGACGGAAGCGCTTGACTTTCTCCCTGCAGATCTTGCTGTTGACCTCTTTCCACACTCGTATGGACTCGGTGCGCGAGTGTACTCGATGTCGTGGGGAACTGCGTCCACCGAGTACGACAGCATGGCACAGGACGTGGACATTTTTGCAGCAGAGCACCCGGACTGGCTTGGGATTGTTGCCGCGGGAAATGATGGCCCAACGCTCGCTTCGACAGCGTCTCCGGCCAATGCTAAGAACTGTCTCGCCATAGGTTCTACACAGAACGTCGCAGAGGTTTTCGCTCGTGCGGCGCAAAACCCGGATAAGGTTCTTGTCTCCGCGGTCGCAGCCGCAAGCGACATCCTTGGTGAGACCGCCCCCTTTGCAAAGGCGCAATTCGGCCCGGCGCCTTCTATTCCGGCAACCGAAAAGGCCGTGTCGTATGTCGAGGGAAACCGCTACGGGTGCAAAGTCTTCGACAAAGATGAGTTGATCAACAAGGTAGGATGCCCATTACCGCTGGATCCCAACGATCTGAAAACGAATTTACTCGGCTCGTTGCCGCTATTCCGCGTCGTTTCCTGGGGTAAATGTATTTCTAAATCATGTCAGGGTCTGTGTCGAAGGTTGCTCTAATCTACCGCTCGGAAATTCTTGCGGATCCTGAGGATAGCTGTTACTTCGTAGACAAGACGCGACACGCCAAAGCTGCGGGCGCAGTGGCAGTTCTGGTCGTCAATCGTGCAGAAGAGAGTTCATTGATCGAGATGTCTGCGCCATCGAACGACCCAGGAACAAATCTAAGCATCCCCACTGTGATGGTATTGCGCAATTTCGGTGACGCTCTCAAGGGTGCGATTGCAACGGACACGGGCGGAGAGCTGCGCGTCACGCTGCCATCCGCGCGTGGGCTTGACCTCGCGCCGATCCTCGCGTGGTGATCACCCTACTGGCGATCTTGAACATGGTGCTCGTGGCACAGCCACTTTGCATTCTGGTTCTGGGTTTATCCCAGAGCCGTGACCACTCCTTCCCGTTCAGGTTTTCAGCACGAGGACCAACGCGAGACCTGCGGTTCAAGCCAGATTTGCTCGCGCCGGGTGCTTGGCCTGACTGAACTGCTTGCCCACACGGTGCTCACTGCACTCCTCTACTTCCCTAGATTCAATGCGGCTACCCTATACAGGTGACCCAATCATCTCTGCAAAGTCCGACGGCATGATCTTTCAGAACGCATCTTCTGAAATGCAAACGTGCGCGGTTTTTTCATCCTCGGGAACATCTATGAGCGCGCCTCTTGTCGCGGGTGCAGCAGCAATAGTTCGTCAGTACCTGCGAGAGGGCTGGCTTCCTCCTGGGCCACGCCCAACACCATCTGCCGCTGCAATCAAGGCGATACTTCTCAACGGAGCCGTCCCGATTCGGCCCGAACTGTGGGAAAGACGCGGCGGGCGAGTAGGCCCTGCAACCTTTGAAGCGGGCTTCGGGGAGGTGAGTCTCGCAGGGTCCTTGCCGTTTGTCAACAGCTCAAATGGATCGGCGTTTCGCATGGCGCTATTTGACGAGCAGAGTCCACTCGAGGAGGGCACAAGCTTTTCAGTGTGCGTGGAAGTTCCAGTCGGTGTTCCTGCGGAGCTCCGCGCAACACTTGTCTGGACGGATCCACCTGCTGCACGCATCGCTACCGAGGTAAGCCCCTGCTCCCTACAGCCCGTGTCAGGGTCTCTCGTATTGCCAACTGATCGGTCTCAGGTATGATTAGTCTAACGGTACGCTGCTCTTCCACGCGCAGACACTGGTGAACGATCTTGACCTAGAGCTTCGAGATGAAAGCTCAGGCATCCACCTCGGTTTCGGCAACGGGCGCCAGGCCCGCGACAGCTCCAATGGGTGGCATGCAGTTCGCGACAGTGCAAACAACGTTGAAAAAGTTGTGCTCGACGCCGCTGCGCCAGGGCGGTATGCCCTGATCATCGAGGCGCGGAAGGTTCCCGAAGGTACACAGGCATTCGCACTGGCCATCTCGGGAAACTTCACCTCTGCGGAGGCTTGCACGGGACTACTGCCGTCGTGCGGGATGGGCTGTGGGGAGCAGGGAGAATGCGTGAGCGGACGCTGCAGCTGCCCACTCTCGCGCCGAGGAGAGCGCTGCGAACTTTCAAACCCGAGCCTTGAGCTTGACGCGCCAGAAGGACCGCTGGAGCAGGCATGCCCCATCCGAGGCCACGTGCGCAAGCCCGCAACCGCTCCCCAAACCGATGTGCGACCGTGGCGGGCGCCTGCTCTAGAATTGTTGACGTTTCGCGGTACCGAGAGCAGGAGTTGTCCGCCAACGACTGGACGTTCTTCGTTTTTCCGCCTCCTATTGGGGAATACGAGCTGGCAATAAAGACACTGGACACTTCAGCTGACCCAGATTACTACCTACGCTGGAACTCGTTTCCATCTCTCTCGAAATTCGATCTCAGGTATGCCTCAACATCGTTGTGAGAATGCAAGTGCTGCGGGACCGCAATGATAATCCTCCCTATCCTCAAGACGACTTACGAGAGTTTGAGCCCTTTGAGCTCATTGTGGAATTGGATTTACGTTGCAGGCATTACGAGTTTGGTTCCACTTCCTCTGCAGTCTATCGTGGGGATGTGCTGAGGATGTTTCAGGACGGTCCAGATAAGGACACGGGCTTGTGGGTTCTTGGCGTGCACGCCTTTTGTTGCAAGGAAGCCAAGTTCAGGTGAGGGTCTTCACGACGTTGCCTGACCGGTCCACATTGTTGCTGTATTTTTACGGATCGGCTTTTTTCTCTTTTTTATGTGCTCCCCGCGATGCACCCACAAATGCGGTTTCGGGTGTGCTGGGTAGCACGTTAGCTGCCTTGCAGGTTTGGCTTCAGCGGTGCACGCTGCCCCCTTGGAAAAGTTTCGCATTGAAGCCCACTGAATCTCCTTCGGTGTTGGCAGCGTGGAACTACGCAGCGCTGCTGTCATTAAACCTGTGATCGCGCCGTCGCCATCGTCACCGCCGCCGCCAGATTCCGCACCAGCGCCTCCTCCGTCGACTCTTCCATCCTTCGATGACGTGGTCGACCTCACGGACAGCGTACAAGTCTCCTTCACGGTGGCGCTATCCTTGGATCTTGAGGCATTCTTGCTTGTCCAAGCAGATTACCTCAGGGCTGTTGCCACAGCGGCCGACGTGGCTTTGAATCGCGTTTTTGCTGAGGCACTTGAAGTCAATAGCGAGATCCGTCGCGCGGACGCCGCCTCTGCCGTCCGAGTGCTGCTTGCCGTGAGCGTCGAGGTTCAGACAGTGGTTGCAGCAACATCCGGAAGTGTTTTGTCTACGGTAGCAGGCCTCGAGCGAGACCTCGTCCAAGAACTGACTGCAGGTCCACTCCCCATCCCCAGCACGCGCCGTCGCCGATAGCCACGCCTACACAGCCGAATTTCTCAAAGGTCCGGCTGTGACCGCACGGCTACGGTCAACGATAATAGTGATAAATGATAGGTGCCAGATAAATAACCAAAGAGCCGCACTCGCAGGTGGATTTGAGAGTCCGAAAGTGGTTGGCGCAATCGCATTCAAAGACCCAAGCGTCGATGAGGCAAGTGGGAATATAGATGCTGATTGGCAAGAGCCACCGGTTGAACATAACAGCTTTTGGGATGATATGTTGGGCCACGCGGCGATCATCCTTCCCGCCATTATCGGGGGCTTGCTCGTCATCTACGTCCTGTTGCGCTGGTGCTCACCTTGCCGCGTGTGGATGAATCCTTGCGCCCTCCCTATGCAGTGGCGACCCTAAATCCCCCGTCGGCTGTCAGGTGGCGGCGGAAGTTGCGCTCTGCGGTAGTGACGGTGGCAATGACGCCGATACCGTTTCCAACAGCACCAAACATCCCGCACGAGCTCCAGATCGAAATGTATTCCGTATCGCAGGGGACTTCGCGCCCCTCCTCTGGATTTGAATCCAGAGCAGTCTCGACCAGGCCGTCCTCTGGCCTCGACAGGACGACGCAGACTGCCTCTTCTCGACCATCTCCCAGCCCTGACATGCACGCGGAAGCTAGGTCCTCTCCCCTTCCACTCTACGGCGATGTGCGCGGCCGCGGGTTGAACGACCCATTCTGTCTCCCGCGAGAAGCCGTCCTGGGGTCGTGGGGACCTCATTGTGTGCTTACCCTTTGCTGAACCCGCAGGGGCTCGTTGTACGCGAATGCGCAGACCCGTGCTCTTTATACGAATGCACTCAACGGCGACCACCCTGAGAACTTGGTGTCCGAGCCCGCAGAGCGCACCGAGGAGATGACTGGGTGGGTCGAGTCTCCTTCGATGCAGGTGTCCGTTGCAGGTTCTACGGGCGTCGAAGCGGGCGCGCAGCACTCTGGAGAGCCCCAGGCATTCATTGGAGCGGGTGGACAGCGCCCTGAAGAACTTCAACCCTTGAGAGAGCCTGAGCGCCGCGCTCGCTCGAGATAAATGTGCAAACAGAGTGTCCAACTGAGACGACCAGTCGGTCGGGTCTGTGACACGTGCTGTACTGACACGGAAGAGAAGACAGGAAGACTAGCGGTGGACACGATCCACTTAGACGTGGTCCACCTAATAGGGAGTGTGACTTATGTGTGCTAGCCGGTCACACCCTCTGACCAACCACGTATTGACAAGTAAATATGTAAATGTGTCCGCAGAATCATCCAAGTGGCAAACTGATGGGTCGCGCCTGAGCTCGGTACCAGCATTGAGGCACGCACAGTAGGAAAGGTAGCGTCAAGGCTATTCCCAAACCATGAGACATACTCAGTGTTACATACATAGGATGTGACCGGCTAGCTCACACAAGTCACTCATACCATTAAGAGGGTCACATCCACAATCTGGTTTCTCGTCTCGCGTTCGTGTCAGTACAGCACGTGTCACAGACCCAGGCTACTGGTCGTCTCACACACTAAACGCGATGACCTGGCGAAATTGCCGTGAACTCGGTAAAAACAGCCCACGTACGGGGGGCGGCGGGGCGTGATACCAGTGCAAACACAGTAAGGCCATATGCTATTGGTTGTCCGGAAACCAGCCCCGTCGAGACCTGAGGAGCCTCGACCTCCCGCGCGCCGGACCCGAGATCCAGGAGCTGCATACTCTACTAAATCACCCCCCAAAGTCAAAAGAATTGAATATTTTTTCAATGCCCAGCACTGTTTTCGCCCTGCCGTTTTGTTGCCTATTTTGTTCGGATCAGTTTTTTGGTGCTCGATCTGTACGAGTTTATTTGCCAGACCCTCATTGAGTATTCTTCTTGAATCGATTGACATTAGGGTGATTTCTCTCTGCCGAGGTACGTGATGTTTTAGAGAGGTTATCGTCCTTACATCTGCTGTGGATCACGGGCTCACAGCTTGTGATATGTCGTGAAATGGTATGAACCGCACAAAAGAAACAATCTGCGCAAAAGAAACAAGTATTGACGTGTTCCTCAACGCCTCCATGCCCAACACAACATCACTATGTCCCATGCTTTCAGCTAAAAGTCGCATACTGAGACGTAAACCAGAATTGTGCCTGTATTAAGCCCTCGGTTCGATCCTAAAGCTTCCGCTCTGCGGAGCTGAAGAAACGACCTGATGACCTGCCTTCAGCGGAACCTGCGCGCCCCGAGCTTGGAACTCTGCAGCCGCACACTCACTAGTACTCCTGCGGGATCTTTGCCGAGACAAGCTGGTGCGCCATGGACGCCGCGGTCTGTGACCCAGTTATGGTGATGATGCGGTTCTGCGTCCCAGGGACGTAGTCACCTTTCTGGGAGACCTTGATGCTTGCGCCAGACTCAGCCATCATCTCCTTGATCGAAGCCCCGCCGCGCCCCAGGATCGCTGGGATCTGATGGTCCGGCACATGCACAGTGTAGGTGACCGATTCACCTCCACCTCCACCCGCCCCGCCGTCGTACCCGCCGTACCCGCTGCCGCCCATCCCGCCACCCCAACCGCCTTGAGAACCTTGGCCGTATCCCCCTTGAGACCCTTGGCCGTATCCCCCGCCAGGCCCAGCGCCACCCCCCGGGCCTCCGAATCTGCTTGAGGAATCAGGACTCAGCCGAGCAATCAGGCAACCTCAGGCTGCACCCATGCCAGGATGCGTTTGGGCTACTCGTTGCAAGAGCTCAAAGGGAGGATTGTCGCGAATTACCCGCTCTGCCCCATGCCAACCCCCATAGGCACGCCGCCGTAACCGCCCCCTCCGCCGCCTGGTGGGCCGCCCGCGCCCGCACCGTAGCCCATAGTGCTGGCGCCCATGCTGGCGGAACCCATGCCGCCCCCCATACCGCCCGCCATGCCCATGCCCCCGCCAGCCATGCCCATCCCACCCCCCATATTCGACCCGCCACCGTACCCTCCGCTGTAGACATCGTTGTATCCTCCACCTCCGCCTCCGCCACTACCAGTGCTACCGGCCCCAGGATAGGCCGACGCATAAGGGTCCGCTGCGCCCCCCTGCTGACCGCCCCATCCGCCTGCTCCTCCACCTTGCCCGCCAGAGTACCCCGGATCGCTGTAGCTGCCTGCACCGCCCACATTCCCTCCCTGAATACCCCCC
>ENA-UOXV01008241-UOXV01008241.1-marine-metagenome-genome-assembly--contig:-NODE-8241-length-10303-cov-13.704430_pt1 | contig 10303 bp, 10 predicted proteins | sample MGYA00238165_ERZ766961 | MGnify/ENA primary metagenome ERZ766961 (study PRJEB28924, sample SAMN03173240) | marine metagenome | biome: Marine; feature: Water; material: Subsurface seawater | place: North... | reverse complement strand
ATACTACCTCTAGCCCTATATCGAACTCACTAATACCATTTGCCGAACTTTCTAAGATCAAGTTCTTTAATGCAAACCGTTGATGCTCGGGCCGTTCACTAGACATGAAGCTGATCTCGCATGACCGCATCAAGTATCACTCATTTAAGGTGGGTCGCTCGTTCAACGTCTTATCGCTTTTCTTCGTTGGCATCGAGCGCCCAACGCCTTCAATTTCCATTATAAATACATTCAATCACGTCCCAAAAGATTCGTTCTAAGGCTATGGACGTTTTCTGGTCAGAGATTACTAACGTTCGGTGCAAATCCATTCGATTCTGCCGTTAAAAAGTCTAATATCATCGGGCTATACAGACTGCGATCTATTAGGTTGTTGCTGTATTTACTACAAATTCAGCATTAGGTGGCACCATAAGAAGGCCCTTATCGTAGCTGGACATGACGGTAGCAGCATCCTAGGCGCTTGTGGCAGAAGAGTAGGCGAGAGCGACCCGTTCGAGAGATTCTAGATCTTCAGTTGTAACAAAATCAGCGGCTGAATACCTTACTAGCAGTATTGCTGGGAACAAGATTCGAATACAGTGATTTATATATTTTTGATATATCAGATCTTCATGGCATCGAACGCTAAATTAATGGAGTGAGCCAGAGTAGAACCTCAAAAACAGCGAGCCCTACAAAGGACCCGGTCATGGAACCAATCAGAGCCATTACTATTGCGACAGGAACGAGTTCGCGGCCGTAGGCCGCGCCTACTACTGCTGCGGAAGGAGCGCTTCCGATATTTGCTATGGAAGCTATGCCTGTGAGTAGCAGATTCATTCGCAATAGCCGTGCAGCAAATAGGAGCAAGGCGCCATGAATCGTGAGAATCATAAACCCTGAAAGAATATACATGGGCGCCTGACTTATGGCTCCTAGACTTACTTCAGCGCCTATAAGTGCCACTATCACATATAACATCGCGCCAGATATTTCTTCACTTCCAGGCATTGTGCCAAGTGCGGTTGAAGCGGTGGCCATCCCGAGCCCTGAAGAAATAATTATTATCCAGATCATCGGACTCAGTGAGCTAATAGATGATATGGCAGCACCCAAATGGTTGCTAAACGAAGCTACTAAAAGTGACAGACCCAACATCATCATTAAAGAAGGTAAGTCTAGTTTCTGTTCTTTGGAATTGGCTTTCAGTAAACTTAGAATGTCATCCAGCCCGCTGTCATCAGCTCGCAAGAATTTGTTGAACTTAGCCTTAAAAGGTTTCAAAGCAAGAATGACAATCAGCCAAAACGAATAGCACAGTGCGCCCATGAGTAAAGTGTAAGTCATCGCTTCATCGGTGACGGAAAGTGCTTCCTTTACGGCGACGAAATTTTGAGTGCCGCCTGTCCAGCCTGCAGACATGGTGGCAAAGGTAAGTGGTGTTTCATCACCAAGAAATCCATTCATGATCTGATGAGTGATAATAAAGCCGAGCATGATGGATAAGGTAGATGCAAGACATAAGGTAATCAATCGCGCGCCAAGTTTCTTAATCACAACCAAATTGAACTTCAATGACATTAGAAACAGCATTGCAGGAATGAGATTGTCTCTAAGCGTTTCCCGTGCTGAACGAACTTCATCTGTGAATTCCCATAGTCCAATCGTGTAGAGAGCCATCGATCCGAACATAACGAGTACTATAGAAGGAAACCAGCGAAAAAAAGCTACCTGATAGCGGTGTTCAGTCCAAATTAAAACACCGCATAGGCCGAACATAGCCGCGATAAAATCAAAACCTTGAGTAAACATAGAGGTGAGCTGTCTGAGATCCTGACTAACTGGTGAATGTTTGCTTAGTGGGACTTTAGGCGTTAGAGGTAGTTGAGTCAATGATGGGAGCAAGCGCTACTAGAGTATTAGTGACATCTATGCAGTTAGGCGCTGTCTAAGGATTAGTAAATTAAAAATAGCATGAAACCAACCTTACCTGGTGCAAAAACTAGTTATCTGCTGCTTTTTTCTGCGATTGAATCCGAAAAATTCGTGACACACCAACTCTCCGCCCCTCCCCAGACACTCAGACTGACAGTTCGAAGAGCACTTTAACGCGCAAAGCCTTAATCAACCTCACAATTGTTGCAGTCCAATGTTTATCCACTGGCTCTTCAGCCTTGGGTAGCTCTGCTCATCCCGGGGCAATCTTTTCGGTCAGACATATTACATATTTGGCTAATTTATGTCATCGAGCGAGAAAGGTAAGGTATGATATATATTTATAGGAAGTTCTTCTACTCGGAGTTACAAATGCCAACGCTAGTCAATAAACAGACGTATTTAGAATCAGGACAACAATTTGAAACGAAACAATTTTCTGGAGTCTCATATATTGATGCACTTCTCAACCGAGGAGGTGAAGGCTTGGGTAGTGGCGCCCCGATTAAATGGGTAAGCGACCCCTACTTGACAGACGAAGAATCAGACAACTTGATAACAACCATCTCTTACAGCTTCCCTCGCGCCGATGGCTCCTCTGCACCCTATAGTTATCCTGATGATGTCGGTGAAATTACCCCAATAGCTTTTAATGTAAAACAACAAGAAGATATTCGCGCTGCGCTTGGTGAGATAGAAAAATTTATTAACGTAAAATTCATAGAGGTTATTGAAGACAAAGAAAGCGTTGGAACAATAAGATTCGCTATGAAAACGATCACTGATGAAGCGGGAAATTATAGAGCGGGAATCGCTGCGACGGCGGATCCTGTGTCGGCGGAACCTCGTGGTGGCGATGTTTGGTTCAATAAATGGTTTGTAGAAGGGGATTTTTCCAGTGGGCTCGTCCCGATGTGGCTAGGAGGGTCAGAAAGCCCAGGATCCCAAACTCCTATTGGTGATTTGACAATTATGTATCATGAGATATTTCATGCGCTTGGTGTTGAACATCCGAACGATAATCCTGACATACCTTTTCCTGAAGATAAAAATTTTCGAGAGTACACAGTGATGGCAGGTGAGTTTTCTGTTGATGGCGCTTCAACACATATAATAGATTATAAAGAGTACGCGGTAGCTTCTACGCCTATGGCTTATGATGTGGCAGCTTTGCAATATTTATATGGGGCTAATTCGAAGCACAATAGTGGAGATACAGTCTATACTTTTGATCCTAATACACCTGAAATCAAACTTATATGGGACGGAGCAGGAGCTGACACTCTCAATTTCATGAATTTTTCAGAAAGCAGCACAATTAATCTGAATGGCGGGTCTTACAGTACCGTTCCGTTTAATGGTTGGTCATTAAAAAATAATATTAGTATTGCCTTCGATGCTGTTATTGAGAATGTAATCTCCGGTTCTGGTGCGGATGTGATCGTTGGGAATTCTTCTAACAATGTGATTACGGGAGGGTTAGGCGGAGATACCATAGACGGTGATGCGGGTATTGATCAGGCTGTTTATACGGAAAATTCTACAGATGTTTCTTTAGTAAATTCGGGGACTGTTTGGAATATTACTTCGGGAACTGATAAAGATACTCTTAGAAACATTGAGCGCCTTAAGTTTAATGACAAGCATATAGCTCTAGACCTTGATGGCAACGCAGGGAAGACAATTAAACTGTTAGGGCTGCTTCTTGGAAAAGATCAAGCGACAGATAAAACATACGTTGGTGCGGGATTAAAGATTCTTGATGATGGAATGCCCTATGAACAGCTAATGCAGGCAGCACTTGACGTGATTCTGGGTGCCAATGCAAGCTCATTATCGATAGTTGAAATGATTTGGGAAAACCTTATCGGCCCACCCACACCAGCCGACAATATTGGTCAGTATTCGGCTCTCATTGATAATGGTACCTATACTGCAGCCGAGCTAGCCATAGTTGCTGCTGATCATAGCTTAAATACTACCGCTATTGATTTAGTCGGGCTCGCATTAACAGGCGTAGAGTATGCGATTTAGTTAGCCAGTAGTCAGCATCCAACCTAGAGATACACCCGATTAGTCAGAATGGTTCCATTGTACCTGTATACATACTTTTTAAACCCTCTGGCGATAGCAGGTATGCCAACGCTTTTGTAGCTGCCAAATGCAGTAAATTGGGCCTGTCTGGGGCTTATACATAGAAAACCACCTATCTTAGTGCCTCTCAAGCGCTACCTGACAGACTATATCTATAGTATCTTCTGAGTTTGAACAAACTACTTACAACAATAACCCTGCTCTGTTTGGGCAAGTTCAAAAAATAGCTACCAAGTGTTTTGAGTCTAACTATAAGGATTTTGAAGGCTATTAAGCGATTCATTTCTACTATGAAGACCGCGGGGCTGATATTTAGTTTGCTACCGAATTTAAGATCATGCGAGAGAGCAACCCAATGAGTAACAGGGAGGAAAAATTGACTAAGGAAAGCAAAAGTCTACGAGCTGTTCTTGATTTACCTGATTGGAAGATCGGATTTGCTGCTTGGGTATTTGTCGGATATTCACCATTAGAAAAAAAAGAACGTGGCGTTTTGATCAGATTAACAGATGAAATAGAAATTCCTTGTGACGGCACTGACTATATTGAAGTAGAGAAAGCCCAGAGAGAAATCAAGCAAACGCTTGAAAGCAGGGTTGCTGAATTCAAGGGCATTGAAAAAATTGATTCCAAGGAGAGATTCGATCGGAATTTGTTGATTGATATTGCCTTAAAAAACGATTTTTCACTGGCAGTAAATATTTCTTCCCTGGGTAGGACTAACTCATGAAACTATTAACCACAATACCCCTGCTCTGTCCTCTGCAGCTTAAGGTGGCTCATTTGAGGAACAGTGGTGCTAACGCGCATAGCTATGGTTATAGCTGCTGCCTGCGTTTGCTAAAGCTGATTTAGAGAAGGAATATTGAATATGATAATTGACTACTTATCCTCACTTTTTGGCTGGTTACTATGGGGGTGGGTAGCTTTTATGTGGCTAGCCATGATCATAACCATGATTGGGTCGGGCTTTGAATCTAGGAACGCCACCAGCACCTATGCGTTGTGCGGCATATTCGGATTACTGATAATCCAAGTCACAGGCGTGGAAGTTCCATTCAAAATGCTGTTTGGTTTATAGCAAAGCCTGGGAAGTCCACCTATAGCCAGGTGCATGCCGAATGAGAAGTTGCTCTAGTAATTTGATCTCCGCAACTTTTATAGCTTCCATATGCAGTGCATCGGGCCTGCCTGGGGCTTATACTTAGAAAACCACCTATACTTAGTGTCTCTCAAGGTATACCTGGAAGCCTCTACATATAGTATCTTTTGGAAATGAATATTAAGGAATGAACCACGGAAATGCTAAATTTAAAGAGGAATACAAATATGAAAAACCTATCGCCTACTGCTAAAGCAATCCGCCATTATAAATTAAATGCTAGTGGAGGTTATGACGAATGGTCTAAGGTTTCATGTACACAAAATTACAGGATGCATGTTCCTTCAATGAATTTTGATGTTTCAGGACCAGCCGAGGTTCAAGAAGTGATTTTTGGGTGGTTAACTGAGATTGAGGCAAAACAGGAATTAGTAGATATCGTTGAATTTGGGTCTGCCGTAACTTGTTATCTTCACATTTCCGATAAAGATGGAGTGGTTTTGGATATCGTTGAAATATTCAAAATTGATGATGCTGGGAGAGTGGAGGAAATTTGGGCGTTGTGAACAAACTACTAATAACAATAACCTTGCCCTGCTTTTCTGTTGTTGCTACCTCGATTTTGGGTTCTGAACATCCGGGTGTGCCTATGGATTGCGCTAGGTTCTCGAATTCGCTATGTTGTATTATTGTGTAATAGGAAGTAATTAAGTTATAAAATCCGAGCATGGGACGACTCTTTTCCACGCCATTATTTTCTTAGAGTTGAATTTACATAGTTGAACTTTTATGACATTGAAAAAAACTATAATAATCATATTTTTAGGGATCACATTATTCTCTTGCGGGAATGATGGAATAGTTTCAACTCCTGCAGATGAGTATCTTAATGACTCTGACGCACTGAAGCGTGGTCGTTTATTATTTGTAGGCACATGCGCGGGCTATTGTCATAAACTGACGCCGGAGAGATCTGATGCGCCATATCTTTTTGATTGTCAGTGGCTACATGGCGGAAGCGACGAAGAAATTTATACAGTTGTGACGGGGGGATTGTCAGGAACGAGAATGATCGCCTTTGGTGAAAACTTTCCGGAAGGTGCAAACGACCTTTGGAAAATCATTGCATTTTTAAAATCTAACAGATCAACTTGTAGTTAAAAATCTATAGGTAACAAAAATTTTCCTTAATCATTTCGATAAATATTTCTTGGGGGTATTTCTCATGATAAACATTCGAGTAGCGAGTCTAATAAAAAATGTAGCAGTAATACTAGTTTTATTTGGATTCTTGGCAAGCTGTAGTCCCAATGAAACCGGTGTCGTAGAAGATCAGCCGTCAGCATCAAATGATTTCGATGAAGGAGAAACCATTGAAATTCTCACCACGCATTGGATTAATAATCGGGATATTGGACAAGGCAAAGGCCCGGTTACAAGTCAGATGCTGTTAGAGAATCAAAGCACTTATTCTGATAGTTGGATTCAATACGGCGGTGACTACGCGAACCATCGTCATAGTCCGATCAAAGCCTTGTCGCCCGACAATGTAAAAGACTTAGAGTTTGCATGGAGCTTGCCTACAGGTACACAAGGTCAATTTGCTGTTTCGCCTATCGTTTATGACGGCATCATGTACGTAACTTCTTCTTTCAACAGACTGTTTGCAGTAGATGCTAAAACAGGAGAGCTATATTGGCGTTACGATCACTCACTCCCACAGGATCTGAGGCTTTGTTGTGGCCCTGCAAATCGAGGTGCTTCAATTCACGGTGATACTATTTTAATGGCTACACTGGACGCCAAGCTTCTTGCGTTTAATCGTCTTACAGGAGAAAAGCTTTGGGAAAGTGAAATTATTGAATATTACAAAGGCTTTAGCGCAACGTCTGCACCGCTTGTTGTAAAGAACTTAGCAGTGATAGGTGTAGGAGGCGGCGAATTTGGTATTCGTGGTTTCTTTGATGCTTACGATATCGAAACCGGTGCGAGAGTTTGGCGCCACTATACCGTCCCTGCTGAAGGCGAGCCTGGATACGAAAGTTGGTCCGGTAATTCTTTCGAAACCGGCGGCGCACCCGCATGGACCATTGGTGCATACGACTCCGAGCTTGATTTATTGTATTGGACAACTGGAAATCCTTCCCCAGATTGGAACGGAGATGCGAGGCTAGGAGACAATTTGTTCTCAGATAGCGTTTTAGCAATTGATCCGGATTCGGGTGAAAGGAAATGGTACTACCAATTTACACCCCATGATGTATGGGACTATGACGGTAACACACACCTTTTTCAGGTTGATTTAAATCAAGGAGAGAGCGTTACAAAGGCTTTAGTTCAGGCAAATCGTAATGGGTTCTTTTACGCAATCAATCGCGAGAACGGAGAGTTCATACGAGCAACCAGTTATATGGAGCAGCTTAATTGGGCTGAATCTATGGAACAAAATGGGCGGCCCGTAGTTAACCCCGAAGCTATGCCTTCAGAAGAGCCGACTATGCGAGTTTGTCCTGGAGCACTCGGAGGAATGAATGGGTCTGTTTCAGGATCGGTTAATACTTCATTGAATCTAGCATTCTTGCCTGTAATTGAGAGCTGCCAACTCATGCAAAAAGGAATAAGCATGCATGTAGAGGGTCAATTATTTATGGGTGGATTACCTGTATCTGTAGATGGGGTATCTGATGAATCTGGTGAAACTCCATCTTATGGTCATATTACTGCAATGAATTATCAAACCGGAGAAGTCGCCTGGCGTCATTATGATGCCGAGCCAATGCTCGCTGGCACTCTAAGCACTGAAGGCGGGTTAGTTTTTTCTGGAAGTCAAACTGGACACGCTTTTGCACTCAATGCTGAAACAGGTCAGGAGGTTTGGAGAGCTCGTTTAGGGGGGGGGATCAGAAGTCAGCCCATAGCCTATGAGATAGATGGTGACAGTTATGTTGCGATTGCCTCTGGAAATTTCGGTGGCATTTCGGCTTTTTCAGGTGCAGATACTTCAATCATACCTGAAGGCGGTCAGCTTTATGTTTTTAAGCTTTTGAGCGAATAAAAAATCGAATAATTAAATTCCAGAGCGATTTTTCTTCCGCAAATGCCGAACAAGGTGAATTAGTACTGGTGACTGGCCAAAGGCCACGAGAGAGTCTAGCTTTCTGGGGTCGTTGGTCGCTTGATATGTATATTCGGGGTCTTTGTGTGTTGGAGTGGACCGAATTGTAACCCCGCATGTCAGGCAGACTCAGACCCCACTCAAGGGGCACGCCCCGATAAGTCAGAAAGGTCCCATTGGAGCCATTTATATACTATTTAAACCCTCTGGCCATAGCAGGTAAGCCGAAGCCGTTGTAGCTCCCAAGTGCAGCAAATTAGGGCTGTTTCGGGCTTAGGTCCGACAATGGAGAAGGTGTACCCGATAATGAAGTGCAGGCTTATGTCTGGTTTCCAGTTTCTGCGGCACAGGGGGACAAGATCGGAAGAACCAATAGAGACATGGTTTCTAAACTGCTAATTACCGGTCAACTCGAAGAAGGCCAGAAGATATCTACCAAGTGCTTAGAGTCTGGCTATTAGGATTGTTACCCGCAAATTTACGTTGTCTGGACCTATCCAGAGGGCTGGCTTAATCTGTAGAGGTTTGCCGGTCAAAGACCTCTCAAGTAATTAGCGTATGAACAAATCTCAAATGAAAATCTACTGATAGCCGCCACCTACATGGTCTGTGGCAGTTGTATCAAGTATTATCTCCATCCGTATATTTCATCTTGGCTTTATCGTATAACCTTTGCTCCGTCGTAGGTAATCTTTTTGATAACATTGCCCAAAAGAACGCAAGAGAAAAGGCACTAGCGGTTAGAGTGACTATCATAAAGTAACTTCCAAAAAGTGACTGTATCTTCCCTACGATGGTTTTTATTGATATGGTTCAAATTGCATGAGAAATAGTGTTGCAGCGAGTGCCTCGGAAAAACGGTGACTGGCTAGACTAACCCTCAGTCGGCGTCTTTACAGCCTCCAAATACAGTGAATTGGGCCTGTCTGGGGCTTATTCTTGCTAATCGGCCTTAATGTCTCTCAAGCGATACCTGACAGCCTCAATCTATAGTGTCTTCTGGGTATGAATATGTTCTGAATGGTTCCCTAATAGGTAGTGCTAAGCTAATTTCCAAGTTCACTAGGTTTATCATAGACATTGTCCTTCCAGATAAAGTGGACAAAGAGAGGCCGGGGAAAATTCTTAGCGAAGGCATCATTGAAACATGGAAAAATGAGGAGCAAGCGCGGAGGGCCAAAGAAGCTAGGGAGATAGCTAAAGAGACTTATAAGAAAATCCGATCAAGCTGGACTGATGAGGATAAGGAGTAATGAAACTACCAATAACAATAACTCTGCTCTGGCCCTCTGCAGCCCAAGGTGGCTTATTTGAGGGGCGGGGATGCTATCGACGAAGGCTTGAGACGTGATGATGAAGACTTTTGGGAAAATTGTAATCGCCGGACTGACTCTATTCTGGAATGTTCCAATGATGCAGCTGGCAATACTGAAACCGTCACTCTTATAGAACTTGGTGACTCTATCGTATTCACGCATATACTTAACAATCTCTATTTTTCTATCGTGGAGAGTCACCACGGGTCTTAGATCAAAATAAGAAAACTCACGTTAAAATAACTTGGCTTTTATCGAAAATCGAATAGCGTTGAACAAATGAAGGCACTGAGCACGATACTAATTCTTTGCCTACCTGGGGGCAGCAATGGGTGAGTCTTATGTGTGTAGGGCAGAAAAACAGCTTATTTGCAGAGAACTTCTGGCAACATCTCAGAAAACAATTTAACTAACTGGACTATAGATACAGACTGGGAAAGTATTAATCCACGGCAAAAAGCTCTGAGGCTGACGTTCCCCAAACTAAAGCCACTAGGAAGAAACAGAGTCACTGGAATAGAGATTACTTATCAATCGCCGGTCGAGGCCAGCCTATGCAAAGACGCTATCGAAGAAACTAGGACCTTGGTAGTGGAAGACTATTCAGTTAGCGTGCGATTAGAAAATATGGATTTGCTTGTCAAACAACTAAGTCATCCGTAAGACCAAGCCCGAACTACTAAAAGGCTTTTCGCAATCGATAATCAACCTAAAGACATATTACAAAGCGGCGCAGATATCATCGAATTCTCTGCCCAC
>ENA-UOXV01008240-UOXV01008240.1-marine-metagenome-genome-assembly--contig:-NODE-8240-length-10304-cov-5.132891_pt1 | contig 10304 bp, 14 predicted proteins | sample MGYA00238165_ERZ766961 | MGnify/ENA primary metagenome ERZ766961 (study PRJEB28924, sample SAMN03173240) | marine metagenome | biome: Marine; feature: Water; material: Subsurface seawater | place: North... | reverse complement strand
CCCACCTATCAAAAAGATAAATTACCAAAAGAATTATTATCTATTCCCCCAGTAAAGCCTGGAAGCCGAAACTTATAATGAAAAGAATTCGATTAGGGGTGAATATAGATCATGTTGCTACAGTAAGAAATGCAAGAGGAGAGTCTTATCCAAGCCCGTTAAGAGCGGCATTGTTAGAACAAAAAAACGGAGCAGACTCTGTAACTATACATTTAAGAGAAGATAGAAGACATATAAATGAATATGATCTTAAACAGATTAAAAAAGATTTAAAAATTCCACTAAATTTAGAAATAGCCGCTACAAGAGAAATGTTAAGAATTGCCTTAAAAAGCAAACCACCTTTTATTTGTATTGTACCTGAAAAGAGAAAAGAAATTACAACTGAGGGCGGTCTAAATTTAAATAACAATAAAGTTTTTTTAAAAAATTTAATAACAAAATTAAAAAAAAATAAATCAAGAGTAAGTTTATTTATTGAACCATCTTTGAAAGATATATTTGAGGCAAAAAAACTTAATGTTGATTGTATAGAAATTCATACAGGAAAATTTTGTAATTTAGTTAATAAGAAAAAAAAATATAAAGATGAATTTAAAAAAATTGAAAAAGCAATTAAAGTCGCAAATGATCTAGGTTTAGAAGTTCATGCTGGACATGGTCTCACTTATAATTCAGCTAAAATTCTTGCAAAATTAAAAAATATAAAAGAATTTAATATAGGACATTTTCTAATTGGTGAATCCATTTTTGTAGGGATGTCTTCATCAATTAAGTTATTTAAAAAAATTTTAAATTCATGAATATATTTGGTATTGGAACCGACATCGTAAGTGTAAATAGAATAAAAAAATCTATGAAAAATAAAAATTTTCTTAGTCGCGTGTTCAATTCCAGAGAAATTATAAAGTGCGGAAATAATGTAAATACATTTAATTGCTATTCAAAAAGATTTGCTGCCAAAGAAGCTTTTTCTAAAGCTTTGGGCACCGGAATATCAAATGGTATTAGTTTTAATGAGATTATTATTCTTAATAAAAAATCAGGTAAACCATATATCACTTTATCAGGGCAAACAAAAAGAATAATAGAAAGTAAATTTAAAAAAAAAAAAATAAAAATTTCACTATCTCTTTCTGATGAAACAAAATATGCAGTAGCATTCGTAACTATATCTTTATGAAGAAAAAAATATTTATTACAATTTATGATAATATTAAAACACTAGTAGGAGCTTTAATAATAGCGATTTTAATCAGATCATTACTTTTTCAACCTTTTTATATACCTTCATCATCAATGGAACCCACTTTATTAGTTGGCGATCGCATTTTTGTATCTAAATACATTTATGGTTATAGCAAGCATTCGTTTCCATTCAGTCCAAATTTTTCTAACAAACGTTTTTTTTCAAAGTCTCCACAACGCGGTGATTTGGTTGTTTTTAAAACGCCAGCTGATAATAGAACCGACTATATTAAAAGATTAATAGGTTTACCGGGTGACACAATTCAATTTGCAAATGGAGAATTATTTATTAATGAAACAAAAGTTTTAAGAAAACCGCATGACAATAAGAAGATAATTAGATGTGGAAATTTTTTATTAGATACTAATACTTTTATAGAAATACTGCCTAATGGGGTTGAACATTTAGTATCTTATAAAAAAAAGGGCAGTTTACAAAATACACATAAATTTAAAGTGCCCATAGGTCATTATTTTCTAATGGGAGATAATCGTGACTGCTCAAAAGATAGTAGGTATCTTGATAGCGTGGGATATGTTAATAATTTGAATTTAGTGGGAGAGGCTAAATTAATATTTTTTTCAAATGATACAAATGTAAGTAGTTTAATCAAATTTTGGAATTTAGGAAATTCTTTTAGAATTGAAAGACTGTTTAAGAATTTATAATGGAAAAAAAATTAAAAGAACTTGAAAAAATTATTAAATATAATTTTAAAAAGAACCATTTATTAGAAAAAGCATTAACCCATAAAAGTTTTAATAATGATGTTAATAATGAAAAATTAGAATTCTTAGGTGATAGAGTTTTAGGTTTAATTATTTCTGAGAAATTATTAGATAAATACCCTGAGGAAAAAGAGGGTATTATAGATAAAAAGTTTGCCAATTTGGTAAATAAAAAAACATGTGTTCTAATTGCTAAAAAAATTAATCTAAAAAAATTTGTATTTTTAGGACCATCACATAAAAAAGTCGAAAGATCAGATGATAAAATAAATAGTGATTGTCTAGAAGCAATTGTAGGTGCTATTTATTTGGATGGCGGTTTAAAATCTGCTGAAAAATTTATTTTATGTTTTTGGGAAGAATATTTAATAAAATCAACTATAACTTTAATAGACTCTAAAACTAAACTACAAGAATTTAGTTTAAAACAATATAAAGAACTTCCAAAATATGTTTTTTTTAAAAAAACTGGTCCACAACATAGTCCATTATTTAAGACAGAAGTACAAATACCTAATTCTAAGAAAATTATTGGAACTGGAGCATCAAAAAAAAAAGCCCAACAAAATGCTGCAACTAAACTTTTAAAAATATTAGAAATATGATTTGGGAAGAAGAATGTTATCTTTTATCAAAAAGAAAATTTAGAGAGAACGCGAATATTATTAATATTTTTACGAAAAAAAAAGGTAAAATTGACGGCATTGTTTATGGCGGTAATTCTAGAAAAATTAGAAATTATTTGCAAATTGCCAACAAATTATTTGTTTCTCACAATTCTAAAAGTGTAAATAGAATTGGATATTTTAAAACAGAATTAATTAAACCTATTTCACCATTATATTTTAATGACAAAGAAAGAACCTCAGCATTAATTTCTGCTTCTTCACTTTTAAATATTTTATTACCTGAGTCACAACCACATAAAGAAATTTTTGATTCATTTGAAAAATTTTTAAATTTAATTAATTTAGAAAAATGGATTTTATTATACATTTTTTTTGAATTGAGTCTTATTAAAGAATTAGGATATGACCCAAACCTGAGTCAATATGAGTTTAAAAATAATAAGAATAATGAAATTAATAAAATTAAAATTGATGGTTATATTTACGAAGTTCCTAATTTTTTAATAATAAAAAAAATTCCTGAAAAATTTGGAAATACTATAGTTAAAAAATCACTTTATTTTACACGTCAACTTCTACAAAATAAGTTTTTTATTCCCAATAATCTATTCTTTCCAAAATCTCGTGTTATTTTAGAAAATTATTTTAGCAAAGTCTAAAGTTTTTTAATTGCGTCTAATGCAAAATAAGAAACTATTGCTGATGCACCAGCTCTCTTAAAGCACATTAAGCTTTCAATAATTGCATCTTCACCAATTGATTTATTATCAATAGCTTTTTTTATCAAACTATATTCACCAGAAACTTGATAAGCTAAAACTGGTATTTTAAAATTTTCATTAATAGCTCTGATTACGTCTAAATAAGGTAGCCCGGGTTTAACCATGACCATATCAGCGCCTTCTTTTATATCCAGTTTCACTTCTCTCAAAGATTCATTGACATTAGCAAAATCCATTTGATAATTTTTTTTATCACTTTTCAAAGATTTTTTTGTTCCAATTGCATCTCTAAAGGGTCCATAAAAATTCGAGGCATACTTGACAGCATATGACAATAACTGAACATCTTGAAATTTATTCTTATCTAAATATTTCCTTATTTTTCCAATACGACCATCCATCATGTCTGAGGGTGCTATAACATCACAGCCCATTTCAGCTTGTAATAACGATTGTTTCATTAAAATTTCGACTGTCTTGTCATTTAAAACATAGTTATCTTTCAATAATCCATCATGACCATGAGACGTGTATGGGTCTAGAGCGACGTCACACATAATTCCAATTTCATTCTTAAATTTTTTTTTAATAAATCTCGTAGCTTTACAAACCAAATTATTTTCATTTAAAGCCTCATTGCCATATTTATCTTTTTTATTATTTGGCGTTGATGGGAAAAGTGCAATCATGGGTATTTTATTTTTGATTACATTACTTATTAAACCCTCTAATTTGTCGATTGTATATCTATAAACATTGGGCATTGATTTAATAGGTTCTTTCTTATTTTTTCCTTCTTTTAGAAAAATGGGGTAGATAAAATCACTACTTGATAAGTTGTTTTCTTGAATTAATCTTCTTGACCAACTGTATTTTCTAGTTCTGCGTAGCCTTAAATTGGGAAATTTACCAGTAATCATGTTTTAATTTAATTTAAAATGCGACAAATGTATTGTACAAATATATATTACAAAACGATAAATAACAATAACCATGAACACAGAAACAAAAAATATAATTAACTTAGTTTCTAAAAGGAATGAAAAGAATTTAAATTTTAATGATTTTAAAAAACAAAATATTAATTTTGATATTTCAAAATTAAAAGATGCTTACAATCAAACAATTAAAACTAAAAAATTTGATGATGGTGGTGGTGTTGCACATTTTGGTGCTATATGTTTAACAAGAAAACCAGGTGATTCAGAGTCTGTTAAGGGAAATAAGGCTAGAGGAATGTATTGGACCAAACCAGATAAATCAGGCAAAGAAGTTAGTAGAGATGTTGAAATTGATGAGTCAGCCTACTCTGAGCTAATACCTGATTATGAAAACACATATTTTAAAGAAGTTTTTGATGTTTTGTCCTCAAAATACAAACTTGGTAGGATTAGAATTTTACTTAAAAAACCTAGGTCAACTTTAAGTTGGCACAGAGATCCAGAGCCAAGACTTCATATTCCTATTATAACAAATCCAGGATGCTTAATGGTTATTGATAATGTTGCAAAACACTTACCTGCAGATGGGTCGGTTTGGATTACCAACAACACAAAATATCACAATGCGTTTAATGGCGGAGAAGAAGATAGAGTTCACCTAGTTGCTTGTGTTTTAGACTATAAATTTAATTAAATTGAGTTTTTTATTTAAAAAAATTTGTATTGCCTCAGATCACGCTGGCTATAATTTGAAAGAAACCATTAAAAACCATCTTATCAATAAATATGTATCAATATTTGATTTGGGCCCTTATGAAAATAAATCAGTCGACTATCCAGATTACGCTAAAAAACTAGCAAAACGTTTAAAAGCAAAAAAAAGTGAAATTGGTATCTTGGTTTGTGGTTCTGGAACAGGAATGGCTATAAGTGCCAACAAAACTAAAGGTATAAGGGCTGCAGTGTGCTACAATTTAAAGTCTACTAGATTGTCTAGACAACACAATAATGCTAATATAATTGCTTTAGGATCAAGATTAACAAAAAAAAGTTTATCGCTTAAATTAGTAGAAATTTTTTTAAAAACTAAATTTGAAGGTGGTAGACATTTGAAAAGAGTAAAAAAAATATAATTATAATAATGTCGTCAGCAATTAAATTAAATAAATATTTAAATAGTTTCTTCAAATTGAGCTTACAAAATGCCGACAAAGATATATTTCACTCGATTAGGGATGAGTTCATAAGACAGCAAAATCATATTGAATTAATAGCTTCGGAGAATATTGTTTCTAAGGCAGTATTAGAAGCACAAGGATCGGTTTTAACTAATAAATATGCAGAAGGATACCCTGGAAAAAGATATTATGGGGGGTGCGAACACGTTGATGTGTCGGAAAATTTAGCAATCGAAAGAGCTAAAAAATTATTTAATTGTAAATTTGCAAATGTTCAACCGCATTCAGGAGCTCAAGCTAATGGTGCTGTGTATTTAGCGCTTATAAAACCAGGGGATACAATTTTAGGAATGAGTCTTAATTCAGGAGGACATTTAACACATGGTGCAAAACCTGCTCAGTCAGGCAAATGGTTTAATGCTATTCATTATGAAGTGGATAGAAAAACAGGATTGATAGATTATGATAGTGTAGAAAAATTAGCACTAGAAAATAAGCCAAAAATAATTATTGCTGGAGGAAGTGCTTATTCAAGAATTATTGATTTTAAAAAATTTAGAAAAATTTGCGATAAAGTTGGAGCATACTTGATGGTGGACATGGCTCATTTTTCTGGGTTAGTTGCAGGTGACTGTTACCCTAACCCTACTAAATATGCAGATGTAGTCACATCGACTACCCACAAAGTTTTACGTGGTCCAAGGGGAGGCATAATTTTAACTAACAGAGAGGAGTTAATTAAAAAATTTAACAGTGCAATTTTTCCTGGATTACAAGGTGGTCCCTTAATGCACGTTATAGCGGCTAAAGCTGTTTGCTTTAAAGAAGCTCTATCTAATGATTTTAAAACTTATACTAAAAATGTTATCAAAAATGCCAAGGTTTTATCTAATAGTTTAATAGAAAAAGGTTTTGAAATTTTCTCTGGTGGAACTGACACTCATTTAATGTTATTAGATTTAAGATCTTTTAATGTTACAGGTAAAGATGCTCAAACTTCATTAGGCAGAGCTAATATAACGTGCAATAAAAACGGAATTCCATTCGATACAGAAAGCCCTATGATTACATCTGGAATAAGATTAGGAACTCCAGCTTGCACAACAAGAGGATTTGGTGAGGATGAATTTAAATTAATTGCAAGTTTAATAAACAAAGTTATTACAGGGTTAAGTAATAATAAACTAGACAATTCAAAAATAGAAAATGAAGTTAAAAAAGAAATTATTGATCTTTGTGCTGATTTTCCTATTTATGAGAATTAAAAATAATTATGCTTTGTCCATTTTGTAGAGAAAAAGATACCTCAGTAGTAGATTCAAGGCCAACGGAAGATGGGACGGCTATAAGAAGAAGAAGACTATGTGGCTGTGAGAGGAAAGAAAGATTTACTACCTTTGAACGAGTTCAATTTCAAGAACTTACAGTAATTAAAGGTAACAGCAAAAGAGAGCCTTTTGATCGAGATAAAATTTCCAAATCCATAAGAATAGCTACAAGAAAAAGACCAATTGACTCAGAAACAATTGAAAAATTTATTTCTAAAATAGTTAGAAATCTTGAAGGTCTTGGTGAAAGCGAGATACCTACACTTACGATAGGTAAATTTATTATGGAAGGATTATCTTCACTCGATAAAGTTGCCTATGTTCGTTTTGCTTCAGTTTATAAAAATTTCAAAGAAGCAAAAGATTTTGAACAATTTGTTGGCAATTTAGATGACAACAAATCATAGTTATTATTTAGAATTAGCTTTTCAATTAGCAAAGAAAAATCTAGGGAAAACTGGATTAAACCCTTCTGTAGGTACAGTCGTTGTTAAGAATGACACAGTTATTTCCTCTGGAGTAACATCTATTAATGGAAGGCCTCATTCTGAATTTAATGCATTAAATAATATTAAAAAAAGTTCGGGGGCCATTTTGTATTCAACCCTAGAACCCTGTACTCACCACGGAAAAACACCACCATGTACCAACATGATTTCAAAAAAAAAAATTAAGAAAGTTTATTATTCTTTTGAAGACCCAGATATCAGAACATTTAAAAAGGCAAAAAGAATTTTAAACATAAGAGGAATTAAAAATAAGTTAGTTAAGTCAAAAAAAAATAAGGACTTCTATAAAAGCTACTTTATTAATAAAAAACATAATATCCCATACATTACAGCTAAGATTGCTTTATCCAAAGATCATTTTTCTATAAATAAAAAAAATAAATGGATTACTAATGATATGTCGAGAAAAGTTGGGCATTTATTAAGATCTTACAATGACTCTATTATTTCAACATCTAAAACAATAAATACCGATAATCCTCTACTTAATTGCAGAATTGATGGACTTAATAATTATATGCCGGATTTATTTATAATTGATCTCAAATTAAAATTAAAAAAAAAACTTTTACTAAATAAACTAATTAAAAAAAGAAATAATTATTTAATTACTTTAAATAAAAATAAAAAAAAAACTCTACATTTTAAAAAATTGGGTTTTAAAATTATCTTAATTAATTCTCTCAAAAATAAAAATGACTTTTTAATACTCTATAAAAAAATTTATAAATTAGGTTATTCAAGAACTTACATAGAATCAGGGCTGACATTTCTTAATACATTAATAAAACATAAAATGATTAATGATTTATATGTTTTTAAAAGTAGCAACAAGTTAGGAAAAAATGGTAAAAATAATACTACTGAAAATTATTTAAAAAAAATTTCAACTAAACTAGTAAAAATTAATTTGATGAATGATATACTTTACAAAAAGGAATTTTTAAAAAATGTTTAATGGTATTATTTATAATACAGGCAAGGTAATAAGTGTTAAAAGAACTAGAAAAAGTCTCTATGTTGGTATTAAAACTAATTTAAAAATCACACGTAAGGACTTAGGATCATCTATTTGCTGTGATGGATCCTGTTTAACTGTTGATAAAATAAAAAAAAAAGTAATTTATTTTTATATTTCAAATGAAACCCTTAAAAGAACAAATTTTAAATATTTAAAAAATAATCATATTATTAATTTGGAAAAATCGTTATCATTTGGTGAAAAAATATCTGGTCATTTTAGTCAGGGTCATATTGACACAATAGCAAAAATTAAAAAAATAGATTTCATAGATAGAGCATGGCTAATAAGATTAGAAATTTTAAATAAAAATCTAAGAAAATTTTTAATAGAAAAAGCTTCAATATCAATTAATGGTGTTTCTTTAACTTTATCAAAAGTCTCAAAAGAAATTTTTGAAATTAATGTAATTCCTCACACATTAAAACTAACTAATTTAAAAAAATTAAAATGTAACAGTTTTGTTAATGTTGAATTAGATATATTCAGCAAATATGTTTATAAATATTCTAATTAAATGTTAAAAAATAAATTTTCCAAAATTTCCACCATCATTCAAGAAGCCAAAAAAGGTAATATGTTCATTTTAGTTGATGACAAGAGCAGAGAAAACGAAGGGGATTTAATAATACCCGGATCAAAATGCAGTGCTAATAGTATAAATTTTATGGCCAAGCATGGACGAGGGCTAATTTGCTTAGCCCTTACAAAAAAACAAGTAGATAAATTAAAATTACCATTAATGTCTCCAATCAATAAATCTAGAATGCAAACTGCATTCACTATCTCAATAGAAGCAAGCCGAGGAATAACGACTGGTATTTCTGCAAAAGATAGAGCCAAAACAATTAAAACAGCAATAAATCTTAATGCAAAAAAAAATCATATAGTCTCCCCTGGTCACGTATTTCCATTAGTAGCAAGAAATGGGGGAGTATTGGAGAGGGCTGGACATACGGAGGCTTCTGTAGATATATCTAAATTAGCAAACTTGAATCCTAGTTCAGTAATTTGTGAAGTAATGAATGAAGATGGTCGTATGGCTAGACTAAGTGATTTATTTAAATTTTCTAAAAAACATAAAATCAAATTAGCTTCTATTGAGGATCTTATTTCCTATCGATTAAAATATGAAAAGCTAATAAAAAGATTGTCTACACAAGTAATAAATACTCCTAAAATTGGTAAAATAAATATTTATAATTATATAAACAAAATGGATAAAAGTGTTAACTCAGTAATTTCAAAAGGTAAATTTAGTCCAGAAAAATCTGTTCCTATTAGGGTGGTTACTACAAAAATTGATAGTAGAAATCTTTTAAATATAACTAATATAAAAAAATCTTTAAAAATTTTATCAAAATATAAAAGTTATTTGTTGCTGGTGATCAACAATAATACAGATTCCGAAAACAATAACATTAATACATTAAGATATTATGGAATTGGCGCACAAATAATTAAAGACCTTAATGTAAAGAATATGATATTGATCTCTAGAAGTAGAAAAAAAATTATTGGTTTAGAGGGATTTGGACTTAAAATTAAGAAACAGATTATCATCAAATGAAAAAATTATTAATTATAAATTCTAATTACTATAAAGAAATATCTAAAAACTTAATTTCAGGTGCAAAAAAAAGTTTAATAAATACAAAACATAAGGTTAATATTTTAGAGGTACCTGGTATTTACGAAATTCCAATTGCTATAAGAAAAAATATAGACTTATTTGATGGTTTTATTGCACTTGGATGTGTAATAAAGGGCCAGACACCACATTTTGATTTAATATGTTCATCGACATTTAATGCAATTTTAAATCTTTCAATAAATTTCAACAAACCAATTGGAAATGGTATAATCACTGCTTTAAATTTTGGCCAAGCGAAACAAAGAAGTAGCAAATCGAGTCTTAAAAAACCAAATAAAGGTTCTGAAGCTGCAAATGCAGTTATATCTATTTTAAAAAATGGACCCAAAAAAATCTAAAAATTCA
>ENA-UOXV01008239-UOXV01008239.1-marine-metagenome-genome-assembly--contig:-NODE-8239-length-10304-cov-6.183628_pt1 | contig 10304 bp, 19 predicted proteins | sample MGYA00238165_ERZ766961 | MGnify/ENA primary metagenome ERZ766961 (study PRJEB28924, sample SAMN03173240) | marine metagenome | biome: Marine; feature: Water; material: Subsurface seawater | place: North... | reverse complement strand
AATCAGGTCGCGGTGCCCGACAGACAGCCAATCGTTGTACGCCAGGTCAAGCCGATTACTCACCTTTTGTGGGAGACACGTCAGTCATCGGTTCAAGCAGTATGTACTGCAGACTGCTGAACGAAGTGAGTTTCTATTGGTGTAACAAGTAGCATAAGCTGCGTGCACACATGAAGACCATTCGAGTATCAAAGCACACACAAAAGGCCAGGGTAGTCGCGGGGCTGCAGACCTTCGTAACGCGCATCATCACCCTCTCCCCGCGTTCATCTGCCCCTTTGCACTGGAGGAGAGCCTGATGCTCTGTCCCAGTGCGTCCCTCAAGTGTTTCCTGCGCCCCCTTCCGAACCTCATCAAACGCGGTCGCTTCTGCCCACCTCGCTGCCCTAGTAGCCGCGTTTGGATTGCCGTGACCGAGGCCGGGGTCTGAGCCGCACCTCTCCCTGGAATCCCACGCAGCACACGTCGAGGATTTGAGCCACCACCTGCGCTCGATGCGAAAGGGCCGCAAGCTGCTCAGCTTAGGCCGCGGGCCGTGGGGTCGGGGGCCATCGGCAGCGGGCGGGGAGGACCGCCGGGACGTCCTTCAAGGCCTCGACGAGGAGGGTGCAGCGGATGAGGTCCGTGATGGCGGCGGTGTCGCGGCGGTACTTGCGCACAAGCTTTTGCATCACGCGGTCAGTCTTCTTGACAGGCCCATACACGAGCGACAGGCGGCTGTTGCTCATCGCGCCGACGATCCGAGCGATCAGGTCCTGGAACGACTCGTTCACGGCAGTGGCCTGCGAGAGGAGGAGGTCGAGGTCGCCATGACTTTGTCGAATCTTGCAGACACAGTCAGAATCATACATCCAGCGGCCAACGCGGCACTCGAGTCTGGCGTGCATGCGGTACATCACGCTACGCTTCGCCAGCACAGAAGCGCGCTGTTGCTCAAGCTCCCTCGAGACAGCGGTACATCTGTTGCGGAGAGGAACCGCCCAACTGTGTGGGTTCCCACTTCGCACTAGCTCCTCCGCCCATTCCGTGCGGAGATCTAGAACAATCTGCAAGCAAGTGGCGAGTCATTGAGGTCGTAGAACGGTCATTCTCAGCTTTCAATCAGAGGAGTTGTGGGCACGTGCGCAAGGACAATTTTCAGCGTGCATGCATGAACCTGCCGCCTGACGAAGCGTCGACGCAAGGTCCCCGATATAATGAGGTAGCCGAGAACGGCCGCAGCTATCAATGCGGGCGGTAAGCCGTGGGGAATGTCTCCAGTAAACGTCACCGACTGCACCCTGCGTTTTCGAGGACAAAACTTATCAGAACTCTATACCGAAAGCTCCCGACATCCTGGGAATGCATAAGATGCAAAAGCCGGCGCGCATGAATGCCGTCGCAGGTACTTGGGCTAGCGCGCGCGACGTCGCGGTGCTCAAATATGGGTACACAGGCACTGTGGGGCGGATGAGACCAACACTCGCCAGCATCTTTGCGCTCAAAACAAACGACAAAAAGCTGGATTATGATACCAAACGTGGAGAAAATAATCCTGTCGGAGATTCATTAGGATCAGTTGAAATGCTGGGGCATGTGGTCAATTTCGGGAGTCAGGAGTATCAATCGCGCCGAAGTAGCGTCACCTGCTTCCGAAGAAATACTCCTGGCGATACAGCAGAAGGAGATGTTGAAGAATCGACAAGCACCCGTTGAAAATCTGGACATCGGTAGAATTACACACCGATAACGTCATTGAAAAACCCCGAGAGCTTCTCTATTGCAAGCCCAATGACTCATGCTCGCAAGATCTCACCGAATTTGCGATGACGTTCCGGGGTGTCTCGAACACCGTGAACTCGAGTACAACGATCACTATCCATCCAAGAGTGTAAATTGTCTGCGAAATGAGTTCACATCGTGGGTATTTCGGTCACTTTCTTGGGCCTGGAAATACGAAATCGCACTGGATATAATGTGTTTCTTCACGGCAGTACAACGAATTGGACAAGAGTGCTTACATGAGAACACGCGAATGCAATGTATGCAACATACGGCGTGCTGAAAAGTAGCACCAGCAGCAGTGAAAAATTGTGCAGCGCAACATTAATGTCCTCGGCCTGATCGGCAGTCAAGGGGACCGCAGAATAGTCCCGAGGAATCCCCTCGTAAAATATCAGATCGTTCAAATAGAGCAAAACCTGGGGGTGCCGCACGCTTCAGAAGCCGGCAACCCAGAAAATCGTTCGTTTCGTAGCAGAAATACACGTAACTCGGTGCTCGTGAAGTCTTGAAAGGAAAAGACCTGGCTCAGAGCGAACCCGAACAGAATTCGCCTTAAAACTGTAACTGACAGAATCACCTGCAAGTTTAGGGTAGCCAGAAAGTTCACACAATTTGCTCGTAAACTTATGCAAACAATTCCTGCAGCAGACAGCCCTATGCCACTCTTCACCGTTAGTGTAGGGACACGAGAAATGGTGACCTCGATCGCGTTCTTCGCCACAGCAACATGATACGGCGTCGCACTCGTGTCTCTGTAGCGGTACAGGCGCTCTGTGAGGGGCAGCGTACGGTGGTCCACCTCTATTCCCTTCCAGGAGATTTTCACAGGCTTCCTGAGCGCTTCAATCGCTTCTCGAAGAGCGATCAGTCCCCCGTGCGCCCCCTGCACTCGAAAACATTACAAGGTTGCATAATGAAGCGGAAGAAGGTCCGTGGTCAAGTTTCAAGCCCGTCGCGAAGCGCGCGAGGCCCGGCAGGATACCCTGCCGCCACGGAGCGGAAACGCCACATCGTGCTCCTGAAACAGCTGGTGGATCTGCGCATCCGACAGCCGGGCCACGTGCCAGAGGGAGTCCTGTACGTGCTTTTGAGTCAGGCCACATGATAAAGAAAATATAACGACAGTGCATCGAAGAGGTCCAACGGGGCTGGGATTGAGGCAACAGCAAGAGAAGCGGCGGAGGGGATGGTTGGGGCGGCACCAATTCGTGGTGTGCAAACAGCTCGACGTATGACGTGAGATTGACGCTCTCAAGCCAATCGACCACCTCGTGTGCCTGAGCATCCGCGCACAAGCTTACGGCACATGCATGACTGCATTCACGCCAAAAGAGCAGATTGCAACGGGGTAGACCAGCGGCTTCGAGGCTTGGAATTGCGTGGGGTCTGTGAGAATCTGGCGCGTCTCACGGAGCACCGCTGCGAGGACCTGGCACCGTGCATGGGTCAGTTCGAATTCATCCTGGCGGTGTTGTCTCAAAAATGAGCCCTGTACGTATTTTTAGAAGCATCACGGATGCCAGGCTCGTCACCCGCGCCGCACACTGAGCCACAAAGTGCCCCTCAACCGTCCAGTGCACATTCGACATAGCGATCTCTGCGTCAGACCATGCAAAGGTTTCCATCTCACTGGACGAACGCATGAAGATCTGTTCGCGCTGCGGTGCGTTGAAGTCCGACGCATCTACGCCCTGAAAGACACGTGGGCCAACATCTGTCAAATCCACGTCTTCGAATGTCCGTTTGCACATGGGTGTACCTGGTGCTGCAGGACGTCAAAGATAAGCTGGCGAACACTGCGGTCCTTGAATTCCGTGATCTTTGTCTCAGAGATGCCAAGCACTCGAAGAATAGCCGCAGCGGCCTGGTTGGTCTTGGCGCTTGGCGCATTTGACAAGCGTGAGAGCTTGTGGAAAGGAAATGGCGCGAAGCCGCTGATCTCCTCGGGACCGTTGGCTGGGCCAATCAGCACCGGGAGAATCGCACGGACCTGAGGCGCACCGAGAATGAATCCAAACAAGAAATGAAACGAGGGAGTTTCATGCAACATTGACGCCATTCACGTGTACGCAGACCTGTCGAACTACACAATCGACATGACAAGCGGACGCCAGCCGGGCAGGGGCGAACCATATAGCGCCTAGCGATGCAGAGTTGCAGAGCAATGATGCACTCCAGGAGAACGTTGTCGATGCGGTCGTTTTCTGCGGAGACACGCGCATGAATAGCCGCGGGGCATGATCTTATTCTGTGCAGGTTTAGGGAGGTCCAAATTAACCTGGGCTGATGCTGCAGAGCTCGCCCAGCGCGCCACGGTCATCTTGGGTCCATGAGAGCAGAGGGCAAAAAACCAGGGATTTGCAGACTCCTGCGAAACGTGACATCATCTCGCGCAGCGTGCTGCGACAAAGCTTGCGTCGCTTTCTCCCCCAACGCCGATCCATCAATGGCCCCCAAATGCAAGACATTTAAATGTGGGTATGTCAAAGACGGCAACCTTGAACGAAGCCTTCGACCCAGTTCTGGCCGTCGCGCAGGCATCGGCGGTCTAGGAAGACCTTTGCCTGTTCTCGCCTGTAGGGAATCGGCGTCTTCGCGAACTTGGGCCATACGCCCCAGGAGCTCTCCGGGAGCGCTAAGCCAGATTGCTCCTGCACTGAAAGCTCGCGAATTGCGTTGTAAATGGCAAGGCTCAGCCCGTTTCCTGACAGCCCCTCAGTGCTCACACGATAGGAAATGAACACGTGCAGCAATTCACCACGCAGAGAGACCCTGTGAACACCGGCCACGCAACACGCGTCAGGTGATGATGGGACACGTTTCGCAAAACACGCTGCTTGCGCACAGCGCGCGGCCGCTGCACCCCGTTGACAATCAGGCTGGAGAGGGCACTACAGTGAGCGAACGCTCTCCTCGCTTCCACTGATTACGTCGGCCGGATGGATCATTTTGAGTCCCTGAGACACTGCACGGAAGTGCGATCAAGCTCAGTCCCGGGAAGGCTCGCAGGTCATGGTATGCATAACCGTGGAGAATGGTCTCAAAACACTTACCCAAAACATCTGACTCGGAGTCAACCCGATCGATCTGGCTTGTTGCGCCTCGAAATGAGTCGTTACCCCCGAGGCTATCCCCTTCCGCTCCCCCAACGCCCGGCAACATATGCTCAACCAAGGGCACATCTATCCCCACAGGCGCGTTGCTCGGCGACGACGGCGGAATGAAATGCACGGGCCTGTGCTCGTCTGGGACATGTTGGTGGTATCCCAGCGGCGGATGGCTGCGTCCTGGCGGTACAGCCACGATATGTGGAGAGTAAGACTCTCCTACAGCCCGGTCGGGGCCAATTCCTCGGCCGGGCGGTTGCATGGAGCCCAGCGGCTGTGGAAGGGTTCTCCTCCGAGTGAAGAGCCCTTCCACAGTCGGATGAGGCTCATAACCGTCGTGCCAGGCATTTCCGAGTACTCCCGCTGAGGTCGAGGGTCCGGTTAGTAAGCTCGTGCACGTCCAGGGCTAGACTACAAAGAACTGAGCAGAATGAAGCCCACGTTGTAGTACGCTGCTCGCTGTCTAGGCTTACCTTCATGCATTGCTGCACCGCCGAGTGGGCAGCTTCGGAGGTCCTCCTCGGATTAAGTCCGACCGACCGCAAACTTTAGCAGCACACGCGATGCCTTTCAGCACAATGCGAAGGATGATGGCAGATGCTTCAGGTGAATCGAGCAATACTGCCGCCGCCGCCGCCGCCGCCGCCGCCGCCGCCGCCGCCGCCATCACAGCTGGGGGTACTGACAGTGGTGATACGTCGATCTTGAATGCGACCCGTAGCACCATTGAGGGGTCTGAGATCTTCGCATCACCTTACGTATTCGAGGACGTCCTGCTCCTGATTGCAAGCCTGGCGCTGCTCTGGGTCCCTATCCTCTCCCTGAGTATCAGCCCTGTGCATGACATCTTCTGCTGCACAGTATCTGGCAACTCGGCCAAGACAACCTTGCGCGCCAAGCTGCATCTGGAACTGTAAATCAAACCTGAACCACTTGCAGATTTCGGGCCGCTTCTTCAAAGCGCTGGGTTTTCCTACCTTGGTCGGCGAAATCTTCATGGGTATCATAATTGGACCGAATGTCGCGGACATTGCACCGGAGTGCGTCTCCACTGTCCTGGCACAACAATTGGAGCGTGCCCTTGAATGCGTCTCCCAAAACTCCTTAACGGGGCAGGTGCCTCTTTGGCAGCTGACAACACGGCCGTACCTTTGAGCAGGCACGAGTCGATGATGTTGGCTGGAGAGCTTGGGCTGATGCTCCTGGTCATTGAGGCGGGTCTCGATGTTGATATCTCAATGGTGCTGCGGGCCCTCCCTTGTCCCGCTCCGTTTTCTTGCGGGACCCACCCGCTACATTGGGCCACGCTGAAGCGAGATCGTCTCGGAGTTTGCTGCGGTGACTTTCAGTGGTCCTGATCGCACGCGGTGCCGCCAGATATCCAAGGTCGGGCTCCGGTCACTTGGGGTAGCGGTTTCTGGGACACTCATCCCATTGCTCATCGGCTTCGCGGCCGCGAGCCTGCAAGGCAACGACTGGCGACCGGCGCTCGTGGTTGGCCTGATTCTCTCGCCTACGTCCGCCGGCATCGTGCTCAACGTGCTCTCCAAGGGAAAGGTGCTGCAGACCGAGAGCGGGCAGCTCATCATCGCCGCTGCTATCCTCGATGACATCATTGCCCTCGTCTTGCTCTCGGAGCTCGAGGTCGTGCCGATGTGCACGGTCCCGCGGCGCCGTTGATTCGACCCGCGCTGTTTGTACGCCTGCGTGAGCAAATGGTGTGCGCGAGCAGGCACTGGCCGCGCCGTCTGCCTGGGCTATGATCAAGCCGATTCTTGTAGCGACACTTCTGCTCGTCGGTCTTGGAGGTTTCAACCCGCACTGCGCGACCCAAACGCCCCGTGCATGGGCTGCTGCGCACTTTCGCTCCCGGCAGCCGCATCCCATGCTGCAACAGGGGCCTGTATATTCACAACAGGGGCCTGTCCTGATGCTTCGGGACCGCCCTCGTCGCAGGGATGGCGATGTTTGTTCTTCCAAAGATTCTCAAGAAAGGCTTGCGACACATCAAGGACTCGCATCAGGACACGTTCATTCTCGGCAAAGCCCCACTCGTTGCCCGGCCCAGGCGGCTTCTCCCCGCCCTGCCTCGCACCTGCTGTCTCACTGTGGGACGATGGCGCGCCTGATCATGTTCACCGCGGTGGCAGGGCTGATCATGTTCACCGCGGTGGGCCTCGTGCCGGGTGTGCACTACGCGGGGGCCTCACACCTGCTTGGCGCATTCCTCGCGGGCTTTTGCTTCTGCTCGGACCCGCGCTCCCACCACGTGTGGGTGCGGCAAGTCAAGCGCATAATGTACTGGCTGCTCACCCTCTTCTTCGGGTGCACGATCGGCTTCGAAGTGCCCGTCCGCACGATGTTCACGGGGCCGGTCATCGGCGCCGCCTCGTGCTATTTCATCGCCATCGTTGGCAAGGTCCTTGTTGGCCTCTGGGCCAAGCCGCGCACCAAGTACGGTCCGCACCGCGCGCGCCAAACGCCCGGCCGTGCCCTCGGGGCGCTGCGTATGCGCGCTCTTTGTGCGCTCTTTGTGCGATTCTCCGGGCGCATTCGACAGTCGCCATACCCCCTGTGATAGGCACTGTGTGACGGCCGTGTGCCCCGTCTCCGGCAGGTTCAACACCATACTGATCGGCATGTCCATGTGTGCGCGTGGCGAGTTCGCCTTCGTGGTAGCTGCCACAGCGCGGGCGCAGGGGATCATCGATTCGGACACTTTCTCGGCGTCGCTTCTCGCCGTGCTCATGTCTGTCATCATCGCACCGGCTCTCCTTCGACTCACCATCCAGTACCGCGACCGTCTCGAGAACCGCGCTAAGATCGACGGCGGGGCGACTGCGAGTGAGGGTGGGGACCAGGCAGCGCCCCTCTGCATTCTCAACGCGCTCAAGTCACAGAGGCGGAGCGCGACCCGCAGCGGCGCGCGGCACTCCCGTGAGTCCAACGGGCCAGAGCACTCGCTTGCGGCGCCTCCCATGGGGCTGAGACACCCCGTGTACATCCAGCTTAACATCAAGTGCCGGGTTCGCCCCGCCCCTCTCAATGGCTCCAATGTTCGCGCCCACCTCGCTCCCGAGCGGCGCCTCTCCCGCGCCCGACTCGCGCTCGGCTGGCGCCTGACTCGTGCGCGCGGTAGCTTGCCCTACAGTAGGGGGCACGGTAGGGAGAACAGTAGGGGGGGGGGTTCCATGGACTAGCGCCATCCCTCGGAGCGTCTAATCTCTTCGAGGGGGGAACAAAAATCTCTTAGAGGGGGAAATAATTAGAGGGGGAAATAATTAGAGGGGGAAATAATTAGAGTTGTCTAATCTCTTAGAGCGCGGGGGCAGGGGCGCCCCGGGCAGACGAACCGAGTGCTGCAGGCGCTGCACGACCTGCGGTGCCAGATCGTCGACCTCCGCGTGTTTCACCCCGAGGGCCGCGAGGGCGCCTTCGACTACAGGCCCCGCCCCCCGCCCCGCCGCTCCCCTGCGCGCTTCCGCTACTGAATCCACACAGGTGGACTGACGCGGATGAGAGTGGCCGCCGTGCTGACGCGAGCGCGCCGGCGGCGGACTCCCGTTTGTGAAGTGCCAAAAGTGGGCTGCAGGCAGAGCGCGTGGTATAAGAAGAAAGACCTCTCCAGAGGTCGGTCCCGCCTCCGAACGACGCGCCCTCGCGCGCACCGGCTCACGTCCTCGGGCACTGTGCCCGCCCGTGCGACGCGCTCACTTCGGGCCGGGAGCGTGGCGTGCGCAGGACACAACGTCCTGTTTATGGTTCGCAGCCCTCGAGACTGTGCAACAACACCCGCTGCCTGCGCGCCGTGCGAGGAGGCGTGAGCACCGCGCGCGCGCAGGAGCTGCTGCTGCTGGACAACACGCTGTGCCTGCCGCTGCTGGTGGACGAGCGAGAGGACATGCGCCTGTGGGAGGAGCGCCGCGCGGACCTGCAGCGCGCTATCGCGGAGGCGCTGGAGGACCACGGGTCGTCGGTTGAGTCGGAACGGTTCTACCCGGGCGTGGTAAACGGTCTCGTGCTGGTGAGCCTTTCCCGCGGCGCGCGCCCCAGCTGAGCCAGCGGCCCGGCTCATATCCGGTGGGGGTTCGCAGCGCCACGCCGCAGATCACACTGGAAGAGACCCTTCCCCGACTCGTCGCGACCCGTCGCCGACACGAAGGGACGCGATGAATAGGTTGCCGTCACCCTAAGCGCCGCCCAAGGCTGCAACCCGTGTGCCGCTGCGCTACATGCTGAGCGGAAACACGAGCTCATGCGGGAAGGTGGGCGTGGGACAGGTCTGGAAGTGGCGGGGGGCGCAGCTCGATCAACACCCTACTGGGTACGCCCCGCGCCTCCGCTAGTTGACGCCAGCACGGATTCGGAGTTCCCGCCAGGGCGCCTGCGTGCAGTGCAGTGTGTGCGCACACCCTGCCGCCTGGTGCCGATCTGTTTCCCCCTCGTGGTGAAACCGCCGTGCGCTGTCCACTAGCAGGCCTGGCCACGAGTCCGCTTGGTGCGCTCCGCGGGAGGGCCTCTGCGTCGCCTGAGGCGTCGCCCGAGACGCGGCGTCCCTCAGCGGGCGAGGCCCATCCTGTCGGGGAGACGCGGGGCAGCGCGCGCAGGCTGCTCGCGCGGGTGGGAAGCGGCCTGGGGAACCTCAAGGTGCGCCTCCAGTCCCGCCGCACGCGCCCCGCGCCCCGCGGAACAGCGCATGGTGACCCCTGGGGTGAAAGGTGAGAGTGCAAATGCATGTTACGAGCAGCAGTCACAAACCTGATAGTACTTGCTTTACTGACAGCAGTCGCAAAACCCAACCAGGTTCCGCCCAAGCTCGGGTCGCACGACTCGTCGCTGCACGAGGAGGCGGGCGACAGTATCAACATGCCGCCCTCGCCCCGGACGGCGTGGGCCCGCCCAGCAGCCCGCTACGCGCGGCACGCCCGCGCGGCAGGGCGGCATGCGGGCTGACGCCACCGACACTAAGTAAATGCGTTTTGGATTGGCATGCGGGCTGACGCCGGCATGCGGGCTGACGCCACCGACAGATCTTCGCCCACGCGGACCTGCATCTCCGGCGCCGCTACGCCTTCGCCGACCCCAAGGCTGTCCAGGCGCGCGCCCGCCAGACGCTTTCGCTACGAGAGAGAAGAGAAAGCACATGCACTGACAATAGTCGCAGAGCACAAGGCCATCCCCTCAACGTGCTGACCGGGCCCACACCGCGGGGCAGGAGTGGTCGACCAAGTTCGCGGTGCCCACTCTGGAGTCGGACCCCATCTCCCGCCGCTCCCTCGACATCCGCACGCAGGAGCGCACCCGCCCCGCCCGCCGCCCAACGCCGCATCCAACCCCCCGCGCCCCACGCGCGCTCGCCGGCCGCGTGGGCTGAGGCGCAGGCGGCGCGACGCGGCGCAGACTGTGGTGCGGGACGCTGCGCCCCCCCCCCCC
>ENA-UOXV01008237-UOXV01008237.1-marine-metagenome-genome-assembly--contig:-NODE-8237-length-10305-cov-5.182146_pt1 | contig 10305 bp, 7 predicted proteins | sample MGYA00238165_ERZ766961 | MGnify/ENA primary metagenome ERZ766961 (study PRJEB28924, sample SAMN03173240) | marine metagenome | biome: Marine; feature: Water; material: Subsurface seawater | place: North... | reverse complement strand
AGTAATCATCTAGCTTAATAAGTATTTATATACACTTGGTTGTTAAACCTCTAGAGGTTAATCTACACTGAATTCAACTAGCTTTAATAAAGATTTATGTCCTGTGATTAGTACACTCTGTGAATTACTACCCACCCGTACCCCATACCACCATTACAGTTTGGGACTCCAAGCTATCCATATACATCTAAATCTAGACAAATGATCCGTATGATTCTCAAAACATACCCCCCATCAAATTAATATAGCCAATTAAAAATAATGGTATCTGTAAGCCAAAATTCCCAATACCCCATTTGCCCACTTAATTGTCTGGGGGTAAACTGGTCTTATGAAAAAACTACTCCTACTTTTATTCTTAATACCTAATCTGGCGATGGCAGAGACATGGGCATTTAAATATTATTTTGATGATAGTAAATACCCAAGAATAAATTAACTATAAGCATGGGTAAATATTCTACGTGGTATGAGTGATGATGATATAATTTTTATAGTTAAAATAGACAATGTTTTCTTGCGATGTTAGTATAATTTAATGAAAATTTTTCTTCTTATCTGCCTGCTTGCAATACAATCATTTCATCTTAGCTCAGCAACTATTAGCTTAGATTACAGTAATGAACATCTAGTAGTTAATTCACAAGAAAATCAAATTGCCCCATTAAATTCTGATGTAAGTGGGGAAAATAGGCCTGCAGGCAATAATACACATAACAACTGCTGTCCTGGGTGCTGTCACTTATTTGACACAGCTATTTTTCAGACACATTCATTAGGTTTAGCAGAAAATCGCTCACTAGCGGTAAGCAGTATTGATGCCTATCAATCTTATATTTCAAGCCGTATCGAACGGCCTAATTGGGTACTCGCTATATAATTTAGCGAGCGTACAGTGAAAGTCTTCAACTAAGCTTAACAACCTCAGCGCTATAAACAAATCACTTCACAAGTTTTCTCGCAGAATATTTCAACTTATTTAGAGAATTTTTATGCGCCCAGTTTTATTTGTTTTTGTATTTTTATTGATAATGCCATTGGCAAATGCTGCCAGTGACGACGTTTTAAAATCCCCGTTAAATGCGCCACCAATTACTGGTCAGCTAAAACTCGGATACCATTTTGAACAATCTAACTTTGCTACAGAAGTAAAAGAAACTGCAACTAAATTAACGCTGCAAGAGGCGCTTAATCTAGCGTTAAGTGCAAGTCCTGAGCTTGCTGTTGCTCTACGCGAACGACAAGCGATAGAGGGTATTAAAACAAATGCTGGCATAAGACCCAACCCATCAATATCGACTTTTATTCAAGATGCCAGAGGCGCAACCCGACAAACCACGCTGCAATTTAATCAAGAAATTGAGCTTGGTAATAAACGAAATACTCGCCTTGAGGCTGCTGATTCTTTCTATAGAAAAGCAACGGCAGAGCTAGAAAGTAAAAAAGCGGATGTACATGCTAATGTCATTGCGGCATTTTATGAAGTACTCGCCTCTCAAGAGCGCTTAAGCCTAGCTAAATCTTCACTTGAAGTGGCGAATTTAGTATTGGACGCTACAACCAAGCGTGTCAAAGCTGGTAAAAGCTCTCCCGTAGAAGAGACTAAATCTAAAATTGCAGAATCTACTGCAAAGATAGAAATGTTTCAGGCAAACAGCCAATTAAATAGCAGTCGTAAACGCTTATCTGCAATATGGGGCAATACATTACCCATATTTGAAAGTGCTGAAGGACAAGTCGAATACATACCAACAAATGGCGATTTAAGTGAGCTATCTGCAATGCTACAAAATGCACCTGCTATTAAAGTTGCTAAGAGTGAAGTAGAAGCTCGCGAAAACATGGCCGAGGTGGAACGGAGTAAGGCTGCAATTAATATTACCCTAAGCGCTGGTGTCGTGAACAACCAAGAACTTGGGCTTAATCAAGCAATAATTGGCTTATCTGTACCAATTCCATTATTTGATCGGAATCAAGGTAATCTGCAAGAAGCAGTGAGTCGCATATACAAAGCTCAAGATGAGCTGGTTGCTTTAGAAAATCAACTCTTAGCAAACCTTGCTAGCCAGTACGAGCGCTTAAATGCAGCAAGACAAACCACTATATCTCTTAGCACTGAAATCTTACCTGGTGCACAAAGTGCATTTGATGCTACTAATAAAGGGTTTAACGCAGGTAAATTTAATTTCCTAGATGTGTTAGATGCACAACGCACGTTATTCCAAGCCAAATCACAATATATCCAAGTACTGTTAGAAGCACACCAAGCGATAGCCGAAATAGAGCGCATCGTGGGCGATGTTTTTTTACACCAAATAAATTAGGAGTTAAGCATGAATTTTACACAAATGAAAAATAAACAATGGATTGCAATAATTGTAGTCATCGTTGTGGGTATTCTGTTAGCAGCACTCATGCTGATAGCAGAAAAGCCCAAAGCCATGGAGGAAGTGCATGATGCGGCTGAAATAGAAACGACTGGAAATGATGAGCACAACCACGTAGCGCAACCACTAGAAGCTGTCAAAGGTCCACATGGTGGTAAGTTGTTTACTCAGGATGGCTACAGCTTAGAAGTCACTATCTTTGAGAAAAATACACCCCCTGAATTTAGGATATATACCTACCAAGATAATAAGCCACTAGCTCCAGTTTCTTCAGTAGTAAGCATTCAGCTTGAGCGATTAGGTAGCAAGCCACAGCAATTTAGCTTCGTTAAAGAAAGTGATTATTTAAAAGGAAATGCCGTTGTTGAAGAGCCACATTCTTTCAAAGTAAACATTACAGCTCAACACAACACTAAAAAATACCAATTTTTTTATGAGCAAGTGGAAGCCAGGGTCAAAATTACAGATAAGCAAGTGCTGCATAACAATATCGAAATACTGACTGCAGGGCCTGAGAAAATTAAAAGTAATCTTATTTTACAGGGTGAGATTAAGCTCGATGCTGACAAAAGTGTATATATTGTCTCGCGTGTAGCTGGCATTGTGGAGTCGGTATCTGCAAACGCTGGTGATAAAGTACGTAAAGGCCAAGTGCTAGCGTCTATTTCCAGTCAATCCGTAGCAGAGTTACGTAGTGATTTATTGGCGGGACAAAAAAAAGTTGAATTAGCACGAACGACTTATGTACGTGAGAAGCAGCTATGGGAAGAAAAAATTTCTGCACAGCAAGACTATTTGCAAGCACAGTATGATTTGCAAACAGCGGAGATTAACACGTCACGTCTTCAGCAAAATCTGAGTGCTATAGGCGCAAGTGCAAACGGTCAAACACGTTATGAAATCCGCTCACCGATTGATGGCATCATTACCAATAAGAAAATTAGCCTAGGTCAGGTTGTGAGTGAAGTTGATAATATCTTTCAGGTGGCTGATTTATCTTCTGTGTGGGTTGAAATGACTATTTATGCCAAGGACTTGAATACGGTCAAATCAGGTCAAAAAGTCACCATAAAAGCCACTGCGTTTGATGCGCAAGCGGTTGGTACTATTTCCTATGTAGGGGTGATGGTTGGCGAGCAATCGCGTACAGCAATGGCACGTGTAGTACTCAATAACAGCAGCAAAATATGGCTACCAGGGTTACTAGTAAATGTTGATTTAACCATGGATGAAATTGAAGTGCCTGTAGCCGTTTCAGTAGAAGGTATTCAAGCCTTGCGAGATTGGTCTGTGGTATTTGGCCGTTATGACGAATTTTTTGAAGCAAAACCGTTAATACTTGGCCGTCGTGATGAAAGATATGTTGAGGTGCTAGAAGGACTAAAAGCAGGTGATCAGTATGCAGCGGGAAATAGTTTCTTAATTAAGGCGGATGTTGGTAAAGCGGAAGCATCGCATGACCACTAAACCATTCTGTCTTTATATTAAGGTGTATCTCTATGTTTGAGAAACTTATACACTTTTCTATTAACCAGCGTTGGTTAATAATGCTAATTGTACTGGGCACCATCGTTTTGGGTATACACAGCTACCAAAAATTACCCATTGATGCCGTGCCAGATATTACCAATATACAGGTACAAATTAATACCTCTGCACCTGGTTATGCACCTTTGGAGACTGAACAGCGTATTACTTTTCCAATTGAAACTGTAATGGCTGGCTTGCCAAAACTAAAACAAACACGTTCTATCTCACGTTATGGCTTGTCGCAAGTCACGGTGGTATTTGAAGAAGGTACAGATATTTATTTCGCTCGGCAATTGGTGAATGAGCGCATTAGCCAGGCTAAAGAAAAGTTACCTGCTGGTGTATTGCCTAAAATAGGGCCAACCTCCACTGGCTTAGGCGAGATTTTTATGTGGACGGTTAAAGCGAAAGAAGGGGCTTTAAAAGCGGATGGTACACCCTACACCCCAATGGATTTGAGAGAGATTCAAGATTGGATTATTAAGCCGCAATTACGCAATGTACCAGGGGTCAATGAAATCAATACCGTTGGAGGTAATGTTAAGCAGTACCAAGTTGCCCCCTATATAGATCGATTAATGGCAAGAGGCTTATCACTGAATGACTTAGTCACAGCGCTAGAAAATAACAATGCCAATATGGGCGCTGGTTATATAGAAAAGTCTGGTGAGCAATATCTGATACGCGTACCTGGGCAGGTCACTAATATGGAAGATATTGGCAATATTGTGATTGATACTAGATCAGGCGTACCTGTACGTATAAAAGATGTGGCAGATATCATAATTGGTAGCGAATCACGCAGCGGTGCTGCGACTCAGATCGGTGAAGAAGTTGTACTGGGCACGGTATTTATGCTCATGGGTGAGAATAGCCGTGCCGTTTCTATTGCAGTAAAACAAAAATTAGGTGAAATTAATCAAACACTTCCGCAAGGCATTATTGCTAAGACGGTATATGACCGTACTATCTTGATTGATAGGGCTATCAATACCGTTAAGACTAATTTACTAGAAGGTGCTCTATTGGTCATTGCAGTATTGTTTGTCTTTTTGGGTAATATCCGTGCAGCCATCATTACCATGTTAGTAATTCCACTGGTGATGTTATTCACTTTTACTGGCATGCTTACTGGAAAAGTCAGCGCTAATTTGATGAGTCTTGGCGCATTAGATTTTGGTATTATCATCGATGGCACTGTGGTGATTGTTGAAAATTGTATGAGGAGATTGGCACTTGCACAAACAAATCTAGGTAGACCATTGAATCGTACAGAACGCTTCTCTGAAGTGTTTACTGCCGCACAGGAAGCCAAAAAACCATTAATTTATGGACAACTCATCATTATGGTTGTTTATTTGCCTATCTTTGCACTTACTGGGGTGGAGGGAAAAATGTTTCACCCAATGGCGTTTACTGTAGTGATTGCCTTAATTGGCGCAATGATATTATCGATGACATTTATTCCGGCAGCGGTAGCATTATTCATCAGCGGCAAAGTAGAAAAAAAAGAACAACCGTTGATAGTCTGGATTAAAAAAGGCTATGTTCCAGCATTTAAATGGGCTATGCTAAATAAAGCATTAGTGTTAACTATTGCAGTAGTATCTGTGGTCCTCAGTGGCTTATTAGCTAACCGAATGGGTAGCGAGTTTGTACCTAGCTTGGATGAAGGTGATATTGCGTTACATGCTTTGCGTATTCCCGGGACTAGTCTGACACAAGCGATTGAAATGCAAAAAGTGCTAGAACGTACGATTAAAGACTTTCCACAGGTAGATAATATATTCGCTAAGCTTGGTACGGCAGAAATTGCCACAGACCCAATGCCACCTAGTGTTGCAGATAATTTTATTATGCTCAAACCAAAATCAGAGTGGCCAGACCCTAATTTAACTAAAAATGAGTTAATTGCACAAATGCAGGCAGCAGTTGCTCAAGTGCCAGGTAATAATTACGAATTTACGCAGCCTGTTCAGATGCGTTTTAATGAGTTGATTTCGGGGGTGCGTAGTGACGTAGCAGTCAAGGTATTTGGCGACGACATGGAAGTGATGAATAACACCGCTGAAGAAATCTCTAAAGTATTATCCAATATAAAAGGTGGGGAAGACGTAAAAGTAGAGCAAACGACTGGTTTGCCGATTCTTACTGTGAATATCGACCGCCAAAAAATTGCACGGTTAGGGGTGAATGTGGCTGACGTGCAAGAGGCCATTTCTATCGCTATGAATGGGCGAAAAACAGGCATATTATTTCAAGGTGATCGACGTTTTGACATTGTAGTGCGATTACCTGAAGATGCTAGAGTAGATATTGATGCATTTAAACGTTTACCGATTAAAATTACGAGTACCAGTAATACGCCAGTTTATTTGCAATTAGGCGAGGTCGCCAGTATCGATATTGCGCCAGGGGCTAATCAATTTAGCCGCGAAAATGGCAAACGCAATGTCGTTATTACTGCCAATGTACGCGACCGCGATATTGGTTCTTATGTTGCTGAAGCACAGCAACGCATTCAGAAAAAAATTAAAATTCCTGCAGGTTACTGGATAGATTGGGGTGGTACATTTAAACAATTACAATCAGCCAGTAAACGCTTGAAAATTGTTGTGCCGCTGGCGCTATTACTTGTATTTATTCTGCTTTATGCCATGTTTAACAACTTAAAAGATGGTTTAATTGTGTTTACTGGCATCCCGTTTGCACTCACAGGTGGCGTGTTGGCGCTTTATTTGCGTGATATACCCCTTTCAATCTCCGCAGGCGTTGGCTTCATTGCATTATCTGGTGTTGCGGTACTCAATGGCTTAGTTATGGTTTCATACATTCGCGGTCTGCGCGAACAAGGTATGTCGCTTGATCTGGCTATTGAAGAAGGTGCAATAACGCGACTAAGACCGATTTTAATCACGGCTTTAGTGGCTTCTCTTGGATTTATTCCAATGGCAATTGCGATAAGCACAGGCGCAGGAGTACAGCGACCATTAGCAACTGTAGTCATTGGTGGCATATTGTCCTCTACATTATTAACGCTACTTGTATTACCAGTGCTATACCATTTAGTCCATTGGCAGAATAAGAATTAGCAATTTATAAAGAATCACTCACCAAATGTTTTAGGATTAAGCAACAATCACTAAAAAAATATCTTTAGCAAAAACTACCAAAAATTTAACTGCCATACCTCTATATATAGGGCGTGTGGGGTAGGGGGGAAAGGGTTTACTTTCGGTATCTATAACTCCGAAAGCCTATGCTATGAGTGGCGTACAATCTCTTTATAACTACGAAAGTTGCTATATGATTAATCACTTGTAACCACCCAAGCCATCATTAAATATTTAATCCCTTTATAACTCCTATTTAATACTCAAATGTCAGGATATATTGATGTAAGTCATTGATTTATATAGGTTTATTGTTCCGCTATTTTAACTTCGTTAACTATGATAAATAAGCTTTTAATACTACTTAAATGGGTCTTGAATCATACTTAAATCAATGTCGTAATCTAAACCTAATGGTTCGTCTAACCACTTTGCAAACTTCATATCTAGATTTATATCAAAACATAATGGTTCACCGACTGGTTTATCATCATCACCTAGAAGATAGTATTGATTAGATATCTCAAAAGGCTTCTTAAAGTATTCAGTATCATCAGGTGTAAATTCCTGTGTGTTTACAATTCTTATTAATCTCTTCATTCCCTCTTTATCTTTTCCTGTTAAAACTCTTTTCATTGTTGCTAGTTCTATTTCCATTGTCTTACTTGTTAAAAATCTCATGGTGTTATTCCTTAAATAGTTTTTTAAATCTTTCTACATCATCTATGAGTGGATTCTTTGGTCGTCTACCCACCATCTTTCTGTTGAACATTCCAACATAGTTTCCAATGTCAGATAATGCTCTTAATCTCTCTCTAGATTCTTTTGCTTCTTTTGTATATTCACCATGTTTATAGTTCGGAGCATTTGATCCGTAGGTTATCTTTCTTGCTCCGTGATACCGACAAGTTTTACAACCATAAGCACTATGATTCTTACATCTGTCGCCATTCTTTTTAATCTGTTTACATTGCATAATAGGGGGTCTTGATGCCTATATTATTCATTAACCATTTACCTATGGAAGCAGTTTAGATTCTTACAAATAACCAAATAGGGAATTCTTATCCCTTTATCACATGGTCTTATTACTAGAAATAAATAATGTTTATAATCAATTACTTAAACCCAGTATCTTACTAACTATCTAAACTCTAAACTTATCCAAACTAGCTAGACTTTGACTTTGTATCTATCCAAACTTAAAAGCATATATAGTATGCTTAAGTGGGATACTAGAGGATTGGGTAATAGATGTATTCTTGTCCATCTTCACTCATTCCTTTATCTAAATCTCTTCTTCCTGATAGCGTTTCTAGAATCCTTTTGAATTCAGTTTTCTGTCTAAAACTATCAATAGGTTTTCCATCTTTCTTCTTAACTTTTGCTATAAGTTTTTCACCATTTTCATAAGATATACATTTTGTACAGGCAACTCCATTTTCTAATACCTTGCCTACTAATGTACTTTTATCTAGAGCCACTTTTATTAAATCATAGAGTTGTGCTTGATTTCCTTGCCTGTCTCTATGAGGACTCTTACCACTTGTTTGATGGAATAAAGGATTAATAACTAGAGTATCTTCATCACCATCTGCACCTAATCCATCTACTGTGTCGTAAGAAAACTCGTAGGCTAAATCCATAGAACCATTCTTTACCTTACCTAGTTGCCAAGATCCGTATGATGAAATGATTGCAGTATCTAAATGACCCTCTATTGAAGAAGCCCCTCTAAAACCTTTACTCACATCTTTACCCGTATGTCCTAGAAAGATAATCAAAGCATTAAACTCTTTCACTATTTTCTTAAGCATATTGATTGCTAGGGACATATCATCATTGTCATTACCCTTTAAATAGGTAGTCATGTCTTGCCATGTATCAAAGATAATAACGGGGTTAACTATGTTGACGCTCTTTAATGACTCCATAAAATCTCTCACCATAGATAAGTTATCTAGTTGGAATTCATCATCATCAACAACATAAAGATTAGGTAAGCTCTTTAACTGGTGATGCAGTTCATAGCCTTGTTGCCTGATGTTAACTCCGTCCCAATCTTCCATCGCAAAGTACACAACATCTCTTGCACCTAATACCTTATGACCGAACCAGTCCTGTCCCAAAGCTAACTTATAAGCCAAGTCTATTGCTAGGAAAGTCTTACCTTGACTCTTTGGTGCATAGATTGTGCAGATACCTTTCTCTTTAAATATCCTATCTACTAGCCATTTAACTTGAGGTCTACTCGTCCTCGCATCTTGGGTATGTAGTAACTGGTATCTAGGTTCAGAGGGTTCAGTTAGTTCTTCAGTTGGAAAACTATTCGTGAACTTTAAATCTTGAACAACTCTATCAACTTCTTCTTGAGGTAAGGGGGGTTTGTTTAACTGATTCCAACCCGACACAATCTGCAATACTTCTTCATAGACCATGCCTTTATTAAACATTGTCCCTGTAACTCTTGCACATTCAATGTGGCGATTACCCTCACTCACACCTTTAAGAATATCTTTCATTGATGTCTTTGCAGACTCAACTTTACTACTAGGGATATCTTTAGTTATTCGTTTCAGGGTATCTGGGATATAAGGTTGCCCCCCATTGATATATACTTTTCTAGCAAACTTTTCCGTTTCAGGTGGGTGAGATGGTGCTAAAAAATACTGTGATTTTCTATCAGTACACGGGTCAATATATTCCTCATACTTCTTTAATACTGGGACATCTTCAATTAGATTAGTTACTCCATAAGGATACTCATCAGGGGTCATGGTTCTGCTAGTTTCAGGAATTACCCTATACCGATTACCCTTAAGTTTATGGTTATGTGAAGTATGTACAACTGCATTAATGCCTTGAGCCTTTATCCCCTGAACCAATTCATTAAATATATCGTTAGGGACATTATCAATATCAATCGGGAATAGAGTCCGATTAATCATGTTCTTATTGTTACGATAGTTACCCTCAACCTCACCGAATACAAAGCCACTATTATTAAACTTATCTTCAGTTATTTTAAAAGGTAGTTCCCCAAGTTCTTTCAAGGTCATCTCTACTGGGACGCCTCTAGCAAACTCTGACTCATTAGTACCTTGTAGCTTTAATAATTTATGCTTCATAACTACTCCTAGAAAGGTACATCTTCAGATGCTAGATGTGGGTTGATACTTCCTCTAGGTTCAGGTTTATTTACCTCTTCTAGATAAGCTATATATTTCTTCTCAACTTCAGATATGGGAGTCCTATTAGACTCATCTTTCTTAAGC
>ENA-UOXV01008236-UOXV01008236.1-marine-metagenome-genome-assembly--contig:-NODE-8236-length-10305-cov-5.264780_pt1 | contig 10305 bp, 8 predicted proteins | sample MGYA00238165_ERZ766961 | MGnify/ENA primary metagenome ERZ766961 (study PRJEB28924, sample SAMN03173240) | marine metagenome | biome: Marine; feature: Water; material: Subsurface seawater | place: North... | reverse complement strand
TGGGCGTCGGCAGGCGCGGTGGGCGCGGGCGGTGTGTAAGGCTCGCCAGGGTCTGCTTGCGCCGCGGGTTGCGCCAGAACAGCATCAAAGATCAGTGTGGTTGCAGCGGCAAGGATGAGCCATCGGAGGGAGCGGGCTGTCCGTGGGCGTGTCCTAGCCATATCAGACCACTCCCACCTCGGCCACTCCACGAAGAACTCGGCTGGGCTGAGACACGCACTCAAATCGGTTTGTGCGATTTGCGTCCGATTTGTGCAAATCGGTTTGAGTCTCCTCTACTGAGAACTGTTTGGGTCTGTAACTACGGGTCCCGAGTTCCCTGCTCGGGCACCGTTGCAAGGCCTGGGGCCCCGCTCTGCTACGTTGCAGCAGGCTTCCCAGTGTTACACTGCGCTAAGATGTCGAACTTCATGCTGCCGCTCAAGGCACCGAGCGCCGGCCTGTTCATCTCTGCGAGGGATGAACTTCGCGCATCGGCATGCTTTTCGGACGCACCATACAGAAACGCTCGTCTTCCGTCACACTACGCGAATGCTCGAGCGCGTATTGATCGCACGACAACATACCGAGATTTCAACAAAACGACGTTCCCGAGCTCACCTCGAGGGGGACTCGCAGCGACCGTCCCGATCCTCAACATCACCGGCAAGTCCTTTCACTCGGCGCTTCCCGACGGCAGGCGAAGCCAGTTTCCTGCCCACTCTGCCAGCGCACGTTCAACCAAGGGTACTGATTCGGCAACGCGAGTGCTATCTGCACAGCGACCTGCCTCTGCGCGACCGGTGACGCAGCGACAAGCTGTCTCTGTCCGCCCAGCGTCGGCGCAAGAATCTCTGGCAGAAGAGCCTCCGCGCGGAGGAAGTGCGCCGTCTGGGGGGAACATCCTATCAGCACAGACAGCCAAGTCTGTGAATTCTCGCTCGGTTGGCTACGCCGACCCGTGGGGCGGTGCGCTGGCGCACCGCCCGATAAATGCGAGACTCCGTCGACTCCACAATCGAAGCCGCCCACTGACGCTTGACACGGGCCGAGTTGGGGTTGGGGTAAATACCCTCAACTCATCAAACCGTTTGACTGTGTGTGCATGCTCTTGAATGCACAGCGCTATGTGTGCCGCTAAGCATGCTAAGCATGAGCGCCTAGATGACTGACCCAGGAGGACTTGGCTCGGCAGGCTGAGCGTTGGGAGAAGCTTGAGTGGGCGTGGGCTGCCGCCCACAGGGAGCGCACTGCGCGTGGTGGACTGCCCGTGTGGCCGTCTTCGCGCAGCACGGGGCGGGTCTACCCGAACACCCGCGACTTCGCGACGGATTCGATCTACTCGCGCGAGCGGAGAACAGGCCCTGAGGGGGGGAAGCGGCCAAAAACGCGGTCAACGTCGGGCGTGTGGGAGATCCCGCCAGCGACGGGCACACGGCGAGAGCTTGAGAGTGGCCGTCTCGGTGAGTGGTTCGGCGGGCGGCAGCTCCAGCGCCCGAGCACTGCGGGGACGCGGCGGGTCCCGTTCAACTACCACTGGCAGGAGGAGGTGGAGAGGCCGATGCGGCCTGCATCGGCGGTGCCGGGAAGGAAATCTGCAGTCATGTCCGAGCGCGGATGACTGTGTTTAGGCGCCGCGTGTCGCCCTGGGGTGTGGATCGACAAACGTCTCCCAAGTGATTGAGTGCAAATGTACGATTAGCCACGTGCCCATTGTTTAATCGGCGCGCAATTGCAAACACCGCAGCAAAAACTGCTCACTACACCCGCCTCATTACGGTCCCCGCTCACTCAAGAAGCACAAGGGGCTTTTGCCGCACTCCCTTGCCATCCTGAACCGCGTACTTCGCCTTCCCGATACCCGTCCTGCGTCAACAGCCACAGTGCACTAGTGAGAGGTTTGGACCATTTAGCTCCGAGGGAGGAGCGCAAATAAGTCCGCTGCTCAGCATGCGGCATCGCGAATGAAGTCGTGGGCGCAGCACTCAAAGGTGGAGCCACAGCGCTGTGGGCGGGTCGGGGCGGGGAGACACAGAATTTTCATGGGCTTCTTGCCGTCTGCAGGAAGCGTTGTCACCTCCACACGCACAAAGATGTCATCATTGCCCCACCTGCAGTCAAACCGGGCCACCGTCGAGCATCAGTACTCCCGCTCTCTTTGAGCACGCGGTGCTGTCCCGCTGGGGACAGGAGCGGCCGGCGCTGGGCGGTCTGCGCACAGCTCGCGGTTGACGATACGGCCCTTCTCAGTCTTCTCGACTAGATCCGACACGTTGACTTCGAATGGGACACCGCCAGACTCTCCGGGCTTCGGCTGGCCAGGGGTCTGCCGCAGGCGCGCCCACGATCAGGCGCGTGAAAGGGAAACGCTCCCCGCAGCTCTTCAAGTCGCCGGCCGAGATAACGCATCATTCAAGACCTGCACTGCACAATGGCATCCCAGGACTCACCGGGAAATCGTTGACGTCGATTTCAAGAGAGGTGCTCCCAATGATACCCTTGCCCACGCAACGGAGGATCACTGTGGCAAGAGCTTTTCCGCCGACCTTCGCCATCTTCTTATCACTCCCAACCTCGAGCCGCATCTCACCGTTCACAACCACATCGCCGTCCTGGAGAGGCGCTACCATCTCCACTGCACTGGCAGGGTTGGGCGAATGCAGCGCCACAGCCACCACAGGCGCCAGGGCCAGGAGGCCGCGGCGTGACACACTTCCGCGAGATGCCGACTGCCCCACCCCATCAACAGACATACAAACAGAAAGCGCACTGCGCAGAGGAATCCGAGTGACACATGCCGTCGAGAGAAATGCAGTGCAGCTGTGCACTCCGACAAGCGCAAACAGCGCAAGAGGAAGCCCCCTCGCGGGCATGGCGCTGAAGTGTGGACACCACCGTGTCCACTTTCCACCGTGTCCACTTTTTACTGATGTATTTTTGGTTTCTAAAATTCGGTGTTGCTAAATTTGGCATCAAAAGTTTTTTGGCGAATGTAGGGGCGCGTTATTTTCCAAGTCATCCCCGCCACACGTACGGTCCCGTGGCGTACCTTGACCAACGCGCCTGTCTGCTGCTAGATCCATCGCCTTCAGCGGCGTAACACGCCGAGAAACGAACGAGCATAAAGCAGTGCGAAGCAGCGCAGTCGCGTGTGCACTGTACCATTGAGGAGGAGAGGGAGTGTGCTGTTCCCCCACTCCCTCCGTGTCCACGCACTAGCTTCGGCCTGTGCCATCAAAGGCCGCGGCGCCGTGACCGCAAGCACCATCGACTCGCGCCCGCAGCTTTGACGCGGCCGGGCGTTAGCCGCTGATTGGGCCCCGTCCGTTCGCCGATCATCCCCGTTTCTGAAACGCGCGTAACTTCCATTAATGGCGGCGAACAGTGCGTCCACGCGCGCTGCGCAGCGCGTCGGAGATGCCGAAGCCCCGCCGCCCGCACCGCCATCCGATGATATGCCGGAAAAGCGGCTGCGCAAGGCAAACAAGCGCCTCATCGACGAAGTTCAGGCTGGCTCTATGAGCAGGTTCGACCCCCCACAGTTCCACGCCAGCCCTGACGGCGACAAACTGCCTGGCGTCCCTGCGGGGTCGACCACTGCCGCCAAAATCTGACCGTGATAGCGGTGCCCGTACCGTGTGCAGCCAATCAAAACGCACAAAGAAGGCAGAACCGACGTCAAGCAGCAAAGGCCGGCCGAGTGTGCACACGCACAACGCATCTGCCGTATTTGCGGCAGCAGGTGGCGAGGTGCGGCGCACCGAAAAGGGTTGCCGGTGCGGACGCACCAAGTGCCTCAAACAGTACTGCGCGTGCTTCCGCATCGACGCGCGCTGCACGCCGGACTGCCACTGCACGGATTGCCGCAACGACGGGCGTCACGAGGAGGAGCGCATGATGGCAGTCCGCCTCATCCGCCTAAACGACCCGCAGGCGTTCAAGGGCACGGACTTGCAGCTGGACGACGTGGTAGTCAAGACGCCGCGCGGGACGGAGAAGACCGTGCGCGGATGCCGCTGCCGGCGGTCCAAGTGCCAGAAGAAGTACTGCGAGTGCTTCGGCGCGGGCCTGCGCTGCTCGGACAACTGCATCTGCGAGGACTGCGAGAACGGCAACGAGCCGGGCGCGCAGCACAAACCGCGGCCTGCCGCTGCGCCGGCCAAAGGCAAGGGCAAAGCCGTGCCCTCGAGCAGCGCGCGGCCGCCCGTCCCGCCCAAGGGCTCGAAACTCTCGGCGGCGCAGTCGGCCAAGGTCGGGCTGCTCGTCGCGTCGGCACGGCCCGGGATCCCGCAGGGCCAGGCGACGCAGAAGGCGCGGAAGCGGAACCTTTCTGTGCACGTGCCAAATCCGAACCAGCACGCGCCCGCGGGCAAGACGTTGCCAGCGGGCCGAATGGCGGGCGCGCCGGGCAGCGCGGGGCTCGACCCCCCGCTCGACTCGGCGCAGCTCAGGTCGGCGCAGCTCGGGTCGGCGCAGCTGGGGTCGGCGCGGCTTGCAAGCGACGCCCCGCTCGACTCCGCGCGCTCGTTCGGCTCGGCGGGGGGGGGCACGCCGAGCTCGCAGCTGGACTCGCCGCGGGCCCCGCTGCAGTGGGGCGACACCACCGGCGCCTGGTCGGCGCGCGGGCCACTCCCGTCGCCCATCACGCGCAACATGTCCGGGCTGGGGCCCCACTCGCCGAACATGCGCAACATGGGGCACCAGTCCCCGATTACGCGGAACATGTCAAACGTCGCCGGGGCGCCGTCGCCTCTGTTCCGCGGCATGTCGGGGCTCGACCGCGGATTCTCCGGGCTCGACCGCGGCATGTCTGGTCTCGGGGGACACAGCATCGCGACGCGGCACTCGCCCAAAAGCCCGATGCTCCACCGCAACATCTCAGGTTTTTCTGCTCTCAATGGAAACCCGCCAGACTCTCCAGGCGTTGAGGGGGGCGGTGACATGCCAGGCGGGCCAGCTGACGCTGGAGGCGCCAACAATCACGACTTGCCTCCGGCGCCGATTGCCGATAGTGGCCGCATGACCTCGGCGGACTTTAACGGAATGTTCGTATGAAAAGAAGCCGGCACGAGCGTTTGCGCTGCGGATTGGCGGTAGTGTAGTTGCTTCTGTCGAGTAAATGTGTACAGAGCCCGACACTTCGCATCGCTGCGGGAACAATGCCACCACAAGCACACTCTGCCCCCCCCTCCGTTTGAGTCTGAACACTGCGATTTGTATTTTAAACATACATAGGTCGCGGCTGAAGGGCCCCACTTTGCCACAACTGGCACTCTCGAATCACTTGCGCGCTGTCCCGGCCTGCGTCAGCGAGACATCACCGAAGCAGCATGCCATCTTCGAGGTGCTGCAAGGCAGTGGAGAGCTTTTCTGACAGCTCCTCCTTGGAGGCGTACTCTGGGAGCACGAGCTCATTGAAGCACGTGTGCGCCTGCGGGAGGCGCGCGGTATCGACGACCCGCATTATCGAGAAGCGCCGCTCCCCGTCGGAGCCCTGCAGATGCGCGAAGCCTCGCGAGGGGATCGACGACGTCCCCGTGACGAACTGGAGGAGGCGCAGCCGCTCGTCGTTTTTCATCGAGTCGATGATGTCCCAGAACCACACGACCACCTCCGACTCGCTGCTGTACCCACTCTTGTACAGCGTGTTGACCTGTGCACGAACATGCGTCGCACTCAGGCCAGAACGAATCAGCGAGTGGACCCAGCGTGTCGCGTGGCGGTTCAAATGACGACAGAGCAGGGCGCATGCAGGGGGGCAGCGCGCCTTCCAGTCCTCGATATCGACTTCCGTGGAGCCGCAAAGCAGGAGCTCGAGCTCCGAGGCCGTGAACGCCTCCAGGTACTCGAGCGGGAGGACGGAGTGGAATCCGGCGACGAGCGCGTCGGTCTGCACCGCCGCGCGGTCGACCAGCCGCCACTGGATCATCCGCTCGACAAAGTCGACCTTGTTGTCCTCAGTGACGGGGATGTCGTTGCCCCCGGCGACGAGCTCGATGGTCACGTTGTTGCCGTCCGTGTCCGTGGTGTCGACGCACATGAACATCCCGAGGTCCTCGCTGTCGCAGTTGCTCTCCAAAACCCACTCAAGCGAGTTGTACATTTCGCGATCCACAGACTCGAGGTCCTCGACGGTGAACGGCTGGAGGAGCAGCATCTTGTAGACGGCAGACGTGAACTGCACGGCGCAGAGCTGGTTGTCGACGATGCACTTGGCGAGGATTTTGCCCGCGAACGTGAGATGGTCCACGACTTCCTCCAGCCGCCCGCGCACGAGCGTCTGCGGCCCCACGGCGACGTCGCCGCACTTAGTGTCGATGTGCGTGGCGAGCTGGTAGCGGTAATCGTCGCCTTCCGTCGGCTCAAACATCCCGAGCTCCGGCTTGACCATCTCCTGCGTGATCAGCGAGTACCACTCGCGCCGCACGCCGCCAAAGTCTGACCCGTCCTCGCCGACGAACTGCACCTTGAAGCGCCGCGTGAGGTCGTCGCGGTTCAGGGACGTGACCGAGACAAACGAGGATTCGAAGAGCTCCGCGCGTGCGACCTGCACGGGCACCTCGTCTCGGTCGCGCCCGAAGCGCGGGCGGCGCGAGCGGTCGAGCAAGCGCCGCAGCCGGTCCACTTTCTTGCGGAACTCGCCGGTCTCTCGCGTGCCCTCCCAGGGAACAACGTTCCCGAAGATGTCGATATGGATCTCGCCGGAGACGCCCGACGAGTAGCGCACCGACTGCGGGAGCGTGGCGAGCACCCACTCCTGCTCCTGCCCTGCGGGCCGCTCGAATGGCGTTGCACTGAGCTCGACCGTACGCGGCTGCCCGCGCTCGGGCGGACGCGTCAGGCGCGCGAAGAACTGGCCCTCCATCGAGGCCACGACGCATTGCGGCGCGGCGCGGCCCATGACCGTCACGTCCTTCTCGAGGATCGCGAGCGCCTGCTGGCAGATCTCTTCGTCCGCAAGAAGCCAGCCCAGGGTGCGCCTGTGTGCCCCCGGCTCGCCCTCCCAGTCCGATTTGGCCAGCACCTTGAAGCGCCGCGGCTTTGCCCGGATGCCACTGTCGCGCGCGCCGCCCCTGTTGTGCGCGCCGCGGAGGACTGGCAGGCGAAAGGCGCGCGGGTCAGCGGTCCCGTGCGCGCGGCGCCGCCTGATCCACATCACGATCGGCACGATCATGATGAGCGTCCAGACCTGCAGCAGACACGCAGGCAGAGCGAGTGAGCGCGTGGGCTTCAGGCCGCGCTCCACGCAAGGTTCGCGGGAGGCACCAGGGCGAAGATGATGCCGAGGAGAAGACGGGTAGCCAGGTCCTCGTCGTTCGTGGCAGCGTGCTCGATCTGCAGTTTGCGCGGCGAGTCAGATGGGGGCGCAAGTGGCGGGTGGCAATCCTGCCTCGCTGTGCGGGCGTGTGACCATGACGTAAGCCTTGAACAGCTCCGTGGCGCTTTTGTCGCCAGGGCAGGTCCGCCGCACGGTCTCCCAGCCGGAGGTGCCGATCGTCACTATGATCGAGTCCTCGCCATTGCCCGGCAGGACCATCGGGTCGATCGGGTCGTTCTCCAGCACCGTTACCATCTCCTCCGATTCGAGGCACTGGCAAAATTCGGAGCATTTGCATTGTTCTATCCACTGCGCAGCTTCTTTCTTGAGCTGCTCTGGGCGAAGACGCTGGGGCATTGTGGCTGACGCTGCGATGGACACAGTGGAGATTTTCGCGTCGTCAATGAAAAGTGAGGCGCAACTCACCTTCACGTTGAGCAGAAGATCAATGCGCGCGTCCAAGACGTCTGCTGGATAAAAGTGGTGCGGAGCGCTCCTCAGATCCCGAAAACTCACAGCACACTTACACCCTGGTGTGTCGCATTTGCAGTATTCACCCATCCTTGTCTCGGTCGTGCCGTGCCACTCGATCTCGGCGGAGCTGTGCTGTCCGAGCGATATGCAGAGTAGTGCGCTACAAAGCAGCCAACCAAGAAGCTGCACTGCCGCTCCCCTCCAGCCCCTGCGCATCTTCGCCATCATCGAAATTCTCGCCCGCTCACCAGCAATGGTGTGGCTCCGAGCTGAGCCTGGTAGTGCTCACCCAGTCAATCGCCGCTACGAAAATGGACGCGTCTCGGCAGTCACCTACACATGGCCTGAGACGAACGTGCTGGAGCCCACAGACAGGGACAAATCTGCAGGCTGCAGAAAAATCACAGATGCCATGCCACCTGGACGATTGCGCTAGCGCACGCGGCGCGCTGGACGCGTCTCGGCGGCTGCGGCGGGTTCAGGCTCCACCCCGGGCGGTCAGATGTGGGACGTGACTGCTACTAAAACACTTCTACCGCACAGACGGAGTAGTACTACTCCGTCTAAGCGGCGACCACAAAAGCAGGAAGGATTCTAGCCTAATTAGTGGCACACGCCTGGAGGCCGCGTGTGCGGCGCGCGGCTCTGCGAAACACGACAACAGTGCGGGGAGTGCAGGCTGCTTGTGTGGGCTTAAACGTAGCTGCTTGTGGCTCGCGGCGAGAGGTGTGGCTTTCTGAAGTGACGCAAGACAAGCGCGGAACGCCCGGGGAGCTCTCGAGCATGGCGACCCCCGCAGGCAGCAATGTGTGGGCGGAGCGGGCAGCAGCCCGACAGCGCGAGGCCACAGTTTCAGGTGGCAGCACAAACTCCTTGAACGGGGGATCCTTAAGCCAGAACGGGAAAGGGTCGGGCCTTGTCGGCAAGGCCGTCGCACCGGAAGACCCCGGCGCCGTCACAGAAGACAGGGTCGAGGTGCTCCAGGAGAGCGTGGGCTTCATCGTGGGCCCCAAGGTGCGTCCGATTCCGCCTGACCAGCCAGAACTACACGGCGTGCAAGCAGTGGTGGCATCGGCGCTTCCCACGGCGCGACGCTTAGGGCGGGTGCCGCTACCTGCACAGCGGTGCCAGCGTGCCTGTGGCTAGTTTGGCTGAAGCGGAGATGCTGCTGGCAGGGCTCAATGATCAACCCTATCGCGCAACTTACCCAAACGCAAATTGCATCCCCGCGCAAGGGAGAGCCGCCAGTCTTCTCCATTTTCGGTCCCCGGGCATGTGCCAAGGCTGCCGCCGCGCTCATCCGCGTCAAGGTTGCCCCGCCCAGCCAAAACGCGAACCAGCTGCATGCCAGAGACCGAGTTTGAGAGAAGAGGCGTCAGGGATGGGCGGCCTGCCAACACGTGCACGTGGTCTGTGCGGGTGCCGCGGCTGAGGCGCGGGGCGCTGGTACCAGGCGCAGGAGTCGTCGGAGCTGCAGTCATCCCGCCGCCCGGCGGACCGCACGGACAAGTGCACAGTCCCCGAGTCGCTCGTCGGGTTCGTGATGGGAAAGGAACGGAGCACGGTCCAGCACATCGCATACATGTCCCGCGCGACGATCGAGTGCCCCACGCGCGGCGCGCCCCCCGAGTTCGTCATCACCGGGCCCCCGCTCTCGGTGCCGCGCCCCTACTACCCTTGCGCACCCGCGCTCATCCGCAGCGCGCAGCCCCCCCCCCTCCCTACCGCTCCCCATACGCGTCCCCCTACCGTACCCCTCCTCACCGCGACCGAGGGGGTGCTGGCCTGGGCGCGGGAAAACCTGCTGGGCGCGGACCAGGTAGCATGCTGGATCGGCAGTGTTTGCGCGGCGGGTCAGGTGGGGGGCGAACGGGGCGGGCCGTAACAGCCGCCCCGGGCTGACGTGGCGGGCGCGCGCGCAGGTAGAGGCGGCGGTGGCGTGCATACAGGCCAAGATCCACCAGGCGTGCAACACATGGAAGCAGGACGAGTGGTGGCAGCAAGCGCAGACGCACCGGCGCAAGGCGAAGCTCACGCGCTCCGTCGCCTACACTGCCCTCCCGAGCGTGGTTACGTGGTGGGGCGCCAAGCCCAGAGGCAGAAAGTGACGCGCACGGCCGCGACACGCGCGGTGCCGTCGCGGGCCAGTGCGGCCTGCGGCTGGATGCGGCGAGGGTGCATGTAGGCGGAGCTCTGCAGCGAGGCGCGGAGATAGCGGCGGGAGCGGGCGCTGACCGCGAGCGATGCGCGCGGCCGGCGGCTGGGTAGCGGGCTATTTATCTCCATCGTTATTTGGTTTGATTTGATCACGAAACGAAGCGTTGGCGAGCCCCGCCGCCCTGCGCCTTGCCCGCCCCGCCTTGCCCGCCCCGCCTGCGCCGTGCTGCTGCTCGGCGCGAGCGCGGGCACAACCCGCCCGCCGCGTCCCCGCCACCACGCGCCTTCCATGAGCGCCCTCCCGCGCCCCGGCGGCGTCACTCGTCACTCGTCACTCGTCACTCGTCACTCGTCACTCGTCACTCGTCACTCGTCAC
>ENA-UOXV01008232-UOXV01008232.1-marine-metagenome-genome-assembly--contig:-NODE-8232-length-10309-cov-4.694753_pt1 | contig 10309 bp, 12 predicted proteins | sample MGYA00238165_ERZ766961 | MGnify/ENA primary metagenome ERZ766961 (study PRJEB28924, sample SAMN03173240) | marine metagenome | biome: Marine; feature: Water; material: Subsurface seawater | place: North... | reverse complement strand
CTTGCCGCATGTGTCGCACGAGTAGGGTTTGTCGCCTGAGTGCACCCGGAGGTGCGTTTTGAGGTTGCTGAACGACGCGAAGCCCATCCTGCACGTGATGCACACATGGGTGACACATTTTTCTTTCTTCTCTCGTACCCGACGGCCATTTGAAGACTTGATCTCTGATCGCACTCCGGCAAGAGCCTCCGCAAAACTCGATGGCGTAGTGGCAACGCAAGGCTCTTCGTCGTCAGTCGTGGGTTCAATCGGCATTTCAAGTCCTCGCGTGGTCGCAAAGTCGTGTTTTGGTAGGGTGAAGCATTCCATCACGGCGGTCGAGATGAGAGCACCCTTGTCTTGTGTTGAGGATGTTTAGGGTTTAGGGAAATTGGTGATGGTGACCTCCGCAACAAACAGACCGGTCAAAAACTGGGGAAAAAAAGTCTGGACGACTGATCTAAGAGGGTAGGCCGGGTAGGCAGGGATTCTCTCGGCTCATGCGGGTCCGGCTTCTGGCGTTCGCCCTGGTCGCGTACTCCTCGGCTGCGGCAGCCTTTACCATGCCGGGCATGGTGGCACGCCCTGGACTAGCCAGTCTGCGGATGCAGGACGCCAGCTCCTCGCCAGCGGTCACCTTTCCCACTCCCACTCTGCAAGCCGGCACCGTTGCCCTGTCTGCGTCGCCCCAGCCCGCCCGCTTAACCAGGGCACTGCAGGTGGCGGAAACCAGGCGTCCGCTTGATCCGCTGGAGCTCACGACGAACAAGGCGATGCAGGGGTGCCCGCTGCGGCCGTACCGCTCGCCCGCAGAGAACGGCGGCCTTGAAACAGCGACCCTGGCGCTCGGCTGATTCTGGCACCCCGAGGCAGCGATGGCTGCTCTCGGGGGCGTAAAGCGCACGCGGGTGGGCTACTGCGGCGGCCTGGCCGCGAACCCCACGTACCGCAAGGTGTGCTCTGACGAGGAGTTCTCGGACTGGGCCGAGGTCATCCAGATTGACTTTGCCCCCGAGGAGCTCCCCTACGAGGACGTGCTCTCCCACTTTTGGAAGTCGCACGACGCCTCCTTTGGCAGCTCCAAGCGCCAGTACATGTCCGCCATCTTCGTGCACGGCGACGCGCAGGGCGAGGTCGCCGAGCGCATGCTCGCCGCGCGCCCGCGGCGCGTTGCGACGGTGGTCGAGCCCGCGACCGACTTCTACCAGGCCGAGGCGTACCACCAGAAGTGGCTTCTGCAGCGCAAGGCCGGGCTCTTCAAGGCGCTGCGCATCATGGACGTCGAGGGGCCCGCGGGGCTGCTCGACTCCCGCGCCGCGGCGCGCCTGAACGCGTTCGCGGCGGGGCACCTGTCCGCCGAGGAGACCTTCGCCGCCATGGAGGCGCTCACCCGCCCCTCCCGTACTGACTGGACCCGTCTCGCCACTCCCTCCGTACTAACTGGACACGTCTCGTCCACCGCACAGGGGCTCGCCGAGGCAGGCGAGCTGGACAACGAGGCGCTCGATAACGTCCGGCGGCGCATGCTGCTCGGCTAGCGCGCGCCGGGACCGGGAGACGCGGGCAGGGGGGGGTGAGGCCAGGCGCGCGCCGAATGTGACGTGGTGCGGACAAAGGCAGGGCAGAGGCCCGGCCGCCGCACCCCCGAGAAGCGAGCTGTGCGCCAAGGGCCCTCCCTGCGGCGCCCGTGCGTCCCAGTGGGCCGGGAGCTGGAGAAAAGTGCTTGCCGCCCCGACACAGCTGCTCTCTCATTTACTCCCCTCGCCCCGTCGCACACACCGCACCGCAACGCGCATGCGCGCGGCCTAGTGCGCCGTCTCGCGCCCTAGGAGGGTCGCCTCAAGGACCAGGTTCGCCGTACGCAGACGGCGGTTAGCTTTTTCGAGCTGCGCCATCTGCACCGCCGTCTTGCCCGGAGCCGCCAGGGGCGCCGCCCCCGCGGGCCCCGCTGCAGGCGCCGGCGTCCGCGCCGCGAAACGCACGGCGTCCGCGCGCGGCGCCGCCGCGGGCGCAGCAGGCGCGGCGCCGCCGAAGACGTTGTAGTAGTAGCCGGCGAAGTGCTGCTTGGACTCGGCGCGCGCGTACGCGTGCGAGTGCGTGTTCGGCTCGGCGGCGCGGTGGAGCGCCTTGCCTGCCTCCAGGCGGTTGAAGCCGCTGACGGAGCCGTCAATGATCTTGGCGCTCTCGGAGCCGATGTTGCTCAGCTCGCTCGCCGCGAGCGCCTCCTCGTGCCGCCGGTGGTACCCCAGCACGCGGCGCTCGTACGCGTCGATGTCTTTGGTCGTGAACTTCTCCCCCTTGCGCACGAGCGTGCGCGTCTTCACCACCTGCCGATTCTCGTAGTTACAGTCGGGCTTGGAGCAGTCCTTGGTTGGCAGCGAGTCGAAGTACGAGTCCATCGAGGACTCTGCCTGCTTGTGCGAGAACTGCACCGGCGCAGAACCCCCGCGCTGTGCGCGACCGCGGATCGAGGCCTTGGGGTTCGCGCGCAGCCTCGCAAGGTCTGCCTGCGCCCGAGCCAGCATACTCGCCACGTTTTCGCCCCCGATGGTTGTGGATCCTTCCCCAACCTGCAGCAGCATCTCCCCCGGCGCGGTGTCCTTCTGCATCGCGCGCCCGTAGTCGTGCCGCGGGTCTTCGGCCTCACTTGGCGCCTGCGTGGAGTCGCCATCGTCCACCCAGGTGCGAGATACACCCGCGAGCTCACCCGCCCCAAGGTAGCGCACTTCCTTTCCGCCCGGAAGCTTGCGCACCCACCAGCCATGTCCGGCCGGCACCGTCACCTTTCGTGGGATCGTATCCTCGAACAGACGGTTGCAGAAGCGGGTGCACGATTCGATCGTCTCATCCGTAGGGTTGTAGCCGTCGTGCGGTGCACACCGAGCCTCGCACGCCGAGAGCTGCACGCCTGCAGCCTCGCGCCCATAGCGCCGCACAGTCGGGTTCTGCTCCTCCGCACCGCGCGGCTCCATCCACTGGTCGAAGATCGAGTTCCGGTACACCTCTTCCAGAGCTGTATCCCTGGTCGTCCAGCCAGTGATTGCTAAGAGCGCCACTGCTACCAGAGCAAGCCCGCCGAGCATTGCGCCCGCCCGCGACGGGGTGGGAACCATCATGGTGCCCGAGGCCTGTGGCTGTTCGGCGAGGGGGATCTCAAACTGGTTTGATTTGGAAAAATCAGTCAACGAGCCTTGGAACAAACAAACTGAATGCCCACGTTCACGCTCAGGAGTCCTCAGCCGATCCCCCAGCCTGCATCCCCCAGCCTTCAGCGAGACTTCGCCGGGGAACCCATCTCGGATTTCCGAGGGAGCTGGCGTGGATCGTATCGGCCCGCCGAAGCTCGCAGGCCCTCCGTGAGGCGGCGGCGAGCGAGCGAGCGAGCGGCGCGAATCCTTGCACCAGCGGCGACCGGGGGCCGACAGCGCGCCGCAGAGGTACTGTGAGCAATGTCTGCAAAGAAGGGCGCGGCCAAGTGGGATGATGACGATGATATTCCGCTTGCGTTGCGGGTGAAGCAGGCTGCTAAACCTGCCCCACAAGCCTCGGCGCCGGCCAAGAGCGCACCGGCATCTGCGAAGAAAGCTGAGGACACTTCTGGAGCCGCATCGCCCAGCGCAGCAGACGCTAAGAAGAAAAAGGACAAGGAGCTCCGCCAGCGGATCAAGGCAAAGGCGGATCCTATCCCCGTGCTGCGTGCCGCGAACAAATCTGCAGGCGGCGGAAGCGGCCCGCTCGAATGGGCGCAGAAGAACTGGAAGACCATCGCGATCGTCGTTGGTTGCCTCCTCTTCTTCTACTTCAAGGTTTCCCGGCGCCTTCCCCCCAGCGGCAACGCTTCACCTGCCCGCCTGCCCCGCGCCTGCTGCACCCTCCGCCTCTGGGTCCCGACGCACCTCGCCCGGCCAGGTCATCTCCGAAGGTGTTCGCTTTGGACGTGAACATGTCCAGGAGGACCCGTTCAAGGTGCTCGGGCTGCCGTCCTCGGCGTCGGACGCGGACGTGAAGCGCGTGTACCGCGAGCTTTCGCTGCAGCTGCACCCGGACAAGAACCCCGGACAGTCGCAGGAGGACGCGGAGCGCTTCACCCGCATCAACCAGGCGCGCCCCGCCCCACCCCGCCCCCGCGCTTGCTGCCCCCCCCGCCGCGCGTCGGCGCTCGCCCCCGGCTTTCGTGCACGCCTGAGTATCCTCGCGGCGCGCTGGCTCCCCTCGCCTGAATCTCTGGCGCTTGTGTGAGCCTCCGGCGCTCGGCTGACCGTGCCGCGCGCTGGCAGGCGTACAAGACGCTGTCGGACCCTGAGAAGCGGGCCAAGTGGCAGTCGGGCGAGAACCCGGAGGAGTCGGGTATCCCATCCGACACCCAGTCGCTGACGGACATGAACGCGGAGTCGTACATCGGGGCAGAGCACGCCGCGCTGGTCCTCGCGTACTCTGACTACTCGAGCGAGTGCTGGGAGATGGCGGACGAGTGGGAGGCTGTCGGCAAGGTGCAGCGCCCTGCCCTTCCGCGCGCGCCACCACCAGCGCGCGGAGCGCCGCGACGCCCGTGCCCGTGCGCGCGGAAACCACCAGCGCTGCAGGCGGCAGGCTGCAGGCTGCAGGCGCCGCCGTGCGGATTTCGCGGCTGCTGACAGTGCACACGCACGCCCCCCCGCTGCTGGCAATGATGGCGCGTGCGCTCTCCTTTGCGCCAGGACCTCGGCCGCTACGTGAACGTGGTGCGCTTCAACATGGACAAGGAGCCGGGCCTCGCGCGCAAGTTCGCCACTGTCTCCGTCCCCATGATCTACTCGGTGCGACCCTACCCCTAGAGGACCCACTCAGTCCTCGAGGAGTGTCGAATCTCTTTGTGCGTGGATCAAACACACCCGCGCCGTCCTCTCGGTCCCGCGGCAGGCCCGCCGCCACCGCGCGCGGCGCGCTCAGCCCTCCGCGGCGCCACAGGTGGTCGGCGGCAAGCGCACAACCTTCTACGGCGAGCCGACGCACGCCAACGTTACGCTCTTCGTCACCAAGTCGCTCGCGGAGAGCGTGACGGTGATCCAGGACGACAACGGCGGGGCGTTCCTCGAGGACGCGGACATGAAGCCCAAGGTGATGCTCTTTGCGGAGCTCGGCATGGTGAAGCTGCGCATGGCGTACCGCGCCTTCGCGTGGAAGCACCGCGGCGCCATGGACGCCGCGGAGGTGACGGTCGAGGGCGCGGGCGCGCTGCGCGCGGCGTTCAACGTGAGCCGCGAGCCCGCGCTGGCGTTTGTCAAGGAGGCGGGCTCGCGCCCGCTGCTGTATACCAACAAGATGTCGCACGGCAAGCTCAACGAGCTGTTCCAGCAGCACAAGCACCACGCGGCCCCGCGCCTCACCGCGCTCAACTACCGCGACCTCTGCGGCGCCGGCGGCCTCGGCGGCCAGCCGTGCGTGCTCTACCTCCACGACTCTGCCGCCGAAAGCGCCGGCGCCCTCGCGGCGGCGCGTGCCGTGCTCCGCAACGCCTCGCAGGCAGACGCCGTGGAGGCCGCCGCCGCCCCGCAGGCCCGCGCGCCCACCGCCTTCGCGTGGGTCGACTTGGCGGTCCAGCCAGGAGTCCGCGCCGCCCTCGTCGCCGCCAAGGGGCACAAGGTCCGCCAGCCCGCCGCCCCAACCCCGGTCGCGGGGGCCCCGAGGCGGGCCCGTGTGGCGCTCACGCGCACCCCGCGGCCAGGTGGTCGCGCTCGACGCGGCCGCCGGCGCCTTCGCACCCTACGACGGCAACCTTGACCCGGCGGCCCTGGTGCGCCCCGCCCCCACGAGATGAGACAGCGCCCCGCCCCCACGCGCAGTGAGGGTCAGGAAAGAAGAAGCCTGGGTGAAGTTGGAGCCGTTCACGTGGACGCCCGCGCGTGCCCCGCGCCGCCTCTGAGAGGCTCGGCGGCGCCCCGCCCCGAGGGCGGCGGGCGCTGAGTGGCGGCGCGGGGCGGGCAGCTGGCGTGGTCGCACACGCACCGGGCGCGCGGCGAAGGCGACTTCGACCCCGTCGCAGGGAGCCTCGCGTTTGCGCGCGAGGCGCCTTACGTCAACTACCGCAACGAGATCCGCCAGTTGGCGCCGCAGCTGATGTCGGTCGTGGTGGTGATCGCGCTGTACCTGCTGTGGTTCGCGTGCACGACGCTGTACCGCGACTCGCAGGAGAGCCGCAAGCGGAGCAAGTTCCGCAAGCAGCTTGAGGCGTCGCGGCGCAACCTCATCGAGAAGGAGAGCACAAAGCTCTCCAAGTTCCAGGAGCAGGAGGCGCGCGCGCGCGAGGCCGCCGAGCGCAAGCGCCGCGAGGCCGAGGAGGAGGCGCGTCGCCGGGAGGACAACAAGGCCCGCCAGGACGCGCTGGCCCGCGCCGCCGCCGCCCAGGCCGCGGCGCAGGCCGCCGCCGCCGCCGCCGCCGCGAAACCCAAGCCCGTTTCCGACGCGGAGCTCCGTGAGGCATGCGTCCTTCCGCCCCCGCCGCGCCGCGCCCCTGCATACACCGTGACGTCACCGCCGCCAGCGCCGCCCATTCCCCCGCCGCTGCCCCCACCGCGCACCGTACCGCACAGCTGAAGACGCTCCTCCCCAACCTCCTCCGCGCAGGGGATCCGCGCGATCGTCGCTGCGGGCGACCTGGACTCGCTGACCAAGCGCGTGGTGCGCGAGTCGCTGCAGGCCAAGTTCCCCAAGGTGCGCGCGCGCCAGGCCCCCTCTTCGGGCGCAGGCGCGCTGCAACGATCGCCCAGCATAGGGCGCGGGCTGGGGCGCGGGCTGGGGCGCGGGTGCCCGCTGACGTGCGCCGCTGTGTCGGTCCAGGTCGACCTCTTCGAGCGCAAGACGGTGGTCGAGGCCGAGATCGTCGCCGCGGTCACAGCTCGGGTCGAGGCCGCCGCGGCGCAGGCATGAGCGCCGCGCGCCGCGGCGAGTGGGGGGCTTCTGAGAGCGTCGGCGCTCCGTGGGGGGGCTGCGGATGGAGGGTGTGAGGGGGAGGGGGAGCCGGAGCGTGGCGCGGGGGCGCAGCAGCATGTCGTTCTTGAAGTAGGTCACTAGTCTTCCGTACACGTTTTGCGAGTGAATAGCGCGTGCGGTTGCGCGCCGGCAGCACGTAAGTGGTGGTCACTGGCCGTCGCCGCGGTCGGCGTCACAGCGAGGTCCAGCTCTGGTGTATCCCAGTTGCACTTGATTCATTTATTATGCAGCACATCAGCTGCTGACCATCATAGGCAGCGCAAGGGTGCTGCCAAGCACCACTCCCAGTGGCGGTAGCGACCCAGGCTTCGCCGCTTCGACCCCCGTCATCACTGCTGCACGCAGAGGAAGGAGCTGCGGGGGCTTCAGCCATGGCGCTGGCACCGCCGCAGGCTGCTGCTGATGCTGCTGCTGTAGAAGCAGCGGGAGGGCGCCGGCGCCACTATCGCACGGCAGCGCTTTGGAACGTGCGATGACTTGGTTCAGCAGCAAGAGCTGCCCCAGCAGCGACAGGTTGCCGAGCGGCGCCGGCGTCGCGGCCTCCTGCTGCGTGGCGGGAGCAGGGCCGTGCGCCACCGAGAAACTCCCCTCGGACGACTCGGAGGCACACGACCATGTCTTGCTTGGCGTCGGCGAGGAGGAAGTGCTCATGCGCTTGCTTACCGTGCCGTCGTCATCGTCTTCGCTCGTCGCCCTTGCGCGCTTCATTGCACGGTGAGCACTCGGCTGCCACCCTAAGCGGAATCGTTCGATGATGCTGAGGAACTCGATGAGGCAGCACCGCTGCGCATGTTCAGAGTAGGTGGCCACAAGCTCGTTCCACCCGGCAAGCAGACGCTCCCGGTCCTTTTTATCAGCTGGGTCAAGCCAGCGACGCTGTGAGAACAGGTACATCCCAGCGCCGACGGGATCCTCCTTGCAGTTCTGAGCCTTGCAGCGGCGGTCACGCTGGCGCTCGTACCGCCTGCTGTTCTGCAACACCTTGTTGAACTGTGTCTTGCTCACTCCGACAGGCGAAAGCCCGCCCTCGTCGATGCGAACGACGCCTGGGAAGCACTCACGAAGCGCAGCAAAAATGCAGAGCGGGCCCGAGCGAGCAACCATGTCGTTGACGTGGGCCGTCGGTGCAGTCGCGATGTCCGCGAATCGCAGGGAGAACTTTTTGTTGGTTTCGCTGGGCGCAGTGCGGACCATGGTCGCGGACCCGCTCGCTGCTTAGCAGTGCTTAGCGCACGCGCAGCCGATAAGGGGGGCTTTCTCTGCAAAACCTGCGGCGGAAACGAGGGGTTTTTGATAAGATAGGAAAACGCGAGTGTTCCGACCCCGAAAACCGTGGCCTTTGGGCTAGCAAGAAGCCTCTCAACAGACACGAAACCGATACGCTTCGCAAACGTGTCTTCCAACAGAGCAGTTCCGGGATTTCCCAGGTTTGACCGTCCGCCGTCCTGAGCCCAAGGCGGCACTGACCGAACCAGCGCGGAAGGTTGTCACCGCGCAAGAGCAACGTTGGCGTGGCGAAGGGAGGTTGCTGCGCTTAGCATGCCGGCCCGCTGCGAGAAAGATAAAGCATGGATACAATCACCCGCACCCTTCGTCTCACAGTCTAGAACTGCATTTTTGGGATCCCCAACTTCGACTCACACCGCGCGAAGCACGGAGTTGCGCATCGCTGCAACCACGTTCCTCTACCGGCAAGCGCGACGTCAGTACGCCACTGGCGGCACCTTGAGCGCGCCGCGCGAATTCGTGATGGCTAGACAGCAATCAACCTGCGCCGCGCGACATGTGATGAGCCAGGGCGCTGAGGAGCCGAGCAGCGGCTTCCTGCGGCCTTTGGGTGGCGCGGGGCGGGCGTGCCTCCGTGAAGCAGAACACTTCGGCGCTGTTGTTCAGCCGAAGGCATTGCGAACTTTGGCCGAGCTCCCCCGCTTCAACATTGCTGTGCTCGAGACTATGCTCGCCGGAGCTGCCCGCCACCCGCGTCGTCTCGCGCTGTCCTGCACCCGCATGCGACGCTTGCAGCGCTCTACACTCCCGCATGGCGCTGCGCACCTGCACACACATTCCAGGGCAGATCGGTTCGATGAGCGCCCGAGTGCATGCTCCAACCACAGAAAGAGGAGCACGCGTGGCCCATGCCTGCTTGCGGGTGTCCTTGATGCGGCGCAGCAGCCCCGTGCCAAAGTACCGCCGCGCCTCAGCGCTCCCCTTCTGCGGTCCGCGCGCGCCATCTCTCTCACACACGCGCGCTCAGAGCGGGGGCAGGGGAGGCAGGGCAGGGCGGGCGGGTCCGGGGCACCGCAAGCATCGACGCGCGGACGAACTCGGCGCGCGCGGCGCGCAGCCCGCCACGCCCCACCACGTCCCGGAGGTGCCGGTGGTACTTGAGCGTGTCACTCGCGGCGGGGCGGCCGCGCTTGGGCCCGTGCGCCCCCCCCGTCGCCGCCGCTGCCGCCTCCGCTGCGGGCGCCGCGCCGCGCGTCAGCGCCGCGCCGCGCGTCAGCGCCGCGCCGCGCGCGCGCCACGCAGCAGCGCCGCCCAGTGGGCGCGGTGCGGGCGCGGGGGGCACTGGCGCCCGCGTCGCCCGAGTCGTCCGCGGCCTCGGGCGCGAACGACTTGTCCGCAAAGCGCCCGAGCATGCTGTACTTGGCCAGCACGGCGGCAGGCGAGGGGTTAATGTAGTGCAGCACCGCCGGGTCGTCAAACACCGCGCGCTGCGCCCGCCCGTGAGCGGCGCGCGGGGCGGCGCGCGGGGCGGCGCGCGGGGCGGCGCGCGGGGCGGTGCGTGGGGTGGCGCGCGCCTTAGCGGCGCCGGGCGGGAGGAAGAAGCGCGTCACTTCGAGCGGGAACGGCTCGGGTTCCGTCGAGGGTCCGTCGACGCGGACCTGCGAGGCCCCGCGCTCAGCCAGACGACTGGAGAGTATCAAGTGTATGGAAACAGCCAGATGCCCAGAGAGCGTAAAGTATTCGGGGACAGTCGGCCATCCTACAGCGCTCCAGGGGCACAGGGCTCAGGCGCACCGCCGACTTGCCAGTGAAGTACCCCGACGCGTAGTTGCCCTTGGTCTGCCGCGCGCGCGCGGCCACTCCTCAGGTGGCGGCGGCAGCAGCGGGGGCGCGACTGCGGGGGCGCGGGGCGGCGTGCGCGTCGCGCGCGGGGCGGTCGGGGCGCGGAGCGCGGGGCGCGGGGCGCGGGGCGCGGGGCCCACGCGCTGCCAGTCGTGGAACGCGCTCGAGAGGCGCCCCGCGTCCGCGCCCTTGGCGTCGAAGGTTATCTGCGAATGGTCCTCCGTCAAACGCTGTCCGCGACGGATGGGAGAGGCCGCTTGGGGTCGCGAGGGGGGGGGGGGGGGGGGGGGGG
>ENA-UOXV01008230-UOXV01008230.1-marine-metagenome-genome-assembly--contig:-NODE-8230-length-10310-cov-6.703364_pt1 | contig 10310 bp, 10 predicted proteins | sample MGYA00238165_ERZ766961 | MGnify/ENA primary metagenome ERZ766961 (study PRJEB28924, sample SAMN03173240) | marine metagenome | biome: Marine; feature: Water; material: Subsurface seawater | place: North... | reverse complement strand
ACCCTAAACCCTAAACCCTAAACCCTAAACCCTAAACCCTAAACCCTAAACCAGATTGAATCTGTATTTCACTCCACCCTCGTGCCGCACACCCTGCGCGGTTTCACTACTCATCATCGGAGTGCGGCACTCCAGCCTCGTGCCGCACACTCTGCGCGGTGTGCAGGATCCTGTGGAGCGCAGATTCGCGGGTCGAAGCTCCGGTCTCGAGACCGAACATCGAGTGCTGCAGCGGAATCGACGCGCGAGCGAACAGCGGGCGCAGATGACCAGGCGAAAAGGTAGTACGTATCTAATTCGGGATGTCAGGGCAGGATACTCTGAAATTGTGCAAGAGAATGCAGCAATCGAGAATGAGCTTGCGTCTGGAGTTGCCAATTTGCTTCTGCTTCGTTTTTGGCGCCTGGTCGTTGGTCAAAAGGCGAGTGAGTATTTTGTAGTCCTTCTGCAGACTCCCAACGCCCCATTCGCTGGACTGACGAACGCTCACGCAGCTTCTATGCGTGCTGATAGCCTGCGTCAGCGTCTGCCGCGTCATTCCCGATATCAATTCCACATACTCGTCCATCTTCTCTCGCGTCGGCGCCAATTCCACATACTCGTCCATCTTCTCTCGTGTGACGAGCGCCTCAGGGATCGAAGATAATGTGTTGAACAGGGTGACCAAACCCAACTCCTGCAGCCGGCTCAAACACGATCGCGGTACCCCGAAGTGAGCCTGCCTATGCTTATCCGGCCCCCCATCACGCAAGTACGCGAGCGTCAGGGCCAGCACGTCACTGGAGCTGGAGTTTCGCTTGCGGCCGAAATTCGAGGATCCCTTCGGCTTGCGGCGTTGTACCTCTGCCATGTACTCAGGATGAAAGGCTCTCGCCAAGTGCTCGAATTCCGCCACAGGGAGACCGGTGAGGTGCACATACGCCTGATCTTTCCTGTTCGCCTTCACCCTGGACCAGAGCGATTCCTCCGGGCGAGGCAGATCTGGAGCAATGCGGATGCGGCGACGCAGAGGCGTGCTTGCTGCAAGTTCGACCGGCTCAACCGCAGGCGGTTGAGCCGGTACTGCGCCGCGGCCGGTAAGGAGCGTCTGGATCATGATATGCTGCTGCCTTGCAAACTCTGCCATCATCTCCTTCGAGTGATTCATCTGCATGAGGACATACTCGCGACGGGCATTCTCCGAGGCGTCCATGCGATCGGAGAGCTGGCAAGCCTGAGACTTCTTCAGCTTAGCAGCAGACTTGCCCGCCTCCGCTATGAGCACCCTGCCAGCGTGGTCAAGGTCATCAGAGCTGAACGTTTCCTTCTCGATAAGCGTCATCGCATCATGTTCCCGCTTGCGCTTCTCCGCAGAAGAAGCGACCTCGGCTTCTGCTGCTTGACGACTCTTCGACTGCTTGTCGAACGTCGGCTTCTCCTGCCTGACACCGATGTCACCAGCGGCGATCTCTTCTTCGATGCTTTGCTGTAGTTCATGAACCTGCCTGGTCCTCTCCGCCTTTACTCCAATGTCGTATGTCGGCTTCTGCTGCTTGAGGAATGTGTTCCACTTGCTGCTAAGCTGATAGCCGACGCAGCTGAGCGCTCCACAGGTGATGTTCCAGTGAGGAGAAGCTTGGTGCTTGTTCCACGCCTTGCAAGCCGTGCGGAATTCATGAGCCACCGTATTCCAGCCGTCTGCACCAGAGGGCTTCACCTGCGCGACGCACGAGATGAGTGACCATGTTGCATCTGCGTGACGCACGAGAGGGCTTGGAGGCGGCCGTTGCATCTGCGTGACGCACGAGAGGGCTTCACCGCTTTGACGCACTCTATGAAGATTGTCCAGGTTGCATCATTAGTCCAACGAATCTCAGCCTGCTTTTTTGCCTTGTTCTTGACCACTTTGGAGGCGGCCGCGAGGATACGTGTCAACCCTTCATCTTCATCTCCGCCTTCATCGTCGACGTTCCCGCCTTCACCAACAGGGGATCCTTCATCGCCGCGGAGATGACCTGACTGGTCATCTCCGCCTTCATCGTCGGACATGGTCACATCCGAACCCATCTCCCCCGATGCCTTGGGGGAGATGCGGGTGACTGTGGCATCCCCTCCTTGGTCGACGGGCGGGATCAGGAGCCCGTCGGCGCCTGAAGGAGATGCATTGGGGGAGATGTCGGCGCCTGGGGCGCCGACACCCGGCGAAAGCGGTGGCGGCGATGGTTCTGGACGCACCGGAACACTTGTGCGTGCGGGTGCCTGGGCGGGGACACGCCCAGGCACGTTGCGAACGCACCGGTCTCGCATTCCAGAACCTCTCGCGAAATCAAAAGCCCCAAAACCGAGCGGGCCCGCATCAGGTTTCCGAGACCAGGTTTCCGAGCTTCCTACTATTGAGACTCGTCAGAAGGCCCCCACCCTTGTTTGGGCAACCGGCGTGACCTTGAGGGCGGGGGCAATGTCTTGGAAGGGCAACAATACCATCGGGGTCATTCAAGATCTCTTTGGCATCCAAACCAATGCTGTAATGCTCGCAGCGACCGGTCAGCACGTCGGCAAAACCACGCTCTCTTTGGGTGTCTTCAAGGGATTGCAGCAGAAGTTCGGAAAGGGGCGAGTCGCGTACTGCAAGCCCCTTGGGCAGCGATACACGGAGGTTGAACATCAGGGACAAGTAATCAAGGTGGATAACGATGTGCGTGTGATGCGCAACTTTTTCGAGTTGCGTGACCCCTGGGAGAACATGTCCCCAGTCGTCTTTCCGCCAGGGTATACGAGGTCAGTGATCGACTCGCGGGACAGGGAGACAGTGACAGATGGTTTGCTGACGAAGATCAAAGATTCGTTCACCCACTTAGCAACTAAGTCGGATTTCGTGCTACTTGAAGGCTCTGGGCATCTGGGGGTGGGATCCATTGTCAACCTGAACAATGCGCAGGTCGCTGGAGCGTTGGGGGCGGATGTGGTGGTGATTGCACCAGGGGGACTGGGTTCAAGTTTTGACCTGCTAGCTCTCAACAAGGCGCTGATTGAAAAGCACGGTGCCAACCTTCGTGGCGTCATTCTCAACAAGGTTCAACCGTCGAAGTGCGAGATGGTGCAGGACTATTATTCTCGCCAGCTGCGATATTTGTGGGGCAAGCCTCTGCTGGGTTGCATTCCACTGAAGGAAGCAATCGAGAAACCTACCATCAGTGGGCTCGCAGGACTCCTCGATGCGGAATTTATTGCGGGTGAGTCTGAACGTCACCGTACATTTGAGAGCATTCGTGTGGTGTTGTCGGAATCAGGTGCTGGGGCACTGTTGGACGTCAAGGCTCACAATCAATTGATTATCACCAACGTAGAATGCGATGATGTCATCGAAGCCGTCTGCCTCAATCATCGTGCACTGGCTGACTCCTCGATGGGCGTTGAAAACATGCGGGGTGGACTGATCGTTGTGGGTACGAGCGATTTGCACAAGTCGCTGCGGGACGATCTCGACGCGCTGGGGATCCCAACCACATTGGTACGCCGGGATCGTGGCGAAGCAAAGCGTGGGACAACATTTGAAATCCTGAAGCAGATCAATAGCTTCACACAGAAACACACCTCTCAGGACGTTGAAAGAGTCGAGGACACTATGGAACACATCTTGAAACACATCAACCTCCCTGGACTTTGCCTGTCGAGCACGGGCTGAGGTGTACTAAGAACAAGGATGACGATGATAAAAATAATGATAGCGACGACCGTGTCGTCCACGAGGACGATGATGAGGATGATGTGGCGACGATGAGGATGGTGTCGAGCTGAGATGCGCTAGACCAGTGCAAACTTGCATCTGCAGGCAGAGCTATATGGACGCTGTGTCCAGGCGTGCAAGCGACAATTGTGATTCACGGTGTGGCGCACGTATCTCGCAGCGCTTCTGGACCGAAGAAGCGGCTAGCGTCCTGGGTGATGCTCCTCACGTAATTGGTTGTGTCATCAAGAGCATGGCCCAAGTCGCAAGACAACGGTCAGAGGCAAGCACGTCTACGCCCCAATTCGCGTCCCGTGGGTTCTAGGCTCAACGGCCCCTCTATTCTACTCTCTCCAAATGGCCGAGTCTTCTGGAGCAGGTCTTGACTGCTCCTAGCTTCACTCTCTTCGATTGTCAAAGCGGCCCACTCGTTTACGACGCCAACGCACTCAAAGACTTCTTCCGTGTCAAAACAAACATCTCGTGCCATTTGTCTCGGTGGCCGGACGATTCACGCAAGTCTGTGCCGTCTTTGCCGTCTCGCCCAGATTGGTTGGCGTCCGAGCAGCCGGGCGATGTACCAGACACTCACGAAGAGAGGACATGCGTTCGAGAAGGGACATCTTTGTGGCCGTCGCGCTGTCTAATCTCGCCCGTCGCGGGTGTGATCACCACGCGGAGCGGGTAGTGCCTTGGCCGCGCGTCCGGTGATGCCAAGTTCACAGTTCAGCGGAAAGTCCCGGATCGGACCCACGGGCACTGCCGCCAAGACCGCTCTCTCTTGGGCACTTTGGCTTTCGACCGAAGCTTGACCGAGGACTCCACTTTCGCCATCGCTCCTCCAAACCGCCTCCTGCTGCACTTGTGAGGCGATGCCCAAGCTGAGTGTGAGGTGTGGGAACGTCAGCCAGGACGGCGGGCACCGGGCGCGCGCGGGGAGTGGTGTGGTGCAGCACGGTGCGGGGCAGGGGCAGGAGACCCCGCGAGGCACATGTAGGTGTGCAGTGGGTCAGGAAACGTATTCTCGTGCTGCAAACGGGAGTGCAGGGTCAGTGAAGTGCGATCGAATCCACAGACGTTGTGTCAAGGCGTGGTGCACTTCGCTTCGCGCGCCACGAGGACTGCGAAGCTGTGTGTGATCTGCCATCAGATGTCCGATCAACTGAAGAGCACTCGCCTTGCCAAATCCTCCGCGATGTGCTTCTTCACAGTTGGCTGCAAACGCTGCAGACCCATGCGTGATTCAGATCCAGCCCTCCAGGGATATCCATTCCTCAGGGAGCATATATGCCCTGTACTGCGCACCATAGTGTCCGGTCATGGGACGGGCAGCATGGCTTGCCTGCAGTGCCTCCAGTGTCCTGATGACGCTCTTGATCCAGAATGCGTAGACTTGCACCGACCTGTGCAGCTCGGAGACATAAATAGCGGGCAGGAATGTTATTCCAGGGGGGTCACGGGGCGTAGATCACCCAGAAGGAGTAACATGTGTCGGGTGCCTTGTTTGTGCGGCCCTGCACGCGATACCGCGAAGGCTTTAAATCAAACTTGAAACACAACCTGCTACCGGCTCTCTGGGTTCCTGGGCAGAACAAACCTGGAACCCGCCGACTTGCCGTCCGACACACCAGCGCACGAGCCGTGCGCGGCGCGCCGCATCCAGCCCAGGAAGCGCGCCCATCAGGGCAAGGGCGGCGACACCACAGTAGGTGGAACCGCCGTGCGCCTCCAACCCAGGGCTCAGGCCGAAGCCACCCTCGTAAGACTGCGCTCGCAGGGGCAAACGCCGCGTTACGGGGACGCGAGTCAATCGGGCGAGCGACCCGCAGGCGGCAGGGCGACCTGGCAACTGAGCACCCACGCGACTGCGCGCGGTACGTCAAGCGGACGCCAGTCTCCAATCAGCGCGCAAATCGCCGCGGAACAGTACAGGAATCGCATGTCTCGCTCGCCGCCTAAGTGTGCAGCGACACTTCCATCATCGGATTGTAGCGCTTGCACGAGGGCAGCTGCGCCAGCGACGTCGACGTGCTCCAGACCGGACCCACAGATGTAGAGCAGCGCAAGTGCAGAGTACGTCATAGCAATATGGCCTAGGTCCCATGTTGCCGCTCGGTCTAGTCTGCTGCCTTCACTCGTCGATGCCGCCCCCTCCCCATCGGCGCCCTTTTGTCCAGTTCCGTTTGTCAGGTTCGCACAGGGCTCGCCACAGCTTGATCCCGTGAAAAACGGAGCCCCGCGGAAGCCACCCGAAGCCCCGCTCCTTCGGGGCACGATCTGCAGTGGGACAACCCACGCGATGATGCGATTCTTCTCCGTCGCGCTGAGTCCGCCTCCATTTACGCCTAATTCGCCTAGCAATTCGAGCCCCGCCGCTGCAAAATAGGCCACGGTCAAGCGATTTGAGTCCATCCCCTGCATTTGTTCAGGAAGTGGCCGGTCCAGCAACCCTCGAAAGTACTGGGCGTGCGCGCCGAGGGCGAAATCCTCAATCGTACCCCAGTCACCGAGCCTCTTCCTCATTGGGAGGCATGCGTCACGCATTGCCATGATCCCACACTGTGATCAGGCCCCGTACAATGATAGGAAGTTGAGCACTATGCTGGACGACTCATGTACACACCGCAAGCGTCCGCGCAACGCGCTCCCCTCTATCCCCCGGTTTAGAAAAAAACTTTCGGGTGGTCAAAAAGCGACGGTCGAGCACATATCTCTCTCCTCTGCCGCTTGTCGCGTGCCAATGCATCGTGACCCCGATGCCGGCTTGGATTCCAGACCTTGACGCAGTTTGTGATCGATACGATCCAGAAGCTCTCCGTGGAGGCGGCGTTCACACTATCGCCCACTGATCAAGATTTTGCGTTCACATCACCAAACAAGGCCGATTTCACCTCCAGAGCGCGAGCAAAGAACCTGAGCAGACGAGCTTCGAACAGGGGCCACAATCACGACGAGGTTGTGCACAACCCCACGTAACACATCAAAAATGGCTCGAAAATGTGCGCACGAAATGTGAATCGGTCAGGTTATTTCTTTATCCGCACGCTGATAGACCCCCCGCACTGAGATCCAGCCCCGTTCCTCAAGCATCGCAGGCAGTCGGGCAGCAAGATAGGACCCAGCGTTGCGAGCCATGGCGATGCTGTCGACTCCCTTGGCGTCGACCTGTCGTGCCCTTTTGCGTGAGACGCTGGGGTACCGGAACGCACCCTGCCAGAGCGGGGCGCGGAGGACCTGGCTGGGATCTGCACCGGCGTCTAGAAGAACCTGCAATGCGATGGCGACGCCTTCATTATTGGGCGCAACAGAAGCAAAATATGTGCAGAGAGCGACTCTGTGGGGGTCGAGGACACCTGCACGGTCTTCTCGCTTCCTGAAAGCACCGCACGGTGCAATGGAGTCCCCATCCCCTCTCCCGCGCGCGCACCAATCGCCGCATTTGCCGCGAGAAGGTTGGAGCAGAGATCCGCGTGGCCTTGCCGCGCGGCGTAGTGAAGCGGAAAGTACCCGTAGGCGTCGGCCACATTTGGGTCAGCTTGCCGGCTCTGCAACAGCAGGACAGCTCGGGCTACATCGCCACGAGCTGCCGCTCCACAAAGGCTCCGCTCAAACTCCATCTCGTCTAGTGATTGCTGCATGGGCTGTGGAGCCATGCAACACTCACATCGTCCTCCGTGCTCCGCCCTCGCCCCCAAGGTAGATATCCCGAACGTGACAGGGCGCCGGTCTGCAGCGGGAGCCGTAAATCGACGGCGCAAGGTGTCTGCGCACGCAGTGCAGTCCAACAACCCGCACATCATGCAAATTTCACCACCCTCCTGGCGATGGCCATCCCTGTCGCCCGCCTCGGAACTGCCTCGGCCTTGTGAGGTTCCAGGATTCCTTTCAATCCCGGTGGATTCAGACACCAAGGCGCCCCCTGACGTGACTGGGGACTTGAGCGAAAACAGTCTCAGCATATCATGCGGATGCTCAGCTATCGGCGAAAACACAACTTGCCCCAAGGCCTCCTAGGGAACGAGAAAGCGCCCCATCCCCACTTGTCGATGGTCCACTAAGTGGAACATCGACCACTTATCCGCCGGGTTTTTAATTAAAGGGTTTTTTAGAGAGAATGCGAGGATTCCGCGCCACAATTTTGCAAAGAGCCCTGCGTGTGTCGCGGGAGGGTGCGGGTCGTTCTCGGCCTCGTTGCAATCGCTCGGGCCCGGCAGCGATTCGCCAATCGGACCACTTACGGTTAGTTGCCGCGCCCGCGTGTTGGCATGTCGTGCTTCTCCTGCCTCTTCGGAGACAAGCGGCAGCTGGGGCTTGACCCATCGCCTGCGCCTGCGCCGCAATCAACCGGTGCCAGTGCCTCTCTTCCCAAAGAAACAACAGGGTCTTCTGCACCTGCAGTGAATGCGGCAAAGGAATCTTTTGTGGAAGATAGAGATGCTGGCAGCGCGCCTCTGGAACCAGGGGCGCAAACCTCTGGCGTCACACAAATGGAATCCCTGCCGCAGCCGCGAGACTCAGACACAGGGCATGGCAAACTTATCGATGGTTCTGGACCGGTCAAACCGTCAAAGAACGTTGAAGGCTCTTCGTCATTGCAAAATGGATCAGCAGTTGTGCAAAAAACACCCAGCGCAGCCTCGCAGGGCGCTTCGGTAGCGGCCGATCGGAACTCGATCTCGGTGGTGGTCGGTGAAGTCGGCGTCGTAGGTGGCCAGGGATCATTCCGAGCAGCGAATTTTCAGGCTCGGGCCACGCCGCGTACGGTTTTCGGACAGAGTGCGCAAGTTGGTGGGGCGCAGCCGGCTTCGCTGGCACCGAAGGCGGCCGATGGTTCTCCACGGCAAGCGGCTCGCCCCGACTCTACAGCTCACAACTTGAATGGAGTGGGCAATGAGCACAGGGCACCGACAGCGCAGGAACAGGCTCCCAAGAGGCGCCTTTCGGACGAAGAACCACATGTGACCATCGTCGGCGGAATGCACTCGAGCACGTTGGTTCCGGATGGCGACACTTCCGCCGGAGAGGTAGAGGTACGCGATGGCGACAAGGACTGTCGACCAGGAACTGCAGTCATGATAAGCTCACGCTGGGCACATGTGGCGTACTTCAAGCCGTTTGCCGGGCTGCAGGGGGTGCTGACACGGCGCGGGCCACACGGAGGAACGTGGTACGCGTGCTTTCCGGGGAGCACGGAGCACGCCTTTTCGACCGGGATGCACGGACAGCACGTCCTCTCCTACTCAACACTTGGTTCCCCGCACTCGCCCCTTGATGTCAGCAGAAGTCACGACTTTGATTCATCTACGCAACCACCGCCAGTGCGCCCTGCTGCGCTGGGATATGCGGTAAGCTCTCCGCTCCAAGCCCAGGCCTCAACTCGGTTTGGAGTATGTCTAGAAACGCTTCCACCACTTTAGTTATCTCACTTGTGTCGGTTGGCAGGATATGACGGCTGCTTTCGAGCAATCTCCTTTCGAACCATCAGGCGCTACTAGGCAGGCGATGAAGGATGCCAAGGAGAGGCAGGAGATTCTTCGTTCCGAGCTGCAAGAGCAGGTGCCCACGCCACACGCGCTAAGAATGGTGGAAGCGTGAAATTACCTTGAGCCCGTGCGAAGCCGTTGCCCAGGTGCAAGGCGAGGCCTCTACCGCGTCGCGTTCTGTAGTGAAAATTGAGCGCGCGACGCAGGCTGCGGCGGAGAATGCAGCGCAGGCGCTGCAGCCCAAGAACAAGGATGCTGTGAACGATGCGTCACTTGCAGTCGCTACAGATGCACCGCTGGCAGCGCCGCGCGGGGGGAAGCAATCGTCGAGGGGCCCACTCTCGCACCGTGGGGCAGGCCGGCCGGTGTCAGCGCGATCGCGGTCGCAAATGGGCGCTCCGCCGCTCGGCTCGGCGCGTCTCAACTCTGTGCGGAGTAGGGGCTCGTACATCACGCCTCGCATCACAGGTCTTCGACCAGCAGATGCTCTCTCGGAATTGGACGACCGGCCCGGTCGCGAGGGCCGGCTCTTCAAGTACCCTGAGTGGGACGAGGTGCGCGCAGTAGACTCGCCCTCACTTGCCCCACTCTTTTTGTTGGCCCTGCGGCTCGGGCCCCTGCTGCGCATTGCGTTTGAAGTGTGGAGCTCTGACTGTGGTCGGGCGTCTGTGCAGTATGATCTGTTTGACTCGGACGACTTGTGGTCTGAGCACGCATACTTGTTGTATGGGGAGTCGACCGCCCCTGGACAGCACCCGAGCGTCTTCGTCTGGATCGGCCAGTACTTCGAGGAGTGCAACTATATGGACCAAGCCGAGTGTGAGAGTTTCGCAGCTCGTGCAACCCGCGACTTTCAGCGGCTGTTTGGGCGGGTGCCCGTGGGACCTATCTACGTGGTCAAAGAGCTGCAGGAGGACGAGGACTTCTGGGAGTACTTTGTTCTTGGCTGAGAATGCTGCGCTGCTGCACAAGAGTAAGAAGATTCTCTGTAAAATTTCAAAATCACGTCAGTGTGCAGCGCGTCTCAGATCGTGGCACACGAATTGTACTGTAACCAACACGAGCGCGAGGTTCCCCCCCCCCCCCCCCCCCCCCCCCCCCCCCCCCCCCCCCCCCCCCCC
>ENA-UOXV01008221-UOXV01008221.1-marine-metagenome-genome-assembly--contig:-NODE-8221-length-10321-cov-5.902688_pt1 | contig 10321 bp, 10 predicted proteins | sample MGYA00238165_ERZ766961 | MGnify/ENA primary metagenome ERZ766961 (study PRJEB28924, sample SAMN03173240) | marine metagenome | biome: Marine; feature: Water; material: Subsurface seawater | place: North... | reverse complement strand
ACCTTTGGCGGATAAATAGAATTCCATGCCCTCTTCAATTACATCATTTCCACCCACTCCAGCAATACCTAAGCTGAAGTTCCAAGGTGCGTTTGGCATAAGAATAAACTCCGTACCATAATCCACCCACATTTTATCAGTAAGTACTTTTCCATCGGTGTAATTAACACGGATAAAAGGGAGCATGGTGAAATTACGATGCAAGTGATAGTGTAAGGCAAGGGTGCCCTTAGCGAGCCAAAAAGACTCGTCATTAATATCATTACTAGGAAAGTAGCGACCAAGGGAGAGACGCCCAGACCAGTTCATGCCATATGCTTCGCTTGATTCTGCCATTACTTCGAAAGCCACACTACTCATTGACTCATCAAAAATTGGGAAATCACTTGATGAATTAGTGTGGGCAATGTTAATCCCCCAGGCGATGTACTCGTTTATTCGATAGTTCGGGAAAAGTTCGATCCCGGCAAGAAAACCAGTATCCGAAACATTTCCAACTCTGAATCGTGAAGAAGAAATTGGAATGCGAACATCCAAGTTTGGGTTATCTCCAAAACCAAAACCCAAAGTTAATCCATAAATCGTGTTTTCGATTAGATGACTATCGTCGTCTCTGAGCGTTATATCATCACCGTTGCCAAGAATTCCGTCGGGACCTGGTCCCTTGCCGTCCTTAAAGAAACCTAAGTTAAATTCCTGATTAGCGTAGTGGAGGTCAATGTAAAAGGATTTCAGGAAATTATTAGTAACAGGAATGTTTGAAGGCCGGCGAAGTTCGCGAACTTCATCTGCAAGACTAGTGAAACCAAGATAGTAACCACTCGTTACCCCATCTCTCCCACTCGCATCAAAATGCTCAGGTTTAGCATTCGGATCGTAAGCAGTAATGAGAGCATTTCCTCGATCTGCAAATGAGACAACAGGAGAGATAAAAGCAAGAAGTACCGAAAGCCGAAAAAAACAAGTAATAAAATTCATAATGATTTAATTTGAATGATTTAACGCAGAATTTACAAATGATAAATATTCGTCAACAAAGAAATTAGTTAAGTTTATAAACACAAGTTTAAATAAGATTGTTACAGAACTGTTTAATTCGACTTAACCCCTTGTCAATTATTTCATCAGATGTTGCATAACTCAGGCGAATGTAGCCCTCTGCACCAAATGCATGACCAGACACAACGGCAACTTTTTGCTCATCTAAAAGACGGGCAGAAAATTCTTCTGAGCTTAATCCAAAAGAAGAAATATTGGGAAAAAGATAAAAAGCACCCTCTGATCGTTGGCAGGTAATCCCAGAAGTTGATTGCAAGCCTTCGAGTAATTTTAACCGCCTACGGTCAAAATGAACAAGCATATCATCGACCGCTTGCATCGACTTGTCCCAATTTTCCATAGCTGCCAATGCACCAAATTGTGCAAATGTGGTAGCATTTGAAGTAGTTTGGCTCTGAAGGTCGGCCACAGCCTTACTTATTATCGGATTGGCAACTAATGTGCCCAACCGCCACCCGGTCATAGAAAAAGTTTTACTGAATCCAGAAACTGTAATAACCCGATCTGCAGCCTCCGCACTGAATGAAGCCGGGCTAAAATGCTTGGCATCATCATAGAGTAGATATTCATAAATCTCATCGGACATAACCAAAAGATCGTGCTTAGATGCCAATTCGATAATTTCCTCCATTTCCTGTTTGCTGTAAAGACAACCCGTTGGATTGGAAGGGCTGTTCAAGATAATCATTCTCGATGCAGGCGTAAGCACTTCCTCAATTTGGGCAGGTGTAACCTTAAATCCCTGATCATCCCCGGCAAAGACAACCCTAGGGGTGGCACCGGCCAATTTAACCATTTCAGGATAACTCACCCAGTAAGGAGCAGGTATAATCACTTCGTCCCCTACCCCACAGGTGGCAAGAATAGCAAGATAACATGAATATTTACCTCCCGGGCTCACAATTATTTGACTTGGGCTTTTTTCAGACAAAACACCCTTTTCCAAATACCTTTGAGCCAGGGCATCGCGGAGAGCGGGAATGCCAGCAGCTGGTGCATACTTAGTCTTCCCTTCAGCAAGTGCCTGAGCACAGGCATCTTTAATAAAAGAAGGAGTATCGAAGTCAGGCTCTCCCGCTCCAAACCCGCAAACATCTTCTCCGGAAGCTTTTAATGCTTTTGCCTTAGCATCAACCGCTAGAGTAGGAGAAGGTGCAACATTTTTTGCCCAAGAAGATAAATATCCGTTTTTCATAAGTTATTTGCCGATTTGTATTTGATAAAAAGAAACGAGCAAGATCATTTATTTAAAATAATAAATTTCTTACCTTGTAGAAATGAATGCCTCCTCCGGAATTACTGGGTTATTCAGTAATCCACCTTCTGAAAAGAGGGATAAATCAAAATCTAAGCTTAACGCGGCGGCAGTTACTTCAAACCGAGTGGTTGAACGATTTATGCGATCCTTACAATCAATTGATTTAACAATCCAATGATCATTCACCTTTTTTAAACTATTCAAGATAAAAGTTCGATTTGGAATATCTGAACGGGCAAAGGTCTCAATTCGCAATGGGGCTTCGTATTTCGTATCCAAGGCCAGAATAATCTCTGCACATTCCGGCTTGGTCTCTTTTACCCATTGTGGAGACTCGAAGGAATACAAATGAGCAGGACGGCCAGCCACTCTTCCGGATTTCACATAATCTGCATCCCAAAATACAAAAGGCATAAGCAGATCAAACGGAGATTGATTCATCCCATGAATAAGGGGGTGAAAAAGTTCATCTTCCGTTAAAAGTCTAGTCTTTTTATCAGCGGAAGAGTAAATCCATGCTTTTGGCTTGGGCCCATTTTGAAGAAGGAATTTGGGTGGAAAGCTTTGTGATTGAACTGGATCAATATCAATTCGAGATAATCCATGCCCCAGGGCTAACCCGTAAATCGTCCCACTTCGGGAAAACTCATCCCCCCTTCTGGGCATGTGCCGCAAGCGAAAGCGAAAGGCGTAAGCTTGATGGAAACTTGACTGATTTAAATCTCGCCCGACAAATGAGCGATAACTTTGCAGACGTACAGCGGCTTCTTGGTCGGTCAGGACTTTTGCAAAGCCCCTTGCTGGCATAGGCTTTTTCCCGCTCAATGAGCTAAGGAAAATGAGGCAAGAGGAGAAAAGGAAAAAAAAGAAACGATCCAAGAAAGGGAATAGTGCTCTACTTACTCGAGTTTGTCTCTTGTGCGGGCTCACTTACTACAGGAGATTGTTCCACGGGTGTGGGTGCAACCTCAACAGGTTCTGGTGGCGGAGAAGGAGCAGCAACTGGAGCACTGTCTGGAACAGTTGGTACAGGATCAGCCTGTAACTCGGGTGTTCCGGAACCCAGTCTTTGTAAATCCTTAGAACTCTCGGCTTCACTTTGGTACAATGCATAGAGTGCAAAGGACAGGACAAAGAAGCCAAGGATTCCCCAAACGGTCATTTTAGTCAATTGTGCAGCCGAACCAGTACCGAGAACTTGATCTGCAGCTCCACCACCAAGGGCAGAACCCATACCACCGGATGTTCGTTGAATCATTATGAGTAACACAACGACGAGGCATAATAAAATCAGTAGAGTAGTTAGAAAAACAATCATTTTGCAAAAAGGGAAAAAGAACTTATGCCCTTTTAATATTTAAAAGGCAACCTTGTTTACTAAATTGTGACACCCAATTTTTCAAGCAATTGAAGAAGGTCAGATTCATCTTTAAAAGAAAGACTCATTTTTCCCTTCCCTAAGGAATCAGATTGAATGGCAACTTTTCGGTTTAAAGAAGACTGTGCAACTTTAGCAAAATTTGAAAAAGGTTGAGGGCTCGTACTCGTTGCTGATCTGGTAAATTTCCCGGGGTTACGGATTTCATCAACTGCTCGCTCGCATTGCCTGACTGTCCATCCTTCCAGAGCAGCTTTTTTACCAATCATATTTCTGGTCTTTTCATCTTCCAAACCGAGTAAAACTTTAGCATGCCCAATACTCAATTTTTGGGAGGACAGTAAGACCTTTAATTCTTCATCTAATTGCAAGAGACGAAGTAAATTGGTTACGTATGCACGGCTTTTCCCCACCCGTTCTGCAACTTTTGCCTGAGTTAGGTTAAATTCATGGACGAGCGAATAAAAGCCCAATGCCTCCTCTATTGGATTGAGCCCTTCTCTTTGGAGGTTCTCAATTAAAGAAAGTGAAGCCGATGAAATATCAGACGCTTTCAATAAACGAACAAGGATCGAATCTCTACCTAAATGCTGATGTGCCCGCCAACGCCTTTCGCCTGCAACCAATTCGTATTGTTCGCCCACCTTTCGAACTACCACAGGTTGGAGAAGGCCTTCTGATTCAATACTGGCAGCTAAGTCCCGAATGGCCTCCGGTTCAATGACTTTACGTGGTTGGTAAGGATTAGGAACTAAAGAATCTATTGGAATTTCATATAAATTCTCGCCACCTCTCTCATGCCCGATCGACTCATCCTTTGAAACAATAGGTTTCAATATGCTTTCAGTTGATGCCGAGGGGGGGGGAGCGAGTGTAGAAGTATCAGCAGAAATAACTGGTGCAGTTGGCTCTTTAGTTGCCGTGCCTCCAGCAATTAGGCTACCCAGTCCGCGCCCTAACCTAGATGATGATTTTGCCATAGTTTTATTCAATTTTGGGGCACAAATAATTCTTTACCAATAAAAACCTTTTTTGGATCTGCAATTTGATTGGCATTAATAATCCACGAAGTTTTGGAACTATATTTTTTGGCTATGCTTGAAACTGTTTCACCTTTTTCAACCTTATGCACAAATCCTTTTTGAGGATAATCTTTAGTGAATGTTTGAGCGGGAGCAGGCAATTGAGGGGTGGATTGAACGCTATCAAAGCCCTTATTCATTTGAATAATTAAATCTCTCATCTTTAATTCGACATTCTTATTTAAAGCGATTTGCGATTGCTCGCTTTGGTTCAGGCGGGATTCAAGAGATTGTAAACGATTACTCATCCGTTGAAGTACCTCACTCGATGCCCCAGAATTAGAAGACTGTTTACGGTTTGATTGCTCAACCTGCACACGTAACTGTGCGTTTTCCCTTCTCAGTAACTCAACTTCGGTCCGCAAACCCGCTAACTCTCGTGAAACGAGCTCCATGTCCTGTTTCAGGTTTGCCACACGAATTGTAATATCCCCAAACACAGGATTTGATCCAAGAAATGTTAGACTAACAATTAAAATTAGTCTCTTCACAAAAATTAACCTCAAATTTCCCACCATATCTAAAAAGAATTAATACCAACCACCGTTTATAAATTTAAATAATTCTTCCCTGGAAGCAAGAAATCTTTTGGTAATCTTGTGCTATTCTTTTGCAGGCAGTAAAAGTTCGTTCATAGGAGAAGAATTAATAACCTGGCCAAATGGAAAATCAAAGCCACGAAGAAAGTCGGCTGTTTTAAGCATTTTACCCCCAGGTCTCTGAAGTTCTTTTAATAAAAGCAAGCCATTGCCAGTACCAATAAAAAAATTTCCCTCTGAATCGACTGCGGTCTCCCCTGCTGCAAGAGAAATCTCCTCATCCTTCGATTCAGCAGATCCAATTCTAATTTTTTGTCCATTCAAAGGGAAACTGCAACCCGGCCATGCCTGAAAAGCACGGATTCGATCAGCTAATAATTTGGACGACGCGGCAAAATCAATCTGGCCATCCTCCTTGGTCAGTTTTCTACAATAAGTTGAACGTGAATCATCTTGTGATAAATATTCTACACTACCATCAACAAGGCACTCTATTTTTCGCTTAATTAGGGGAACGCATGCTTGTGCAATTTTGCTCCGCAAAATCAAGCCCGTATCCTCCGGACAGATGGAAACGGCCTCGGAATCTACAATTGGACCAGCATCCATACGGGGAATAACCTTCATAAGGGTAACGCCAGTGGTAGTCTCTCCCATCGCAATTGCAGTCTCAATTGGAGATGCTCCTCTATAGGATGGTAGAAGAGAGGCATGGAGGTTATAGCAACCAGCAGGTGCGACCTCTAGAAATGACTTCCTTAAAATATGTCCATAAGCCATGACTAAAATACAGTCGATCTTCTCCTCACCTAACCAATCACATTCCTCACTTGAGGGTTTTTCTGGGCTACGACAAGGGATAGATTTCGATTGAGCCCATTTTTTAATAGCGTTCTGAGCCATTTTTCGCCCCCTCCCTACCCGTCTATCAGGTTGAGTAAGAACTGCTCCAATCTCAACCTGTGGAGATTCTTGGTGTAGAAACTCCAAGCATGGCAAGGCAATTTCATCGGAACCAAAGAATGCAATCTTATACGGTAAGTGTCTCATTTTAAAATAATTTAAAATAAGGGTAAAAGAGTAGTTCGGACAATGAAAATGGCACAAAAAAAGCCGTTTAAAAACGGCTTTTAATGAATCCTATTTAAAATTATCTAAGTTTTTTCTTCCTGATAGCGGGCTTCCTTGCCAGCAAGAGAGAATTTAAGTGGACAGCCAGCTAAACCAAAATGTTGCTGAATTCCCTTTTCCAAGTACCGTCTATATTGATCATTCAACTTTTCTTCCCGGTTACAAAAAAGCTTAATTCGAAAAGGTCGGCTTTCCACTTGAACCGCATAATAAACTTTGAATCGCTTGCCCTTTACTTTAGCAGGCGGGCGATGTTCCCACATTTCAGCAATTACCTTATTCAAGGCCGAAGTGGAAAGTGCTTTATCCATTCTTTTATCAAGATCCAGAGCAACCTGAAGGAAATCTTTGATCGAATACCCAGTAAGTGCAGAGACAAATGTTATTGGCGAGTCGGGTAAAAAAAATAATTCCTTGCGAATTGACTTAAGATAACTCTTTCGAAATTCCTTCTCGTCTTCATACCCGGGTAATGGATCTTTGCGAAACCCTTCAAGTGCCAAGTCCCATTTGTTAACTAAAATGGATAAAGCACGACCTTCTTTAAGAACATGGTCTGCCATAATCTTATCTTGCTTGGTCACTCCTTCCCGGGCATCTAAAACAAGGAAGACCACATCAACTGATTCAATTGCCTTTTTTGTGCGGACTGCGGAAAAAAAATCCAAAGAGGAATCGATACGCTTGTGCCGTTTTAAACCAGCTGTGTCAAAGAGCCTGAACTTCCATTTATCTTCTGATTCTTCAACCGGGAAGTCCAAGTCCAATTCAACGGTCTCTCTTGTTGTGCCCGGGACATCACTAACAATCAAGCGATCCATTTCAAGCAATCGGTTACAAAGCGAGGACTTCCCCACATTTGGTCGGCCTATAAATGCAATTTTTGTCCGATCACTATCTTCTCCTGAAGGGAGAATATTTGTTACAGGAATTTTAGATAAGATTGCAGAAAGTAAATCTTCAAAGCCGTGGCCATGCTCAGCAGAAACGCCAACGACTTTCTTAAAACCTAACCGGTCAAATTCAGATATCGAATAATTCTGCTCTAATTCATCCAGTTTGTTAATCACTAAAATTGGATCTTTCCCCATCTTTCGAAATTTCCTTGATAATGTCTCGTCTAAGGGAATCAAACCTTCTCTTCCATCAACAACAAAGAGCAAAAGATCTGCTGCACGAATGGCAAACTCTGCTTGATATTCAGTAGCATTTTGAATCTCGACAGATGTCATTTCTGGCTGCATGCCAATGCCGCCAGTATCCATGAGAGTGTAACCCTCCGGGCTATCTGCAACAACGACATCCCGGGTTACACCAGGTCTGTCATGCACGATAGAAATTCGACGACCAGCTAATCGATTAAATAAACGGCTCTTTCCCACATTTGGACGACCGACGATAGCAACACTTTGTGTAAGGCTCATAATTAGAGCATTTTAAAATTTATAGATAGGGGGTTAAACCGCGGCTGACAGATTATTTTCAGAATCAAGGCAATCAACAAATGCGTTAATTCTTTCGGTTGCTTCAACTAATTTTTCGTAAGATGTGGAAAAACTAGCCCGCACATGATTAACACCATGATTGCCAAAAGCAGTCCCCGGAACCACCGCCACTTCTTGCTCACGAAGTAAACGATGACAAAAATCAATTTCATTCATACCAGTACTTTCGATACATGGAAATGCGTAAAAAGATCCCCGCGGAAGATGGCAATTCAATCCTATTTCATTGAATCGACGAACTACAAAATCCCTACGCTTCATATATTGCTCACGCATGCGCATGACATCATCCGTTCCATTAGACAATGCTTCTATTGCAGCTTCCTGACTCAAAATGGGTGCACACATCATACAATACTGATGAATTTTCATCATCGCCTCGATTAACCAATCGGGCCCACAACCGAATCCAACTCGAAATCCAGTCATAGCAAAAGCTTTAGAGAACCCGTGAAGTAAAAGTGTGCGTTCTTTCATTCCGGGAAGTGAGGCAATACTTACATGCTCTCCTTCATATGTTAGCTCAGCATAAATTTCATCGCTGATCACAATCAGATCCTTCTCCTTGGCAAATTTTGCCAAGCGTTCTAATTTTTCACGCTCTGCTGTTCCGCCAGTTGGATTAGTCGGAAAGTTGAGCATCAATATTTTGCATCCGGGTTCCCATGCTCTCTCAAATGCTTCGGGATCAAGAGAAAACTCCTGCCCCGGGGTAGTGGCAACTGGAATTGCTTCGCCAAAGGCTAAGGTGACGCTCGGGGCATAGGAAACATAACAAGGCTCGTGATACAATACTTTGTCACCGGGATTTAATATTGAACGCAATGCGATATCAATGGCTTCCGATACCCCTACGGTAACTAGAATTTCAGAAGCGGGATCATAATCGGGTCCAAAAAAAGAAGAGCAGTATTTTGAAATTTCTTTTCTTAAAGAAAGAAGGCCCCGATTATCCGTGTACGAGGTCTTTCCTTTCTCTAGAGCAAAAATTGAGGCTTCTCTAATTTTCCAAGGGGTGACAAAATCGGGTTCACCAATACCGAGTGAAATTGCTTGAGGCATTTCAGAAACAATCGCAAAAAAATCGCGAATGCCTGAGCGAGGCAAATTTTTGACGTGATCAGCAATAAAGTTTTCGGGGTTCATTTACTCAGGGTGTTACAGGCAATTTCCCTTCGCTTTCACCATCTTGTACCAGCATATGATTTTGCTCTTTATAAGGTCGGAGAAGAAAATGTGTGGCGGTGGAAAGAACCCCTTCAATTGTAGACAGACGTTCAGAAATGAAATTTGCGACTAAGTTCAAGTTTTTCCCGGAAACAAAAACGAGTAAATCATAACCACCCGACATTAAATAGCATGAATCCACTTCTTCGAACCGTGAAATCCGCAATGCCATTCGATCAAACCCACCTTCGCGCTCAGGACTAATTTTCACCTCAATTACCGCTCGAACTTTTTCCGGATCTGCTTTATCAGGATTTAAAATTGGAACCCAACCCAAAAGAGTTTTATTTTCATGTAATTCCTCAAGCTCTTGCTCTATTTCTTCCTTTTCTTTACCAAGAATTTTCGCAAGATTCTCTGGGCGAGGATCTCCGGTTTCAAATAACAGAGAAATTAAACTACTCATAATGACTCTATTCTATACTTAGATGAGTGATGGGTAAAGAGGTAAAGCTTTAGAGATAATCTTCTGAACAAATTTTTAATTTTCTAATGCCAGTTGTAAATGGAAGATTGCATTAAGTGCAAGCGAGTGTGAAATTTCACCTTTTTTCACTAAATTTTGCAGTTCTGAAATGGGTACCTGCACTGTTTCTAATTCTTCGTGTGGATCGAAGGAAACATCACTATGCTTTTCCACATCGGTTAGCATCAAATAATGGCAACGGTTTGACATAATTGCAGAATTAGGAAAAACATTGCCAATAATCCGAGGATTTTTTCCGGAAAAACCGGTTTCCTCTAGCAACTCTCTTTCTCCAGCATCGATTGGGCTCTCACCTTTTTCAATTACCCCGCCAGGCGGTTCCAGGGAATACCTTTCAGTTCCATAACGAAACTGTCTAACAAGAATGATTTTCTGATCGGTTGTAATGGCCAGTACATTAACCCAATCATTAGTGTCAATTACATAGAAATCTCCCACTTTGTGATCTGATTCGCGACGCATTTTTCGCTTATGCACTTGGAAAATACGGCAATCAGAATGAAGTTCATCCTTTATAACAGACCACTTACTTGGAAAATTTTCGCTCACAAAGATTTCAATAAATAATTCTTTGTAAATGATAATAGATCATCACACACAGGTACATTTTTAGATTGTGCAAGTTTTTGAACATCGGGCTCAATTTTTTTTCCTG
>ENA-UOXV01008216-UOXV01008216.1-marine-metagenome-genome-assembly--contig:-NODE-8216-length-10324-cov-7.223488_pt1 | contig 10324 bp, 8 predicted proteins | sample MGYA00238165_ERZ766961 | MGnify/ENA primary metagenome ERZ766961 (study PRJEB28924, sample SAMN03173240) | marine metagenome | biome: Marine; feature: Water; material: Subsurface seawater | place: North... | reverse complement strand
TTTGTACAAAATGTACTCAAAAGTCGTCGTTTTTGTACTAATTGTACTAAACGACTTTTATAAAAAATATGACATTTATTATTGTATCTGTATATTGTAACAAAATTGTATTCGTATAATATATGTCATATTTATGGAATGCTTCTGATAATATACCTAATTTGAAGATAACAATATCAGATAAACTATATACATTAGATCCTCGAACTGAACCAGAGTATGATGCAATGCGGACAAGTTGTAAAGAAATAGAAATAATATTAAATAATCTGGTTGTGGATGTAGTGTTTAAAACTATTATATCCGAAAATGCATTTCACGGATTCGGGGTGCTTACTAAAGTAACTTTATTATCCTTATCAGACACTAACAATGATATGGTGATCATAAAAAACAATTGTTTTTTTAATTGTGTCAACTTAGTCAATGTATATGATGTAAAACTTATGATTAGTGAAATAGGAAACAATGCATTTTATGGATGCGAATCATTAGAATCAATTGTATTAACAGACAATAAAAAGTTATCGGTTATAGGTGCAAGTGCATTTGGGAAATGTACCACAATAGCTGATGTGAATGTTTCGTCCTGTTCGAATCTTCAATATATTGGCGATAAGGCATTCGTTTCTTCAACTATTACAACGTTCAATGCAGAGAATATTCCCTCTCTACGATACATTGGAAATAATTCATTCATGAATTGTGACTCATTGACGTCGTGTAATCTCAGCGGTTGTAACAACTTATCGTATATTGGTACTGGAGCGTTTTATCAATGTGGGATATTAAATTCTGTTAATTTTACTCGTTGTACGGGGCTATTGACATTAGGTAATCATTCATTTGCCGAATGTCCCCAATTACCGATTATTACCAATTTTTCAGATGCGTTGAATTTGGTTTCGATTGGAAATGGTGCATTCTATAAAAATATTGCACTCACAACAATTGATATGCATACAATGACTTCTCTGAAAGAAATTGGTACCAATGTATTTTTCGGATGTATTAATTTAACGACGGTTTCAATGGGTGGATGTGTATCGATGGAATTGATTGGTGAAAACGCATTTTACAATTGCACTGGAATGACTAACATTGATATTTCTGAATGTGGAAATATTCAAATCATCGATGAAAATGCATTCACTAAATGTGGAAAAGATACTAATGCAGACTTGGTATTTAATTTTGAATTATGTACAAACTTACAACACGTGCGGTCGAATTCATTCGCACAATCAAATATCAGATCATTAAATCTGTCTGGATCTATTGGCACAGTATGTATTTATGAAAAATCATTCTATAATTGTAATCGTTTAATCAATGTCATTTTTACAAATTGCACGAATCTCCGAACCATCCAGAATCGCGCTTTCTATAATTGTACATTACTTGAATCGGTTATGTTAAATGGATGTGTTGACATTGAATCAATCGGAGAATATGCATTTGCAAATTGCGGTGCACTACAAACAATCGATTTAACAGGGTGTACTTCATTAAAGGAAATTAATAAAAATGCATTTTCCAATACCATACTAACTGATATTGATTTTACTGATTGTATAAGTTTGTCGTATATAAAACCATATGCATTTCATAATAGCGGAATCAACGGGTTTTTGGACCTCACAACATGTACGTCGCTTCGGAGTATAGAAGATAACGCTTTTTCTAATACACAAATCACTGGAATTAATATATCAAACAATGTATCGCTACAATCAATTGGTACTGGGGCATTTTCAAATATACTTACGTTAACTCAATTGCAAATTTCGGGTTGCTCGAATTTAATGTATATTGGGAATAATGCATTTAACAATAGCCCCGTATTGGACCATACAAATGTGGATTTTACGGGGTGTTATCGTATTAAATGGATTGGTCGAGGGGGCTTCGGTAATAATAGTACAGTAGTATCGACCGATACATCAACCGTAACATTTGATGGATGTTCGTCGCTTAAAAATATTTATGGCGAAGCCTTTGCTGGAAACTCTAGGTTGATCAGTGTTTCATTTAATGATTGTTCGAATCTCAAGAATATTGGTACTCGATCGTTTGATGGTTGTTCGATGTTATCCAATATCAGTTTTAATAATTGCAGGTATTTGATGAATATTTATGATGGGGCGTTTGACGGTATTCTATCCGATACATTAACTATACCAGATTCGAATAATATTTATAATTTTATAGGATGGGTCAATGAAGGGGATGAATGGAGAAGAGAATTGTAATACCGTTGTTTTTGATCGACTTATTGTATCAATGTATTGTATATCGATATAACAATGTCATCCACACGGAATAAAAACACTATAGGGGATTATAAACAGGAACATCAATCATATAGGCGGATTATAGAGTACAATTCATATAAAAATTCTTCATATGGGACACCGATGGACGCCGATGTATGTATCCCCACAATCGGACCAATGCCATCCAATGTGTCCCGTGAAACATTTGCTGATAATGCTATCGATGTAGAATCGATGTTGCGAGGAACAGGGGAAACGAATCTAGTTTTTCCAAAACAAAAGACGGTTCCACAGACAAATTCTATTCTACATAAATCATTCTTTGAACGCCCAACTGTGGAACTCCCAGAACCAATGATTCTCGAACGATTCCAACGCCCCAATTTACGTAAATAAATATATCCGCATACTATAATTTGTAATTTAAGTTCCAAATTATAACACAAAAATATGGATTTTCAATTGTCTAGATCAACGTTAATGCCTGCATCATCTATCCAGCTTCCCGGGGAAATCGGATCCATTCCAATTGCTATTTTAGTAATGACTATTGTAATTGTATTATATTATTTTCTCGTATTCACTAATACTGGTGGAGGGGGAATCGGTGATACTAATAATATAACCGATGTATCGGCACTACAAGTATTGGTATGGTTAATATTCGTATTTCTCATAATAATCAATGGTGCAAACTATATGTTGAATACCGATCTATATGTAAATGTGAAGAATGTGTTTTTCGGAAAACCTGAAGTCAATGTTGTTCAAGTTCGCAATCCAAACCAAGGACAGACTGTTCGGCGAATGCTTCAACAGAAAGAGGTGTTCAATATTCCTGATAATAAGTATACGTATGAGAACGCCAAGGCTGTATGTAAAGCACACGGCGCTAATCTAGCATCATATCAGGATATAGAATCCGCATATAAATCGGGTGCGGAATGGGGTCAATATGGATGGAGTGATGGACAAAATGCGTATTTCCCTACACAACAAAGTACATATGATAAGATGCAGAAAACACCTGGACACGAGAATGATCGCGGCAGACCTGGTGTGAATGGAGGGTTTATAGACAATCCGAATGTACAATTCGGGGTCAATTGTTATGGGAAAAAACCCAAAATCAACGCCGAGTCGGCGACATACATGGCTGATATACAACCATTTCCGAAAACAAAAGAGGAAAAGAAGTTTGATAAACAAGTTGAATTCTGGAAAAAACGGACGCCTGATATGATTATTGCGCCATTTAATGCAGGCCAATATTCGAAATAAATATATAATACTATTTATAGTATATATTTATGAACGAATTATTTATATTTGTAACAACTGCACTTGTGTATACAATCCGAACTAAATGGAATAAATATCCGAATCCAAATAGAAAACCATTAATTTTAGACACTGAGTTGGGAGATTATCAAACCCAGGAAATTTTAAAAAGACCAACCATATCATTCAGTGGATGCGGAACGGCGTATCACTTTTATATGGGCGTTACAGAATATATGGCTGATACATTTGATATATCCAATGTCAATGTATTATGTACGTCAGGAAGTATATGGGTCGCTGTCCCATTTATATTAAGACGATCTGTCAAAGAATGGCACGATAATAATTGGGTTGATTGTTATATGCGATTTTCTAATCGATTGTTTAAATTATGTCTCGACTCGAATACATTTATTCGTAAACAACTCAATGATTATTTACCGCCAGATGCATATAAACGATGTTCGAATCGATTATTTATTGTATTGACCAAATGGTCGTGGATACAATGTAGATTTGTTCAGGACATCGTATACCAATATGAATCAAACGATCAACTCATCGACGCACTTATCGGAACTATAAATATACCTGGTATTTTTTATTCACCTCAATATCACCGTGGTAAAATATGTTGGGATGGGTGTTTTACAAATCAAAAACCACTAATTTCCAATACAGCCAATCATATAACCACTGTTGGTATTCTCGGAAAATCATCCGATATCAACACAAATAATTTATTTCGGTTTCGCGATCTGATGCCAATATTACCGAGTGATTGTGATTTTCACCGTCATTGGTACTCCTGTGGGTATACAGCGGCTAAACATAAACAATCTGTATTTGATCGGTCTGGATTCAAACGAAAAAAAACATATATTGATTTGGGGTGGGTATATGACGAAACATCAACGAACAGCATCAAAATTCTCACATAAAAATATAACGATAATGCACGATAATGATGTGTAATGAACCCACCCGAATTCTATTTATTCAGGGATTTGCCACATGTCGCAATGAACTCGATTGTGATGATTATGCCAATATCCGATTATTTTTCAAAGGGAATCCGCAATTCTGTGTCGACTTTCTCGAATATGATACACACGAATCGGTATCATCAGTAGACCTGCGGATCCGAGATCAGATCGATCAATTGAAACCATCTATACTAATAGGTCATTCGATGGGGGGGTATTTCGTATTCAATCATATTCGACGTGTAGTGCGAAATATGACCGAATCATCGACATATCGTGGATACATTCCTAGTCGAATAATTCTCCTAATGCCATTTCTAGAAGCATCGCCACTTCTCGAAACAATCGTTTCGTTGAAATTGCCGTCGTTTATAATCGACCGATTAAATATTCCATTGGGACTTATTCTCCCAGCAAGTCAATCACACGACCGAGGAAATATTATGAATACACCGTTCAACCCAATTTGTTTCAAACAACCGATTCAAATTACACAGTATCTTCCAACCCCAAACGATATACTACAAGTTTTTGGTACGACTATATCGGATGTACAAGTAATGTTTTCAACAGATGAAGTTGTTACTAAAATCAGTAATACGATAATATCTAGTATTCCGAAAGAAAAAATCAAATATGTATATGGAAAACATTCCGCATTTAGATCTCAAAAAACCAATTTTTTTGAAGTGTTTGAGAAGATGATTGAATCAACCACATTACAAGTAAATGATATTACGAACGTACGAACGAACGAATGAACGAACGAATGAACGAATGAACGAATGAACGTACGACGAACTAAAACTATATACATATTTATGTCGTAATTATACAATGACAAATTTCATATTTGATTACGCAGATAGTTTGGAATATCATGAAAACATTACTAGTGAAATTACATTCACCGAATCAGCAGAATTTACTTTTGACGAAGGTTGTATCGATGCACTGCGTAACAATCACCGAGAATCATACCGACATATTGCAGAAAGATATAGTAAGAATGAACGTATATTTGACATTGAGCCATACACAAACGATTATATAGTTCTTGATCACGCCCTTGTTAGTGCCAATGGTGTAATAATTAATTCGGATAAACGTATATTTACAAACGGTGGGTGTATATGTAGACGCCTAGATAATGCGTTTGTTGATAAAATTTCAAAAGAAACCAATGTTGTTAGTATTACATCTTTATGGTCTGATGGTATATGGCATTTCTCACTCGAGGCATTCGTCGCATTAAAATCAATTCCAAAGGATATTTTGGTTAATAGTAAAATACATGTATCGAAAATAACATGTTTTATTATCCAAATATGTAACCTTGTAAATATACAAGAATCGCAACTTGTAACAGGGAATATTTACGCTGATAAGGTTTATATTCCAAGAATGGGAAAGTGTGGTAATCCATATTTTAATCAAATTTGTTGGATGAAAGATCTTGTTACTAAATCAATTCAAACAACTACACGTAGATATATGATTTTAATAAAACGAAATCATCGGAGAGTTTTGCTGAATTACAATGAAATTGAACAATTTTGTACGGAATTATGTGAAAAGTCGGAACTAGAACTATATATACACGATGACAATAATCTTCCTCCAATTACAGAACAATATAGAATATTCCATCAAGCCAAATATGTTTTTGCCCCACACGGGGCGGGGGGTATTAATCTTATGTCGATGCAACCCGATTCTTGGTATATTGAATTTTTATCGAAAGAAGATATTAATATTTGCTTTTCGCGACTGGCTTATTTTTTAAATGTGAATTATAAAGGACTGTTGATGGAAAATTCAACTGTTAATTTAGAAAATATGAAAATAGTTGTAAATGATATTCTGAAATAAAATATATTCTGAAATAAAAATATATTTTACAAGTTCATTCATAGTCAATCATTATTTTGTTGTAGTGTACACAATTGGTTCGCCGTGGTAATCAAAATGTTGGTATGTCTGGTTAACAAACACAGTGGGATCGATGTTTGTTTGTCTCGATATACGCAAACGAGATTTTATATGGTGGAATAAATCGGACCGATTGTATATCTCTCTATGAGTCGTACGATATTCAGTTCCAACAGTAATTATATTAGTGAATCGACGGAAGAATGATGCGAACATTGTCACATCTATTCGATTCATTTCCCGTTTCAGTTGATTGATAGTCATATTCGTTGTAAATACAAATGAATGATTCGCATATACTTTATCTGAATCGTATAATAGAGTGAATAAATCCGATTTCGTCTCCACACTGGGACGAACTCCTCCCGATTGACGGTCTCCTTTGCTGATGTCACTAAATATAGTTTCAAATTCCTCACTTACAATACAAATTGGTTTCTCGTTGGATGATTTTTGAATTAGTTCGTTTATATCGCAAAATGCGGATGTCAGTGAATTTACGCGACACATTCGAATTTTGTCGCAGATACATCCATATTCAATACCAGTCGATTTCCCCGATCCACCCACACCAAGTATTAGTGTATTTGCCCTCGATTTGATCGCATCGGCGATTGCAGTTTGGTGTGTACGGATATTATCGAAACACGGAAGTTCATAACTGCGGTCGCGGTACCCACTCCATATTTTGTTATTCCCACGCTCAAGAGTCGATAGAGTTTGTGTTTTCATTTCCAATTGTTTATCTAAATCAGATGAATCGGAATTATTAACAAGGATTTTATTGTCCAATTTGCGTCCGATATAATATATCGATGGATTGATTGTTTCGTCGTCGGATCCTTCTGTGCGTTTCCACTCGCATATCGCAATACCAATAGACCACAATGTCAGTGGTTCGTCCGTATAGCGAAATATATAAATTCCCGATGGTTTCAGTTCCCCGTCATCAACGTGATAAGATGGTTTCCACAGAAACGCCGTTGTAGTGTCGATCCATTTATCTGCATTCTCACGAAACTCTGGAATCACAATGAAACCAATACATTTACATAGTATGAATGGAATTATATGATATAATATTGGTGTAACGAATGTAAATGCGCTTGAGAGCATTGACATTATAACAAACAACTCTTGTGGTGATATAGTAGGTAACATTGTTATGAATTTATTATAGTTTTGTTATGAATTTATTATATTTTTGATATGAATTTATTATAGTTTTGATATGAATTTATTATAGTTCGATTATATCAATTTTCTTTTTGGACTAGTGATCGATCGATTCCCCCAGACATATAGATTACTATTTGACAATATGGAAATGATTATTCTGGTAAAATATTTGAATTTGAATATTCTTTCAATAAGTAGTAATCAATTTCATTTAATTCATATATTCCACCCACACCATTATCATATACATCTACACCCACACTGCGACTATACATATAAACGCATAACATTGTGATGGATAATAATATATGCCACAGTCCGTGTAATGGAGATAAATGAATATACAGGTCAATACATTGATTATGTAATTCTTCTGGAGCCCATACAATAATTGCGAATATTAGACTTATTACTGCTGTCCAAATAAAAGGGTATATACGTTGTTTTATTTTTAAATAATAAATTATACAAACTAAACTTAAAAACATAAATAATACAATCGATATGAAATGAATCAACATGACATACATTTTATCCCAACTTCCTAGCCAAAAATGTTTATGCCATTCCCAACAAATTATATTCGAACACGTACATAAAAAGGTACAACCTATACTAATATAATTGTTAATTTTTTTAGGATATTTATTGAACAATATAGTCAGGTACAAATACAATATTATTAGAAATATGATTGCATTACACATTACAAATATTGCCCAAATATCAAAATGTCCACCAAGAGGCGAACCTGCGGATGCATGATACCAAAATGATCCCATTGCACCAATAATTAGTGATATACCAAACGTAAAAGATAGTATAGGTTGAAGACATATACCACCATTTAACCGTAATGAATTTGGTCGTCCCATACTTTTTATTTCGGCGAAATACCTGTAATCATAAATAGCACAACCGATTATATAAATTCCTATAAAAGCAAATGATAAACTACTTAATGAATTAATTGGTTCGCGTAACAAATTATCTTCATTACCTAATGAGGGTTCACATCTATTATATGATGTCTCGTTGTACCATATATTTGATGTAAAATATATATTAAATATATATATACTTATTATACTAAAAAATGAAAAACATGTTACTATAATTAATGTTGTATATTTTTCAATCATGTTTATTCATTATAATACACTATATAAACATTTATATTGTTTTATTCCATCTTATACAATATTGCCTTTTTAGTCTGGAAAATCAACCTATTCAAATTTTTTGAAGAATTTATTAAGAATATCACACATTGGTTCGGATGATCCTAATGCGTATACAGTATCCAATAAATGACGACCTCGGCGTCGTCTTTCGTCACCAGATACTTCTGTTATTTTTGTATAGATTTGTTTGCTATACTCTTTCGAGTACATGTATCCATAATAAGAACTTGAATATCCTCCTGCGAATATATGTGAAAAGGTAGAGAGAAATCGATTAGTTGGTTCATATATACCATGTTTCATATACTTCTCATATATTCGACGTTGGACGTCCCATATAGTTTCACCCTTTGCAGTGATTTGTTTCCAATTCCTATGTAATTCCAAATCCAAATTGCCGAAATATATTTGTCGGCATTGACTGGCACCCTTATCTTTGGTCGAATCAATGATGTAATCTACCATTTTACTTGGAATCGATTCGCCAGTTTGATAGTGAACCGCCTGTTCCAATGAATCAATGTGTGTTGCAAATAATTCAAGTGCTTGGGACTGGATTTCGACCGCATCCCATTCAGACGGGACCCCCGACACGTTTCCGATGCGAATATCCGTCAACATATGATTAATAGCATGACCTGTTTCATGGTAAAGTGTGATCACCTCACTAGCTGTCATTAGTGATATGAGCGGATCATCTGGATTCCCATTTACAGGACATATCGGCGGACTCTGGTTACATACAATATATGCAACAGGCAATTCGTTTTCGGGGATCGCTCGTGATCTATCTACTGCACCACACATCCACGCCCCTCCCCGCTTGATTCCAGGACGAACATATGGGTCGAAATATAACGACGATCTATGCTGACCTTTTTCATCGTATATTTCGAAGAAACGAACATCTGGATGCCATGTTTCGGGAAATTGGGGATCGGTCTTTTCTATTTCAATGAATTTGATTCCGAATAATTCATTACACAGTTTGTGTAGATTGATCAATACGGGATCTAATTGGAAATATGGTTTCGTATCTTCATCCGTATATCCGAAATCATGTCGATTCTTCAAGTTCCCATAATACGCCATATCCCACGGATTAAGTTTCTTATTGGCGAATTTGTCCAATTCATCGATTTCCAATTGTGCGCTAGTGGCGTACTTTGTATATTTATCTTTATAGAATTCGTCTAATTCAGTCGGGGAAGAAACCATCTTGTCTAGTAATACATATTCAGTATGGTTGTCGAACCCAAGAATTTCAGCACGTTCTTGGCGGAGCGTTAATATTTCATTGATTATCGGATAATTTGCTTCCCCTGCCCTTGTAATATACTGCATGTAAATACCTCGACGAATTGATTGATCTGGAATATATTGTAACGCATCGGATACAGATGGTCCGTTCATTCCGATTGCATATTTGGTCGCCGTACTATCGGTCGCCGTACTATCGGTCGCCGTACTAACAATCCATTGA
>ENA-UOXV01008209-UOXV01008209.1-marine-metagenome-genome-assembly--contig:-NODE-8209-length-10333-cov-5.309107_pt1 | contig 10333 bp, 9 predicted proteins | sample MGYA00238165_ERZ766961 | MGnify/ENA primary metagenome ERZ766961 (study PRJEB28924, sample SAMN03173240) | marine metagenome | biome: Marine; feature: Water; material: Subsurface seawater | place: North... | reverse complement strand
GTGGAGCAAACCTTCGAAGAGCAGGAATGAGTCTAGAAAATATTAGGGATTTCTTTTGCCCATGTATCCCTTACAGCCTGCTGCCTAGTGTCACGATATGCCTTGCATGACATGATTGCAATTACTACTTTTTTATTCTTTAGCCGCATATAGTTTTTTTTTGATGAGCGTTAATAAATATTATTGGGGGGAGAAATATTTGAGCATAGCTCTCCCTATGAGGCACTGATGGGTAGAACTCTTACAATAAGTTTAAAAGTACGGAATTGTGTATGAATGGATGTTCCTGACTATACTTGGGTTTATCCTTTTATTGCTTCCACTATTGTGCTTTAAGTTTCATAAGGCAATTGGATTTATTCTTGTTACACAATTGAGTATTGGATTATTTACTCAGTTGTTTGGAATATTTACCTATCCAATAGTATTTGGTTTAAATTTGCTTGTTGCAATTTGGCTTTTTAAAAAAATAAGGTTTAAAGTAAACTGGACTATGGTCGCCATTGGAACCATATTACTTTTCCAATTCTATGCAGTGCATTATGATTATACGGGTGAAGTAATTTTGCCAAAACAGCAACTTACAGAAGTTGAAAGTTTAACATATAGTTTCCCTTATGCTTCTGATGAATGGTATGCTGCATCAATTGCTAAGCATGCACAAAATACGCATAAACTTCCTTTTAATCAGCCACTTCGAGAGGATATTTCATTTGTTAATTTACAGATTGGGTTTCATTCTCTCATATCTGAAATATTTTTACTTTTGAACGTAGATATTGTTCAACATTACGGATTACTTGTTATGCTACTATCCACCTGTATTGGATTGCTTGTTTTTTCACTACTTAGATTATGCAAGTTGAGAGAATCTGCTGCAGTGATTACTGCTTTACTGATTCCATACATTGCATCATCGGGTAATTTATTTACTCTTTGGAACGCTATTCCTGCAACAGCCGGGATAATAGCAATGCTGCTTTCATTTTGCTTTACAGTAGAAGAAGATGAGAAAAAATTCTTACTTTTCTCTTTTTTAAGCTTACTGCTATATCCCCCACTTGTTGTATTTTTATTACCGTGTGCTTTCTTTGGTCTTCGGAAGGAATCAAGAGGTAAGTTTTTAGGTATAGTTGGAATTTCAGGCCTTCTTGTTTTCATTCTTGCGTTAATTACTGCAGGTTCTTTCCAACGAGCATTTAGTTTTATTTGGGAAAAGATTTACTACATTTCATATACGCCTGTTGGAATTACTCAATTTGCACCTTGGCATGTCCTTCCTATTGTTAGTTTAGTGTTCTTGTTGTTTAGTTATAGGGATATTAAAAAGCATCCATGGCTTATTGCGGTGTCTCTAATTGGAGTAGGATATTGGATATCCTACCAGTTTTCCATGTACTTTTTTGTAATTAGCCAACCCAGAGTCATATTTGTTGCTGCACTTCTTCTGATTATTACTTCAGGATTTGGTGTACATAGATTGTCTGAATTTTGGAAATCATACGACAAAAAAGTAATTGCTATTATTCTTTTAGTTTTTGCAGTTCTTTCTTTTTCTTATACTGAAGATGATAGATATAAGAATTTTTTATTAATTGAAGAAGATGTTAGAGCATATATGCCTGCACCAACTGCAGGGGCATATTTGCACGAAAGTGATTTGAATCTATTTGGAAATCTGAAACAAGGCACTTTTCTTTCAACACCTTGGAAGTCTACTGTAATTGCAATTACTACTGGCCATACGCCTGCGAGCATTAAGGCAGGAACATTTGGTTATTATCAGAATGCATATGCAGACTACTTGCAGTATGATTGTTATGAGCGTGAGAGAAGACTTGTCCTTGGAGATATTGATTATGTTTACGGCCGAGAAGAGACATGTAACTTTTTCACACTCCTTAATATTTCGGATGAAGGTTTTCATCTGTATGCCTTTACTCCTAATGACACTTTGGATGATTAGATTTTTCTTTTCTGAATTCCTAGTGTACTGAGCATGAATGCAGAGAATATTGTTTGCAATCCAAGAAGACCCAAGGTTATTGTCAGGAGCGGTTCTTTGAAAAAATAGAGTACACTTACAGCACACAAGATTATTCCAGTTATAGAAGCTCTTTCAATGGTAAGATATTTGAACGTATTCTCCAGTGCTTTATTCTCATCTCCAAGATGATTGAGCATGTATACTTTTGAGAATGCAAAGAAGAATAGTAGTTGATATCCAAAAAGGGTCATCATCGCCATTGTTCCACTCATAAACTGGCCAGGGAAATAGATCATGCCAGTAATACCAAATAGCATTAGATAGATTGCTGGAATTAAGAAAAGAAATCCTGGCGTATAAAGTAGCATGAAACGAAGGTGTCTCCAACCATCACGAAAACTTGATAGTTTTGATGCACCAATTCTTTTCCGGTACTTTATTGGTATTTGGGTTGTTTTTAATTTTTTCTTTGAGGCCTTTGCAACCATTTCAGTTGCATACTCCATACCAGTTGTTTGAAGTTGCATTTTATGGTATGCCTCTTTTGTAAAAGCACGCATACCGCAGTGAACATCTCTTACCTTTGTATCCATGAATAATCTTGCAAGTGTTGAAAGAATTGGGTTTCCTATGTATTTGTGGTGCCACGGCATAGCTCCTTTCATAATACCACCTTTGAATCGGTCCCCGATAATAAATTCATATCCATCATCCAGTGCTTCTATGAAACGTGGAATTTTATCAAAATCATACGTGTTGTCACAATCCATCATGAGAATGTAGTCATAGGTTGCTGATTCTATGCCTGTGATAAGAGCAATTCCATATCCTTCTTTATCATGTTTGATTACTCTTGCCCCATGTTTTGCTGCAATTATGGGACTTTGATCAGTTGAGCTATCAGAAATTATGATTTCATGTTTTACTTCTTTGAGTACTTGCTCAATTTTTTCAATGCAAATTGCAACTGCTTGCTCTTCATTTCTGCACGGAAGGACTATTGTGATCATATTGGTTTTTTGGTAAAGAGATTTATAACTATTTAGAGGTTTTTGAGTAATGATGTAAACAAAACATTAATATACGAAATCCTATACTAGTATATCACATGGTAACCCTGGAAGAACAGTTTGGAACAGTGCCTGAATTGGCATTTAGCGTCGACAGAGATGATAGAGTAGTCTCACTATTACATCCTGAACATCCCGTAGCTTCTGAATACAGTATTACTCTTGGAAGTCCAGTTTCTCCAGAAGTAAGGTTACAAATTAGATCAAATAGACAATTATCACTTCCTGATCAAAGTGTTTTTGCACTTCATCTTGCACATGTGAATGGTCAGGATCAAGTATATGGTAGATTATTAGCACTACCGGATACAGCTGATGAAATTAATCCACATATTGCGAATCAAGTTGATCATCTCAATGAATTAGCTCATGATATGAATAATGTGTTCACAAGCGTTACAGGAAATATCGATGTTACCGTGATGGATCTTCCAGACTATAGAAAAACAGGAAGCAAGCTCATTGCAGTTTCAGAACTGAGCGACGCTCAAATATTAGCCCTTAGAACACAACAGATACGAGATTTATTTCGTCTTTCTGGAAAGAGAGTTGAAAGATCATATGATCAAATTGGAGATAACTTAGAATGTTCAAAAAGAGCGACAGAAAAATTAGGGCATATGATTTCCACATTAAGAGGAGAGCAATATGATCCTGAAGATTTTGATTTAAATTATTTAGTTGCTAGAAATATGAGAGGATGGGATACGTATTTACAAGATAGAATTACAGTGAATTCTGAATGTGATCAAAAAGTACTTAACGTTCATGGAAGTCGTGGTGAACTACACAGATGCATTTCCAATTTACTTGCTAATACAAAGCACCACGCTTTTTTAAGCCGAGGTGAGGTTAAGAACAGTACAGGGTTGGAATGGATTTCGCTTGTCGAGGATCTTGATTCTCTCGAAGATCCCTACAAAGGACTTAGACCATTTTCTAGAGTGAGTGTTAGTGATAATGGAAAAGGAATTAATCCTGAAATTTTTCCACACATGTTTGAACGAGGAAGAACTCCGCAAGATAACACCAATGGATATCATGGGTTTGGTCTTTCAAGTACATTAGAGATTGTTAAAGAACACTTTGGACATATTCGTGTTAATACTTTTCAGGACAGAGGAACTACTTTCGACATTTTGCTTCCTTACCTTGGTAATACTGATCAAAATTAATTCTTTCACGACTACAAATAACTGTAGTTTAACAATATTTATATATCTGTAAGTGCTTAAGTATTAGCGTGTTCAAACTAATCATGAGACGTAGCCTTCCATACGTGGCGGGACTGGGAATTCTTTTTGCGAGCAATACGTATGCTCAAGATATTACAAGTGACGTTATAGCAAAGGTTGTTGTACCAAGACCACTTGTTGTTAATCCACCTGCAGAAGGAAAACCTAGCAGACTTGCAAATCGTTTACTACAGAATGATCTTTCTGCAATTAAGCAAAGTGAGTTGCTAGATATGATGGACCAACCACTTAATGATTATGAGAAAGTAGATTACAGAATAGGTCCTTCAAGTGAGAGATACTCGGTAAGTGTGCCAGTAATTGGAAGACTTTTTTCTATTCCAACAGGGCAGCTACGCCATGACTTTGAGCAAAATTTACAGCATGTTCCAGTCGATCATGATATGCTTGCAATGAGTTCTTTTAGAGGTGATCAATATCGAGAAGGGTTAGACGATAGATTCAAGGATTCTTATGAAGAAGCTGCAGAAATTGCTTTAGGAAGGTGGGGAGCTGAAATTGCCCCAGGAGCAGTTCATGCCTTCGAGGAAGGATGGCTTCCAACTATTCTTACCCTTGGAACAAATAAATTGATTGTAGATAAATTTGATCTTTATGGGGAAGCTAATGATTTAGGAGACAAGTATAAAAGTAATGAACCATCCAAAGATGATATTGATTATGCTAGATTTCGTCAAGAAAGATTTAAATCAGGCATAAGCCTTGGAGGAAATCCAAATAACCCATCTGCAAAAGTTCGGGTAAAGGCTCAATTCGGCATGGAAATAAATCTTAAAGGCGAGTATGAATTAGATGATGGTTTTAGTGCAGAAATAGAAGTTCCCGTTTATCATAAGCGAACCGAAGGTGGCTACGTAGATCTGAGTCTATATGCTGTACACGCTGATGAAGACGATGGATCTGTTGCAGGGTTCAAAGTAAGTATGCCCATTGATTATGCTTCAAGAAAGTTAAGTACACCTGTTAATTTTGCTAGAAATAAAATTAGTGGATTTTTTTCTCGAAAAAAATAGCTAGTTTGGTGACAAATTGCACCACAGAGCTTTATATAGTTTCATTCGTTCTCTTTTTGTATGGCTAAAGAACGTTTACCTGGTTTGCATGCAGAACATGCAGGTTTTGTTGTAGGACATAATTTCTATTCACCAGCGCAGTTTGCTGAATCATATATTGGAGTTACACCGCTTGAAGATGAACGAGGTGTTGTAGGTCTTAGAAACACTCTAGATTCCGTTGTACAGGACATTCTTTCTGAACGAATTGATCCTGCCGATGTTCCAGTTCTTGCCCACAGAGTAATTACTAGCGCCCACGAGGGCAGCAGATACAATATAGGAGATGTGAGATCCATGGTCATGAAGCAGTATAAAACAGGCAAACTCATAGACCAGGAAGCAATTCTTACTACAGCTTCAAGAGAAACTATGAAACGTCAAGTGAGAGCATCTGTAAAATCTCGAAGGCATGGATTTGATCGAAGCCATGGTCCCCATCATGTAAGCGTTTATGATGCTCTTGTTACAACTGCGCAGGAAGGTATCCATGTTGATTTTTCAGGTGGAACTCCCCATGCTCAAACTCATAGGAAACGTGGCCATCATTGGAGCGAGGGTCTAAAGCACGAGAAACAATTTCTTGGAAATTTAAGAGATAGAGGAATTACTTGCTACGACGATAATATTCAATTAGTTGATTATGCTTGCGCCTCTGTTCTTACACACCTAGATCAGCTACATAACGTAGGTTTACTTGGAAGTAGAGGAGATTTACCTGATGATGCATTTGTCTTTATGCCATTTGATTTTAGTAATCGTCCCGATTTAGCATTTGAAGCAATTCACATGAGATATGCTCCTGCAAAAGACATCAAGGCTTCAGATTCATCACTGAATCGAAAGGGAACACTCATTGACGTTGATAATCACATGATGGGAAAAACTGGTTTTGTTCAGCCATTTATGCATGACCTATATGCATCAGAGATTGCATCAAAAAGTATTTTACCAAGAAGCAAACGATTCGACGAATATACATGGGCAATCATTCAAGCATGGGAAGATCACTTCTTTTCAGAAGGAAGAAGCTTTGGTGGTTATTCATACGAGTTTGAAGGCACTCCTTTTCAAACACCTTCCATTGTATTTGATATGCAAGAAGGAGAGAGAGAAGTGAGTATGCGTATTCTTCTTGATGGGCATCTAGGACTTCCTTACTTAATGTATAAGAATTTTAACAAGGATGAATTTTATGGTAAATGGTTCCTCAATGATAGAGATCCTGCAGAGCGTATTAATTGGCCAATTGAGCGAAGAGATGGCCAACGTCATTTATACAGACATCACGAAAAACGCGACTGGCATACTGGGAAGGAAGCTTCGGTTATGATTGTTGAACCCTCTGATAGAATTTTAGATAGTGCTGCTGCTCTTTCAGAAAATGGTGGAAGAGGAATGAACCGTTGGCACCTTCGTGGAAGATATATTGATAATTCAAAAAGAATTAGAAATAAAAATAATTAAAAAAGAAAATTAATTAAAAAAATTAGTGACAACCGCAACTATCGCCGCAACTATCGCCTTTTTCTTCAGGTTTCCCTTCAGCTTCTTCTTCTACCTTTTCACCAACTTCTACAAGTTTTAGTTTAAAGTTAAGAACTTTTCCAGCTAATGGAGGATTCATATCGATTGTTGCTTCTTTTTCATCAACTTTAGTGATCATTGCAGGAATATGGTGTCCGTTAGGCATACCAACTGCTAGTGTGTCACCTTCTTTTGCGCCTTCAGGTAATTTGTCTGCAGGAACTACTTGGATGAATTGATCGTTTGGCATACCATATGCTTGATCAGGCTGAAGTGTAATTTCTTTTTCTTCACCTGCTTTCATTTCGCAAATTGCTTTATCAAAGCCAGGAACTACTTGTCCTACGCCAGCTACAAATTCTAGTGGCTGACCATGCTTTTCAGAACTGTCAAAAACGGTTCCGTCTTCTAGTGTACCGGTATATTCTACTTTTACTTTGTGACCTTTTACTTCTGCCATTGTGATGTATAGATTGATTTTGCTTTTATAAAGCTATGTTATAGAATACAGGTTATTTAGATTCTGCTTCGAGGTGTTGCTTGGAACTTAAGAACCTCATCATGAAACGGCTTACTCCGTTTACACGTAAGTGGGATTTCGCCTTGCCCAATTCCACGAACTACTTTCAAATCCTACTTCGAGGTGTTGCTTGGAATTTAAGAATTTCTTCGTGTGTTTCATGCCCCATACCACCAAGCATCTTTAGGAATTTTTGAAATACTTCTACTGTAGCTTTAGTATCTGACATTGCTCTGTGCGCTTGATTATTATCTATCTGAAATACATCACAAAGAGCTCCTAATTTTTTACTGTAGAGATCAGGCATGAGTCTATTTGCAAGCATCCTGGTACATAATTTCTCGTTTTTCATTTTATGACCGATCATGGATGCATTATGGTGAAGAAATTTGTAATCAAAAGATGCATTGTGAGCTACAAAGGTATCTTCTCCTAGATATTTAATGAATTGAAGCATTGCAACATCCACTGTTGGATGTCCTTCAACGAGTTCATTATCAATCCCAGTTAGGCGCGTGATGAATTTAGGAATGGGTACTTCAGGATCAACTAGTGTTTGAAATTCATCGATAACATTTTCACCATCTATCCTAACTGCTGCTATTTCAGTTATTTTATGCCTATGTGCACTAAGTCCAGTTGTTTCAATATCGACGACGACAAAATGAGCCATCCTTTCTTTCTAAAGTTCTCATATTTAAGTATTATTGCAACTGGGGCGTGAAGCACGAGAACTCACTAAGAGAATATAGTAACAGCAAGAATGAATCCGATTATTCCTACGAGAAGTGCGTATCCAAGAGAGATCCAGATGGTGTGCCTTATGATGTTTCCTTCCTGACCACCTAGTTTTACGGTTGCTTGAGCTGCAAGTATGTTATGGATTGCAACCATGTTCCCAATTGCCCCTCCTACTGACTGAAGAGCTAGAATGAGAATTGTTGATATTCCAAGACCTGTTGCTACAGAGGTTTGTAGATTTGCAAATAGAAGATTCGATACGGTGTTTGATCCAGTGATGAATGCACCAAATACGCCGATGAACGGTGAGGCAATTGGATAGAGTGGTCCTAAAATCGAAAGCGATGATCCAATTACTGCTGGAATTGATTGTACTCCACCTTTTGCTGAAAGAAGTAAGAGTTGAACAAGCCCCAAAGTAAAGATGAGTGCGATTGCAGGCTTTACCAGTGTTTTTAGTGCTAAGTTCAAGGTTGAGGAATAATTCTTGATTGCTTGCCTGTGAATGAGTAATGTGATTATGGCTACGAGAATTAGAAAGAAAGATGGACTAAAGAAAGGGAAGAAGGAATAGAAAATGTCTTTTGATCCAATGGTGATTTGGGTTTGTTTGAGGAAATTTGCCATGGGCGTACTCAGCCTTGAAAGCGTTAGAAGAAGGACAAGAATAATGTATGGTGTAAATGCCAGAATGTTTTGTTTAGTTGTTGTTTTCTTTATTTTCTTAGTACGTAATGTAAGTTCATTTTTTGGAACAAAAAATTTATGCTTTTCTGCAAGGCTTACAACAATTAAACCAACTAATCCTGCAACCAAAGAAGGAAGTTCAGGACCAATGAAGATTGCTGTTAAGATATATGGGATTGTGAATGCAAGTCCTGAAAATATTGCCAGAGGAATTGCGTCTTTAATGCTGCCTTTCTTTTGGAATTTGTGTACAAACATAATGAGAATTAATGGAATGAATAAGCCTGCAACTGCGTGAAGTGATGCACTGTACATTGTTATTTGCGATAGCTGAGTTATTCCTTGAGAACCTAGGCCGATATTGATTGGAGTTCCGACAGCTCCAAATGTCACAGGGGTTGAGTTTGCAACAAGAGCTAGAATTACTGCTTGCAGTGGTTTAAATCCAAGAGCAACTAAAAGCGGTGCTACAAGTGCTGCTGGCGTTCCAAATCCTGCTGCTCCTTCAACTATTGCCCCAAAGAACCAGGCAACTATGATTACTTGCACTCTTGCATCTTTTGATATGCCACTTAGAGTTGATTGTATTGCATTAATGGCGCCTGTGATCTTCATTGCTTCAAGTAGCCATATTGCTCCAAGAATAATGAGTGCTATTTCTAATGTTACTGCTGCTCCCTTGAGAAGGGCTAAACTGAGAACAATAGGAGAAAGATTCCAGAAAAAGAAGACGAGGATGTTTGTTATAATCCAAACAATGGGCATAGTTACTAGTGCTGGCTTTCTTTTGATTACCATTAGATAGAACAGTATGATAAATGGCAATAGAGATAGCACTAATAAGTAATTCATATCATAAAAATGAATGAAGTAGTATTTAATACTTACTTGAATGTCACTGCTCTGAGAAATTGAAATAATTATCTACGACGCATATACCCATCTAGACTTCTTAGATTGTATGGGATATTAATAAAACACGCTGGGGTATTTTTTGATGCTGCTGCTCTATCTGGTGCTGAATTCATTAGAAATGGAACAAAATATACAATGCCTTTGACATTTTCTTTAGATACTTCATTGCCCAACTTAGCTGCTAAACGATTCAGTTCTGCCTATTGTTCGTCGGCGTCATTTTTAGTGGAGATATTCGAACTCCATACACATGATCACCATATGCTGCGACGGTTCTAAATGTCCCATTTTCAAAAAGATCAACTCCTTGAATGTTGCTCATCTTTTCATCGACAAAGAGATGAGATAATTCTTGAGCAAAATTAGCTAAATCAGACGTATGAATTTGACTTGATAAATCACCCATGTTAGAGATCCTATTTGCTTCTATTCTTGTAACTAAGTCTCTTAGATTAGAAGTATCGAATTGTTTTCTTCTTCGGTTTTTTACCATAGAGTAAAGATCAGCGGATTGTTTAAATAGATATTGTACTTTATTTGTCTACTTAAAAGTCACTGCCTTACTTGCGAACAATTCT
>ENA-UOXV01008207-UOXV01008207.1-marine-metagenome-genome-assembly--contig:-NODE-8207-length-10334-cov-3.973149_pt1 | contig 10334 bp, 6 predicted proteins | sample MGYA00238165_ERZ766961 | MGnify/ENA primary metagenome ERZ766961 (study PRJEB28924, sample SAMN03173240) | marine metagenome | biome: Marine; feature: Water; material: Subsurface seawater | place: North... | reverse complement strand
ATCATAGCGATCACGGTAGTTGAGAATTTCACGCAGGGTGTAGCCATGGACCAGTTTCATGGTGAAATAGTAATGACCATTATTATCGCGACCCAGTTCATAGGTAGGGAGGGTATTGGGATGCTGAAGCATTGCCGAAACCCTTGCTTCACGCAATAAACGTTGCTGCTCAATGGGGTCGTCGGCAAATTCCGGTTTCAGTGTTTTGTAACATACTACGCGACCAAGATTCATATCCTTGCATGACTTGATCAGGGATTTACCGCCCTTGGCAATGGTGGAGAAAAAGGCGTAACGCAGATTCGGATCGATTTTTGCCGGTAAGGGCTTGTCGGTATCTTCCTTGTAGACATTTGCGTATTCTTTAACAGTAAGTTCAGGAAAGTCAGGCATAAATTTCCGGCATAATTTCAAGTATGATAGATGAAGGTGAAATCTCTCGGAGCAAAGTAATATTGACGGTTTTATTTGTCTTCACAATGCCAGGAGAGTGTATTTTGACAGAACAAAACAAGAGTGTCTTCAGTAATAATCCCGCAACAAGTGCACCAAAGCTGAGCCAGTATGCATCATAATAGTGCAAATTAATTGTTATTGGAGTGCATTATTGAATTTACCCAGGTAAGTGACAAAAATTCTTCTTTGATCTTCTGATGCACCTTAAGTGTCCTGAACACGAGGTTTAATCATATTTTTTCTTTTTTACAGAGAATTGCTGAGGTACACTTGAGCACTTTTCTGCACCGTTATGTGACAAAATATTAGTCAGGTACACAAATTGCATAACTGAGAACTCAACCTATAAAAACATGTTAGGAGTAAAGAACATCATGAAATCCAAGTTGGAATATATCTGGCTCGATGGCGACGTGCCAACACAGGGCCTTAGAAGCAAGACAATGGTAAGGTCTGACTTCGGTGGCACTCTTGAAGAATGCCCTATGTGGTCATTTGATGGCAGCTCAACTGGACAGGCGGAAGGTGGCGATTCAGATTGCCTGTTGAAGCCTGTTTGCATCATTCCGGATCCAGATCGTGGAAATGCGTATCTGGTAATGACTGAAGTACTTAATGCTGATGGTACTGCTCATGTCACTAACAGCCGTGCCAAAATTGATGATGACGATGAGGACTTCTGGTTCGGATTTGAGCAGGAATATTTCCTTTGGGATCCAGATACGAATCTTCCTCCCGGATTTCCTCATGCCGGTTACCCGCGTCCACAGGGCCCATATTACTGTTCAGTAGGTGCCAGAAATGCTTATGGCCGTACCATGGTAGATGAACATCTTGACCTGTGCCTGGAAGCTGGACTCAATGTTGAAGGTATTAATGCAGAAGTTGCTGCCGGTCAGTGGGAGTTCCAGGTATTTGCCAAAAGTGGGAAAAGAGCTGGTGATGAAACCTGGCTTGGTCGTTACTTATTGGAAAGGACTGCAGAAAAATATGGCATGGCCATTGAGTGGCATCCAAAACCACTTGGCGATACTGACTGGAATGGTTCAGGTATGCATGCAAACTTCTCAAATGGCCTGATGAGAGACTCTGGCGATCAGGATGTATTTACCAAGATCTGTGAAGAGTTTGGTAAAAATATTGAACGTCATATCAGTGTCTATGGTGCACATAATGATCAGCGTCTGACTGGCAAGCATGAAACTCAGTCTATTGATTCATTCAGTTATGGTGTTTCTGACCGTGGTGCTTCTATCCGGATTCCAATCGGTACTGTGGAAGATGGCTGGAAAGGTCGTCTGGAAGATCGTCGCCCCGCATCCAATGCATGTCCTTATGCATGTGCTGCAGCGATTGTTAAAACAACCAAGGAAGCTTTGGCTTAATTCGTTTGTTTTAAAAAATCTGTAAAAAAGGCCGGTTGAATTATTCAACCGGCCTTTTTTTTAAACACACTAAAGCAACAGTTTTGAGTGCTTAAATTATATAAATTTAAATACATAACCTATATTCAAGTCGCCTGTGAAATTATAGTACAAGAAGAGCAGGGCGAGTATTACGGATGGGTAATATAGAGAAGCTGGTTCGCGCTAATATTTTCAAGAATCTTTTCTTCACCTGATGGCCAGACGACGCGTACTTCATCTACCATGGTGCTAGTGCCGAGTCCAAAGTAGGCTTCCACCGGGTTCTGGGACAGGTAGTTGCTTCCGGCACGCAGTTCACGCATTTGGGTGAGCCCATTTTCTGTCAGGTAAATTCTGGCACCCACAGCTTCGGAGTTTAAATCTTCACCCTCCAATTGGATGTGAAGATAATTATTCATGTCATTACTATCATTGCGAAACAATGCTGGTGCTTGACGATTATTGGCAACAAAAATATCGATGTCTCCATCCCGGTCATAATCGAAGCAGACGATGCCGCGACCCTGACCCTGATCATTCAATTCCAGTTCAAAAGACCTTTCCAGAAAGCTACCATTTTTATCCGAAATATACAGTTGCGAAGGATCTTCGGTGAAGGGAGACAGACTGGAATCTCCGCCGCCACTAAAGCCGTTAACATGGAATAAATCCAGCCAGCTGTCATTATTGAAGTCAGCAAAACACGCACCCCAGCCCCAGTAGCCAATGCGTGTTCCTGTAACATCAGTGACATCGGTGAAATTGCCCTGTCCGTCATTTTGATAAAAACGATTTCCAGTAACGCCCCATGGAAAGTCGACGGTCGTTCGGAAGTCATAAACACTGGTCACAAACCAGTCAAGGTCACCATCATTGTCATAATCACCAACTGCTCCTCCCATACCGTTTTCATCACTGATGACATCAGAAGTGGCAAGAGTGAAAGTTCCATCCTGATCATTGGTTAATATTTGGCTGGAGCCGTAATCACCAGAGATAAGAAGATCAAGCCAGCCATCATTATTTATATCGGAAAAATTTGTGGTGAAGTCAGCTGTCAGGCCATCAGGAATTCCCGCAGCAAGACTGGCGTCAGTAAAAGTGCCATCCCCGTTATTGCGCCACAAATATCCCTGGTCGGTGGTAAAAAGCCAGTGGTTGATCCACAGGTCAAGATCACCATCTTTGTCATAATCGGCAAAAGAGGCTCCCATGCTGATTGGCATTTCAGAAATACCCGAGGACTCGGTTATATCTGTAAATGTGCCATCCCTGTCATTACGAAATAGTGTGACCTGAGTGCCATTGACTCCTGTCACGATCAGATCCAGAAAACCGTCCCCGTCATAATCTGCAAATGTCGCTGCGGCATTGTCCTGTCCTGAAAGGTCTACGCCTGCTTCTGCGCCAGACTCTTCAAAGGTGCCGTTACCAAGATTTCGAAAAAGCTGGTTGGGTCCAACAGTGCCCCTGACAATATAAAGATCTACCCAGCCATCCTGATCATAATCGCCTGCTGCCACCCCTGCAGTATTGGTGCGACGATCATGACTCGACCCTGAATTGGAAAGGGCATATCCGTGCGAATAGTCAATACCTGAGGCCAGGCTTACTTCAGTGAACTGCCAGTTATTGGGAACAACAGAGATTTTTGCGCTGCTGCTTAAACTGGTTTGATCGTTAATATCTACATCAAAAGTAAATTCATAGTCGCCAACACCAAGGGCGGGAAGCGTAATGATTTGTACATCATTGAAACGCAGTGCAGGTCCTTGTGCTGAGATTTGCCGTGTATCAACAGGTTCAAAGCGGCGCGGGTAAAAATAGGAAAACATGCCGGACAATGAATCAGCATAGAGATAATATTTTGCCTGTTCCCTGCGCATGGTGCCTGGATTCAGGCTAATAGAAAGTGTGATGGCTTCACCTTCCGCGATTATTAAATTGGTGCTGTTATTAGCACTCACTGAGATTTCCATCCCGGGACTATCGGCATCACTCAGGTCTGATCCCTGCACGAACTCTTCAAGGTTTGTATAGCCATCATCATCAGTATCGCTTGCTGTAAGCATTAGAGAAGAGAGGGCATCATAGACAAGCTCGCCACTTGGCAAGGCACCGGAAATTGTTGTAACTGAACTGTCAATTGTTCCGGCATTTTCGCAGGCCGGGGGCGCTTCGCCTTCGACAATGTAAGTTAAAAAACCTTCTACTGATGGCTCGACAGAATAGATGCTCAGCGCGTAATCCTGACGTACTCTGGGGATGCCTGGGAAAAGTGGGCCGAAATTACAGGTTTCAAGTGTTGACTGTGTAATGTCGAGACAGGCAACCGCTCCGGTAGTATTTATGGAATTAGCTTTGATGTTGCCGCTTAACTGCTCATGAAGATCATGTTTTTGCCCGCTCGACTCTGCCAGTAACAGTTTTTTTCGTCCGGTAAGCACGGGCAATTGCGGTCTTTGATTACTGCAAATTGCGGCAACAATATTTTTATCTGATGTGGTGAGTGACAGCTGGGCAAAGGTTTCAGAATGTGAAAACGCCAGTACTAATACAGCGCCTGCGAGAACTGTTGATTTGTGGATGGTCAATTTCATGGGCAGTTAATGCGTTAAATTCACAATCTGGATTACCTTATTGCAGACATTCTAGCAGGCTATTGGATAAGTTGGGTGGAGTGATAAACGCCTGAATTGTGGTATTCATTTTCACCTGATTCAGGATCAAAATTCCATATTTTCATGATATTTACATAAACTATGGTATTTAGCAGGCATTGAGCATTATGATTAACTGCAATGTTAGTTGCTTAAATCGACCCATTTTCAGAAAAGAAAAATACAAGGGGAGCAAAACCCATGATCCGCAAAATATTTCCAGCACTACTTCTGCTTGTAATAAATATCAGTCAGGCACAGCCTCCGCAATTCCAGATTCCCCAGTTACCTGAAGGGGATGGCAAGCAGTTGGTGGAAATTGCCTGTTACAGTTGTCACAGTTCTTTCAATATCGTCACTTCAGCGGGTTACGATTCTGCGGAAGAATGGAAACATGTATTCACTGCCATGGTTGACTTACCAGGTGCCCAGGCTACGACTATTGCAGAATATCTGGCCGAAAGTTTTCCTGCCGATGAGACCAGGAAGCCAGTGCTAATTCCAGGTAACACCGAGATTGAAATTAAAGAGTGGATAGTACCTACATTGGGGCAACGTTCCAGAGATCCGATTGAAGCACCGGACGGTTCAATCTGGTGGACGGGAATGTGGGCGAGTCTTGTCGGCAGACTCGATCCGGCTACCGGAGAAATGGACGAGTACAAGCTACCAATAGCAGCAAGGCCCCACAGTATTGTGCCCGATGAAGACGGCAATATCTGGTATACCGGAAACAGCAACGGCACTATTGGTAAGCTGGATCCCGCTACAGGCTTGATCACAGAATATCCAACACAAGCCCGCGATCCGCATTCCGCCACTTTTCATCCGAATGGAAACCTGTATTTCACCGCCCAGGGCGCAGGCATGCTTGGCCGCCTGGATCCCGAGACCGGCGAGCTGACAGAGGTCCCGTCGGAACCAAGACCCTATGGTATTCAGGTTGCTGCCAATGGCACAGTGTGGGTTGCCTTTAACGGGACTAACAAGATTGGCGCCGTGGACCCTGAAACCATGGCGGTTCGTTATTACGATATCCCCAATGAAGCATCGCGAATCAGAAGGCTAAGCCTGGATAGCAAGGGTATGGTCTGGTTTGTAAATTCAACGCAAGGAAAGATCGGACGACTGGATCCCGCCACTGGTGCTATTGCGCAATGGGATTCCCCTAGCGGACCCACCTCCCATCCCTACGCTTTGGCAGTGATTGACGACAAGATCTGGTATAACGAGTCAGGCATGAGGCCAGATACCCTGGTGCGCTTTGATCCTGAAAATACATCCTTTCAGAGTTGGGCTATCCCGTCAGGTGTCGGTATTGTGAGAAATATGTGGGTCACTATGGAAGGGAATCTGTTGATTCATCAGAGTAGTTCTAACCGGATTGGTTTGGTGGAGATCAAATAGCACGCAAGTTTCTGGTTTGATTACAACCAGCTAGAAACCATTTCCATTATCCGATAGCGATTAATAATCGGGATATTGGGCCATTACCTGTTCAAAACTTTCCCGGTAATTTAAATTGGGACTTAATTCCAGTGCCTTTCTCATAAGGGGGATGGCTTCTTGGAAATTACCAATGTTGATGTAGTAAATTGCCTGGTTAGCAATAATTGGTGCAAACTCACCGTAGTTCTCCAAAAACTTTTCATAAAAATAAGTGACGTTTTCAAAATCCTGGAGATTGATAGCCATAGAGTGGAGAGCATTATAAGTATTCCGGTTTTGCTTCAACAACTCTTCAGGCTCGGTCTTTAGCGATTCATATATCTCACGCAGCTTTTCAAAATCACTTTGAGTAGTAAATATTTGCATGAGTAAGTATTCACCAAGATATGACCCTTCTTGCTGAGTTTCGATGGTTTTTTTCGCCCAGAATTCGGATTCCTCATATTGATTCAGAGCCAGGTGGATTTCAGCTGCCATCATAGAATGGGCTGGAGCATCTGGCCAATATTCCAGGATAGGCTTGATCACCATTAATGCTAATTGATTGTTGTTTGCTACTTTAAAGGCCTGGTAGACACTTCTGCCAGCTGTTATATAGACCTGGTTATAAATGGGGTTAACAGGTTTCCATTCTTCATTTTTGATGTCGCCTTTCACGATTTTATTTAGCATATGAACATCGCGAAGCCAGGTCAGATCATTGACCAGGAAAAAGCAGAAAACCAGGCCGCAGATAGTCGTCGAAATTCGATTGAACAAGGGAGGCAAAGTAATGGTAGTGGTATTGCTTTCAATGTCTTCCGAGCCCCTGATTATTAATGCCATGAAAAAAGGCATGATGATGAGGGGAACGGGCAGTTGATAAGGGAAGCTAACTTGTGCATTAAGCATGCTGCCAGTAACGGCAATCGTTAATAGGGCAAAAAGTATTCTGTGCGGACCTGTTGACCTAAGTAATAATTTATATAACAGAATGCACATCGTGACTATGATGATGATAAAAGAAGCTAAGCCTACAGCACCCAATTCTACAATCAATTCAAGTACATCATTATGAATTCGCTGGACACCCAATATGTTGAAGTTGCTATATCCACCGGTATTATAGATTTCGAAAAAATTACCGAGGCCTGCACCTATTATGGGATTATCTTTCACCATCCCCTCGAGAGTGCCCCAGATTTGATACCGAGGTTCACCTTCTTCAGCTGAAGAGCCGACAGCAACGGCAATGGATGAAATTTCATCTATGGCAACACTCCAAAACGGTTGGAATCCAAATTGATTAAAATTTATCATTAAAAACAAGAAAACTAACGCTACGCCTCCCGCTTTGGTTTTCTCATTATTCCAAAATAGCCATTCAGTTTTTTTAACCCGATCAAATATAATGAAAAGGGTGATTAGAAAAACCTCCAAACCAAAGGCAAGCCATACCGCCCTGGTTTTGGTATAAAATGTGTAGGCTGTTAAAAAGCACAATGAAAATGCATAAAACCAGATTTTTCCTGTTGTTAGATTTTTTTTAAACAGAAAATATAAAGGAAGGAGTGCGGTAAGCACCATGACTTGCCCCGCCATGTTGCCGTTGCCAAAGGTAGAGGAAGGAAAGGAAGTTTGAGGGACGCCATCAAAACCGAACAGGTTTTGTGCGATACCTATAAGGGCAACAATAAGTCCACCCAGTACGATTAAATTGGCAACCTTGTCCAGATTTTTTTCATTTTGTGTGATCTGCAATCCCAGTAGAAAAATAGCGAAGCCGGCATACCATTTATTCCACTTATACACCCAGAAATCAGGATTACTGGCCCATAATAGTGACAGAGTGCCGACAAGAAACAAAAGACCGAAGGCTATCCGTGCGGGTGAAAAGGTCAGGATAGTCGTCTTTTGTTTTCTTAACATCCATAACCAAAAAAATAACAAGCCTGACAGATAGATCTGGGATGTGTAGGATTTTAATTCCATCGGGGTAGCTACCGGTGGATAGGTCCAGGCACCCACAAAACATATCACTGGAATTATGACGGCAATCCAGAAGGCTGGAATTTCAGGTTTTTTTCTCACAGCAACAGCCGGCGATGTAGTCGGTTGAGATGCACCCAAATTTCTATTGACGGAATTACCTTTTCTTTTTTTCTGCTTTTTTGCCATTTATATGAGATGCATAAACAATGTCTGATGTAGGCCAAGATTATATCCTGTGTACCTGATTCGCGCACTGCTATTATTGCTCAAAATATGGACATCGCAATCAAAGGCTTTTATCCTCTGTTTCCCGGTTTACTAATGTAGTGGGTTTGTCTGCAAGTAGTACTCTCAGTGCTCGATTTCCAGTTACAGCGCATAGGGGCTCTCAAAAGTAGTACACAGGTTTTTAAGGGGAAGGAAATGAAATATATGATGTATAAAGGAGCCAGCTTTTTTCTGCTATCAATTTTGCTGTCATCCTCTTTAATGGCTCAGACAGCTGCGGAAAGACGGGAACAATTAAGCAGAATGATTCCTCAGCATCCAGGTCAATTGGGTGCGCTGGCACCGGAAAATCTGGCAAAGGAGCGTCCGGCACCGCCCTTTGATCTGACCGGCACCTGGTTTGTGGACTTGAGTGAAGGTTTTTCAAACTTCATGTATGGTCCTCCATATCCAGAGTTCATTGGTCAGACAAAACTTGATTTTGAAGAGGGGCAGAGGGCTCGAGCAGAAGGACGTCCATTCAGGGATGCCATTGGCCAGTGCTTCCCTGCAGGCCTTCCGATGCTGATGACGCGAGTTTGGCCAATTGCCATGGTTCAGTTGCCGACAGCAATATATATGGTGTCGAATTTTAACAACGGCTTCAGACAGATTTTTTTAGATGGTCGTGATTATTCAGATCCTGATCTGATCATATACACCTACAATGGTGAGTCTATCGGAAACTGGGAAGGTGATGAACTTGTGGTAAATACGCGTTATATGGAAACCTATAACCATTTTATTGATACAGGAATTCCGATTTCAGAAGACTTCCGATTGCAGGAGAGAATGCGCTTGCTGGAAAACGGTGAGGTCCTGGAGATTGAACATATCATGACTGATCCCAATGGCTGGGTGGGAGAATGGCGCAACACCAAACGCTGGTTGCGAGTTGATTACACCGATATCGGGGAGGTGGAATGCCTGCCTGACCTGAATGACAATCTACCCAGTACACAAGCTGGACAGGATGGCTTGAGTCGATAACACCTTAATACGCAGGATAATATTTATATCAGGACAATTTATATCAGGACAATAGAATGAAACTTAAAATTTTTCCCAACAAACTAATTTGGACTTTTACGGCGCTACTGGCTTTACTTGCTGTACCAGTTATTGCGCATCACTCCACTGCAGCCTTTGACAGTGAAAGCGTTATCAGGATTGAAGGCGAAATAACACAGGTCAGGTGGATAAACCCTCATGCCTCATTCAAGCTGGAAGGAACTGTGGAAGGTGCACCCGATAGTTTGTGGACCATTGAGATGACGGCACCGAATGTATTGATTAACCAGGGTTGGAAACGCAGTTCAATTAGACCAGGAGACAAGGTTACAGTTTTTGCCAATCCACTGCGTAATGCGATCACTCTTAATGATGGTAGTCAGGGAGGGCTTTATGTAGGAGTTATCTTAAAGGATGGTTCTACACTGGGTCGCACTGATGGACAGGGACAAGGTTCAGATAGATAGTAATTTCTTTGCTTAAGATATAAAAAAAGCGCCACAACAGTAACGCTTTTTTTTGGTTCTAAAATCTCTTAATGAATAGAGACTTACTTCTGGCTGACAAACTCTGGATAGGCTTCCATACCACATTCGGAGAGATCAACACCTTCGTATTCTTCCTCTTCGGTGACACGCAGGCCAATTATTGCCTTGATGATGAACCAGGCAATCAGGCTGGTAACAAATACCCAGACAAAGATAGTCAACATGCCGACCAGCTGGCCGCCTACAGAGGCGCCACCTGTGACACATACCACCATCACGCCGAAGATACCCACTACGCCATGAACGGAAAGAGCACCGACAGGATCATCAATTCTCAGTTTATCGAACATGATGATACTGAACACAACGATGACGCCGCCAACCATCCCAACCAGAGTAGAGGCTAGAGGACCAGGCGAAGCAGGGTCGGCAGTAATGGCTACCAGACCAGCTAATGCGCCGTTTAGAATCATTGATAAGTCAGCTTTGCCGAACAGAATGCGAGCTATAATCAATGCGCCAATTAGTCCGCCTGCTGCTGCAGCATTGGTATTTAGAAATACGTTAGCTACTTCATTGGCTACGGCGATACCACCAAGTTTCAATGTTGACCCGCCGTTAAAACC
>ENA-UOXV01008206-UOXV01008206.1-marine-metagenome-genome-assembly--contig:-NODE-8206-length-10335-cov-4.182198_pt1 | contig 10335 bp, 7 predicted proteins | sample MGYA00238165_ERZ766961 | MGnify/ENA primary metagenome ERZ766961 (study PRJEB28924, sample SAMN03173240) | marine metagenome | biome: Marine; feature: Water; material: Subsurface seawater | place: North... | reverse complement strand
GGCGAATCAGTCTCCGCCACGTCAGCGCCCGCACCCGTGCCTCGGAAGAAAAAGTCGAGGGAGGAGTGGTCGATGGCGACGAAGCTCGTGCACCCCGCGGCGCACGTCCACGACCCGTTCGACTCCACCAACCCGCCGCTGTACCAGACGGCGACGTTCGGCCAGCCGTCCGCCACGGAGAACGGCCCGTACGACTACACCAGGTCCGGTAACCCCACGCGAGACTTGCTCGAAAAAGAGATGGCCGCGCTGGAAAACGCGGATCGCGCGTTTGCCTTTTCATCCGGCATGAGCGCGCTCATGTGCGTCACACGGCTGGTCAAGTGCGGCGAGAGGATCGTCACCGGCGACGACATCTACGGCGGCACCTCACGGCTTCTCGCGCAGGTCGTCCCCAAGGTTGGCATCGAGGTGGTCAACGTCGACATGAACGACCTAGACGCCGTGAAGCGAGCCATCGACTCCGGCCCAACCACCATGGTCATGCTCGAGTCCCCGACCAACCCGCGGCTGCAAATCACGGACATTCGTAGGATCTCCGAGATGGCGCACGCCAAAGGTGCGCTCGTGTGCGTCGACAACTCCATGATGGCGCCGGTCTTCGCCGCGCCCCTGGAACTCGGCGCCGACATCTCGATGACATCCGCGACCAAGTTCATCAGCGGGCAGTCCGACATCACCGGCGGCATGCTCGCGGTCAAGGGCGAGCAGCTCGGCAAGGACATATACTTCCACCAGAACGCGGAGGGGCTCCACCTCGGTCCGTTCGATTGCTGGCTCGCGCTTCGCGGGATCAAAACGATGGCGCTTCGGATGGAGCGGCAGCAGGAGAACGCGATGAAGATGGCGAAATGGTTAGAGGCGCACCCGGCGGTGACGTACGTCAACTACCCTGGGCTGGAGTCCAACGCTGGGTACGGTTTGCACAAGTCCCAGGCGACGGGGACGGGCAGCATCCTGTCGTTCGCCACGGGGGACGTGAATTTGAGCAAGATCGTGGTGGAGAAGACGGAGCTGTTCAAGATCACGGTGTCGTTCGGTAACACCGCTTCGCTCATCTCCCTGCCGTGCTTCATGTCGCACGCGTCCATCCCGGCTGAGGTGAGGGCGGAGCGCGGCCTGCCGGACGACCTGGTGCGAATCAGCGCCGGCATCGAGGACGTCGACGACCTCATCGCCGATTTGGAAGACGCTTTCGCAGAGGCGATGGAGTCGACGGGCTGGCACGCGAAGAACGGCGGCGTCGGTGGCGTCAACGGAGTGAACGGGTCGTCCATGATGGACGCGGCGGCGCGGAGGGAGGATGAGCTGCTGAAGAGGATCGCGGCGCTCGAGGCGCAGCTCGCGGGGCAGCACAACGTGTCGCCCCCTCGCTAGTCATTCAATTTTATGCCAAGTCTGAAAGTTTTGAGACATTTCCAAGCGATAATTCTCTCAAATTCGCCTAACGGACCTTCGCACCATAGGTCACCGCACCTCACCGCACCTAGAGGTTTCGCGCGTGGCATCACCGTTTACGTCGCGAGAGCGCGACTTCCGTCCATCGACGCTCGCACGACGTCGCTTCGAGCGCCCCACGCGACCGCCAGCGCCCGATTCGGTCGTTGGACATCTTCGCTCTCTTCGCGTAAATGTCATCGTTCGGGCGGGATGAGGGGAGGACCCTCCCTCCCTCCGTGGACGCGTTCATCAACATGCGCGACCTCGTCGTCGGCGACAACGACTGGTACAACGTCACGCCGTCCGTGCGCAGGGCCATCGAGGGGTTCGCGCTCATCCTCCGCGACCACGAGGCGAGACTCATGAACGGAGGGGGCGAATCGATAGGATCGCCAATTGGCCGGACGTCTTCCAGCGACGCAGAGGTCACGTCGCTCAAGGAACGGATCGCCCGGTTAGAGGAGGAGCTCGCGGTCACCAAGCGACGGGTCGCCGAGGTCACCAACGTCGCCGTCACCGCCGCGAGCGACGCCAAGGGTGCCGTGATCGAGTCACACTCCATCCGCCCGGACGTCGACCGGCTCCAACACGGCCTCTCCTCGCTGCACACCGCCGTGGGCGCGCACCTGAAGGACATACGCGGCAAGGTGGCCAACGCGGGATCCAACCCGGGCACGCCCACCGCCGGTATGAACGGAGAGTCCCCAGGCGTGGACGACCTGAGACGACGGGTGCGAGACCTCGAGGGCGACGTGGAGCGGTTCTTCAACGAGGGAGGTGACGGGGCGAGCGGGGGGACCACGGGCGGCGTCGCGCGTCGCGTCGCCGCCCTGGAGGATAACCAGAAGACCCTCGAACGACGAACGCAGCGGGTGGAGCGCGTGGTGGACGACGTGCGGTCGTCGGCGGACAGGCGCGCGAGGGCGGAGGAGACGGAGCGGCTGCGGGAGCTTCGGCTCGGGGGTGGTGGCGAAAAGGCGTCGAGGGTGACAAACAGTGGTCGAGGTGGACGCCGGCGCGGGTCCTCGTCGTCCGATTCGTCGTCGTCGGAGGACGAGGAGACGTGGCACGGGTCGAGCGGGAAGAAGGACGATCCCATCGCGCTTCTCGCGGGAGCGTCCGTGAGCACCGGCTTGCACGGCGGCTTCGGGTAGCACTAACCTTCGATTGTAAAATGTCTTCACATAGCCGGTCTATCTATTCGTCCATCGTCGTCGCCTCTCCCTCTCCTCATCCCGGCGGCAGCCTGCGCTTGATCTCATCGCGTATCCGTGACAGGTACGTCAACCGCACGGTCTCCTTCCGTGCGGCATCCAAGTCATTCGCATCCATCGCGACGCCGATGGACTCAACGCAAATCGACTCAGCCTCGTCGTTTGATTCGTTCAATTCAGTCAACCGAACGACGTCCTCGCCGGCGTCCTCGATCGCCTCCCGAGTCTCCATCACCTCCATCAGCAGCACAGGATCGATCAACCCTTGACCCGTGCCCGCACCTTGCTCGTCGCCCATCCCCGATTCTTCCGCGACGCCCGCGCCCGCCGCTCGTAACATGTACTTGGCTCGCTTGAGGGGATCCCGTAGGGTGGCGTAGGCTCGATTGACGAGCGACGCCTGGTCCGCGCTGTGTGTCTTCGCGTTCGTCGGCGCGGTGGAGAACTTGTCGGGGTGTAGTGTCTTCTGCAATGTCTTCATCGCGACCTCGAGCTCGTCGTTCGTGAGCGCGAAGCGCGGAGGATCGACGCCGAGCACCCTGAAGAGAAGATGCGCATCGCTCGCGTCGTCGTCTTCGTCATCGAGCGCGGGAAGGACGGCGCCGCATCCGCCGCAGAAGAAGAGGTCGGAACGGCTCGTGCCGCCGCCGCACGACCAGCACGCGCCGCGCGGGTCACCGGCGGACGAGTCGGAGAACGCACGGTGGGACACACGCGACGGCCCGAGTGAGCCCTCCTCGCGGCAGACGTGGCGACCGCCGCGGCGTCCGCTCCAGATGCCGCAGGTCGAGGCGCGCGGAAGCGACGCCGCCGCCGCCGCGAGATGCTCCGCGCGATCGACGAGGGTTCGCGGACCGGACGATCTCCGCGACGCGACGCGGAGAACCTCACGCGCGATCCGACGCGTCCGCCACATCCCGCGCGTGCACTAAGTGGGCGGCGACGACGACGGTGACTCGCATAATAACATCTCTCGTGAATGAATTACCTTCGTAACATTTTGACCAGGGCTGTTTTCGCCCTACTCCACGTCCTCCTCCCCCATGGGCTTCAAGAACACCGCCGTTCCCACCGCCGCCGCCGCCGCGGACGCCGCCACGATGTCCAAGCTCGCCCCGGCGCTCCCGAGCAAGTCGTCGAACCCGCCGAGAAACACGGGCCCGATTAAAAAAACCGCGTCGCCCGCCGTCTTGGGCAACGTCAACGCCTCACCCTCGCCACCCTTCGGCGCGCTCTCCTGCGCCAGCGCGTTCACCGCGGGGCCCGCCGCCGCGGTACCCATGCCCCACAGCCCGATGCACAGCTGCAGCTCGCGGAACGTGGACGAATCCTGAGCCACGACCAAACCGGCGGCGCACATCGCCAAACTCGTCACCACCACTGCTTTTAATCCAATCTTATCTGCGATGATCCCGCTGAGCGGCGCTGAGACCATGCCGAGCAACGCGGTGTAACTGAAGAGTTCACCCACCTGCGCGGGCGTGGCGTCCAGCGCCTGCGTCGCGAACCACGGAATACACGTGAGCTTCGCGACGAACCCGAGGGCATTCGCCGCGGCGGCGGCGGTGATGACTCGCTGCCTGTCGCTCTTTAGCAACTCGCGCCAATCGCTCGCCGCCTTGATCGCCTCGAGCTCACGCTCCATCTCTTCTTCCTCCTCCTCGGTCATGTCCATCGACAGCTGGAGTCGTTCCTCCTCGCGCTCCGCGGCGACGTTGATGTCGGGGAGGAGGGAGTACCCGCCCGTGCACGCGAAGGCGGCGCCGGAGATGAGCAGGAACACGGTGGGCGCTCCGAAAGCTTCGACGGCCCTGCCGCCGATGAGTGGACCGATGACCAAACCGAGCGCCTGTATGGCCTGCTGCGACCCGCTCATCGTACCTCGCGCGCTCGGGAACCTGTCGGTGAGGTCCGCGAGGTACGCCCTGTCGCCGTTCTCCGCCGCGGCTCGTCCCGCTCCCAGCGCCAGGCGAGCCGGTATGAGGGCCAACACCGTTCTGCACTGGGACGTCGCGAGGTCCGCGAGCGCGATGACCACCATGCCCGCCATCATCATCTGTTTCCGTCCCCACGAGTCCACGAGCTTCCCGGCGGGGAGGTTGAGTAAGAGCATGGCGAGCGCCGGGGCGGAGAGGACGATGCCGTTGGCGCTCCCGGACAGGCCGATGCTCTGCGCGTACAGCGGAAGGGCGGGCAACAGCGCGCCGACGCCGATGAAGAGGACGAACTGGGAGCCCAGTAAGATGGCGAGGGGTTCGCCGACGTCATCCTTGGGCAGACCGAAGAGGAGATCCTCGTCGTCCGCGGTCGCCGCCTCGGGCTCGACCGCGCGCGTCACGATGAACCGGCGTGGAACGGACGTCGATCGACCCGTCGTCATCGAACGCTCGATTTTCCCCCTTACCCCGACGGACGGCACCCGCCCGGGCGTCCCGTTCGTACTCACCCCGTTCGCCCCGCGCCTCGCAGCACGGCACGATGTGTATCTTCCGGACGCCGCCAACCCGCCCGACATCGCCAACGCCGTCATCCTACCTTGCTCCGACACACCAGGAGCGAGGAGATGCAATGGGTTTGGGTGAGATCACCGCTCGCAGTTTGGTCATGACGTGGCAGGCATGTACATTTAGGTTACGGGTTTTTTCACAGCTGGCGCTAGCAAGCGGGAGACGCGGCGCCGCATCCGACGGCGCGCACGACGTCCCCGACGCTCAAAAAACCCCGTCCCGTCCCCGCCGTATCGTCCACGTTGAACAGAACGCCGAACGTGAACCCGCCCCCGCCCCCTCGCGCCCCCTCGGTACCGTTCGCGTCGGCATCTGCGATTGCATTTTTCCTCGATTGATTCCGAAACGCCGCGAGCGACAGCATGGGCTCTGGCGTCCGCTCGCCGTTCGCCTGCTCGATGCCCACCATGGAGCACCGCTCGCACCGTCGCACCGCGGCCAATTTGGTGACCCCGCGCGGGTTCGAACCCGCGGCTGTGGAATCGTTGGGTAAGTGACTTACCAGCTCCAACGAACGCCACGCGACGCCTTCCTCTTCGTACGGCGCGAGAGCGGGTCCGCCTGTGTCCACGTCTACGAAGCCCTCCACCACGACGTTGGGGCGAAACCTGCTGGGCCGCACCACGACGCGGGGGAGTGTATCGTCGTCGTTGTCGCCTCGTTCCGCATGTCGCCGCGCGTCCACCAGCCCTTGCAGGTGCCCCACGGACGCGGCGCTCACCAGCAAAATCTGGGCGCTATTCGCCAACCCGATGGCGTGCGTTTCGTCCACGCCCAGGACGTCGGGACTCGGGTTCGGGTCGCCGCGGAAGCCTTTCGCGACGGATCGCCGCGTCCCCGCGCGTTGGCGGACCAGGGAGCACGGCACTCGGACCGCGCGAGTGAACCACGCGTCGATCGCGTCGTCGTTCATGGATCCAGACCCGCGTCCACCGCCGTGCATCCCGACAACGGTATCCTCCCCGCATAACCTCACGTTCACACCTTTGCATTCACCCATCGTGCAGCCAGCCCCGAGCTCGCCCCCGTTCATAACATCGAGTCCGAGTCCAACCTCGCACGTTCCCAGCTCCGGCTCACCGCTCACCACGACCCGCATCACCCCGGCGTCGACGTCGATGGAAGGAACGAGCTTGACCAGACGAGGGCAATTTCGTTGTTGCATCACGACGCCGCTCGGTGAAACCAGCGCAAACTCTCGATCGAACATCAGACCGTTCGGACCGAGCGGCCACGTACCGCCCGGGGGATCGAACGACGACGCGCTCTTCAGGGGATAGACGTGCAGGCTCGCGATGCGCACAGCTGTGTCGGCACCATGGGCACCCCCCTCGTGTACGATTCCCGGCGCGTCAGCCGTCGGTTTAGAGACGAAGTTCTCGGTTATGACGGAGACCAAAGCGTCGGCGTCCGCGATCGTCGAGCACCACCCGAAGGACGCCCTGCACACACCCGTGGGTGCCCCGTGCTCGTCCACGTCCACGCCGTCGCCGCACACCTTCCCCGCGGCGTGAAGCGCGCGGGCCCGCCCCGGCCCCGACGTTGCCGGGCCGCCGACTCCCGGGCGGGTCCGCGTGAAGTAGTCGCACGCCCCGGGGTTGCAGCAGCAGCCGGTCCTGATGTGCACGCCACGCGCGGCGCACGCGCGGTCGACGGCGACGTACCCGACGTGCGCGCCGTCGTCTTTGAGCACGTTGAACGCCACGGTGGGTCCCTGACCGCTCACGGTGGGTCCATGGCCGCTCACGCACACGCCGCCGACTTGCCTCGCGACTTCGGCCCACCCACCTCCGTACAACACCGCGACGGGCGCGCCGTTGTCGTGCCTGAGCGCCGCCAACCGTGCCGCGCAGTGTTCCGCGACGGCGTACGCGTGTACACCGGCGCGTTCGGATCCCTCGCGGCTGGAAGTGGACGTCTCGCCGGCCAGTCGGGCGATTGTTCGAAAACCCGCGGGTATACACGCGATGGCCGAGAAGGGAAGCGTGCCGTCCTCCAGGCCCTCCGGACCCCGTCGCCTGGCGAAGAAGTCCTCGCACGCGTCCACCCCCGCGGCGACCCCGCCGCCGAAGTACGCAGGGCGCAACAGCGCCAGCGCCGAGCGTCTGGCGACCAGCGCGCCCACGCCCGACGGGTATCCAAAGATTTTATAATAGGAGAGCGCCACAAAGTCCGGCGCGTTTGGGGCTCCGAGATCGGGCGGGGCGAGCGCGGCAGCCTTCGCGGCGTCGCACAGTGTCCACCAGCGCCGTGTGTACTCGCCCCCGTGACCCCCTTCGCCGTCTATGAACGTGGAAGCCACCCGAGGCGACCGCCGTTCGCCGGTGAGGTTGCATTCGGCGCCGTAAGCGAAGAGGCAGTGACTTAAGAGTGACTCGGCTCCGTCTCCTGACTCGCAGTCATTCACGAGCGTATCGTTGTCGTCGTCGTCGTTGTTCACCGGGCCGTAGACGCCGGCGGACTCCGGGACGATCTCGAGCGTCCGCTCGACGCGCCAGCTGTGTTCATTTTCATCGTCGTCGTCGACTTTTGGATCTGACGCGACGACGTCCACCACGGAGACCTTCGCGCCCGCCGCCGCGGCGCACCCGCGCGCGCCCACCACGCTGGTGTGATTCCCTCGCGTGTACGCAAACTCCGACCGCGATGACCACGGGAACCCTTCCGCTAACAGACGGACAGCGCCCGTCGCGCCGGACGTGAACACCACCGCGTACTCGCCGATGGGCGCGTTGAGATGGGTCAGCGTCGCGTCCCTCGCCTCGTCGATGAGCGACCTGGTCGTCGCGCCGGCGTCGTGCGCGCTGTGCGGGTTACCCAACAGCGTCGACTCCAGCGTCGTCAGCGCCTCGCGGACGAGCGCCGAGGAGTGCGGGGGCGCGCCCGCGTGGTCGCAATACGCCACGCCATCCAGGTGTCCAAACTCGTTCGCGCGGATGGAGTCTATGCGACCGCCGTAGCCGTACATTGAGCCTCTCGCGGCGGTCTCGTCCACCGTCATCGTGGCCGACGTCTCCCCGCCGCGATACGTCGCCCACCGCCACGGGATGCGCGCCGTACGTGTGCTCGAGTCACACGTGTAACAATGCGTCCTTTCGCGACTTTTCGGGGATTTTTTTTAAATTAATTTTTTTAAATGGCAAATGGCAGGTATTGCACATGCAAACAGTCATAAAAGTGCAGGGGTGCCGGAGGGGGCACTCATTGCCCTCATTTTTTGGCGCCAAACGCCAGTTGTCCAGTCTTTTCCCCCGTCGTCGGTTCAAACGTCGCGCCCCACACAACACCCGCGCCCCACATGGCGACCCTTCCCGTCGCCGCGAGGCACGCGCACGCGTCGCCCTCGCCCTCCGCGCGGCTCGCCCCCAGACGCGACGCGCGAATCAACGCGATCCCGACAAACCGGCGCGCTCCTCCCCCGCGTCTCTCACCCTACAGATCGGTCTCTACCGACCAACGAAGGGGCGCCTTCGTTCGTACCGACGCCGGACGGGGCGCCGCTCGGTTCGGCAAGAGCAGCGAGGAGTACTGGGACCCCGACGAGCAGCGGCGGGTGAACGAGAACAAGTCATGGAAGCGCACGGACGCCCCGGAGGACGCGTGGGACATCGACAAGGAACGCGACGCGACCATGTACAAGCGCGAGTCCCTCGAGCGCCTCCTCTCCCTCACGCCCTCCGAGGCCAAGCCCGACAAGACGGTGGTGTGCAACAAGTGCCGCGCGCCCGTGAGCAAGCGCAGCCTCGAGACGCAGAAAGACCGCGCGCACCTGCACAGGCTGTACTACGCGGACAAGTACGTCGCCGTGGGCATCTACGAGCGCGACGGAACCACCGTGGACGTGGACGCATCCATCGACCAAAGGGCCAGTGCGTGGTGGGCGCCCAGGGCGGCGCGCCGGGGCAAGGGCGGGGGATGCGGCGAAGTGCTCGGGTGGGCGTTCGAGGATAACGCGGAGGAGAAGGTCGGGCCGTTCTACGCGCTGCTGGCGTCCAGGCTGGCGACGAACGAGGGAGGAGGCGCCGGGTCGGAGGAGTGAGGATGCTCTGTGGGGAGGGACGCTCCGCGGCGATTTCTTATTTTTTGGGTTTCGGTCAGCGCACAAGCGATCGTTTCTTCTTTAAGACTTCTTTTGTACAACTACTTCAGCATGCATTCAATTGAACCGTCGGCACTCACAGGTCTCGCTTCCAGGGACGTATCCCGGGTCTTCCGTGTAGTTGGAACAAAAACGGCACAGAGGACCGCGATCGATATCCCCGTTTGCGCCATCCCACGGCCCATCCGCGCCGCCGCCTCGGTCCCTCGCCTCCATACTCTCCAATCGCTCCGGCCTCACACCCGCGGGGGCCAGCACCCCGACGACGGTCGAGTACGCCATCCCTTTGGACATGTGCGGCGCGGACGACGCGATTTCACACCCGGGCGCGGGTCCGAGTTCACCGTTGGCGAAGAAGCCAAACACCGGCAAGTCCGGAAAGGATTCTCGAATGATCCCGGTGTCCACGTTCTTCTCGCCGTAAAACTCTTTGCCTCGACCGACGCAAATCACGGCGAAAGCGCCGAGTGCCGGATAGTGCGCCGGTCGGCGGGTGAAGAACTCTTTGCGCATGTGCGCGGGCGGCGTCGGCATCGGGTCGAAATTCTTCCTCTCGTCGAGGGCGATCCCGGACCAACGATGGATCCCGTCGCGCGCGGCTCCATCTACGGAGCCCCTGGCCCATCCTCCGTGGACGGCGCTGTCGTGACAGGTGCGAATCCTTCGCTTGACGAGTTCGCACGACTTTTTGAGTTCCTTTTTGGAGGCGTCGGGATCCTTCGCGAAGAATTGCAGCGTCGGGTACTTCCCCGCCCTTAACTTTTCATCGGTGAAGGCGGCTCCGTTTACGTGTCCGTTGAAAGGCACGCCCCTTTCGCGGTCGCGATCGTACCATGCCGGCCACGGGATATCAATACCGGGATAATTCGTCCCGCTCGGGGGTGGAACGCCCATGGAGGGTGGACCTTGCGTAAGGAAAAAAGGCTGGATGAACTCGAAGTCTTCGACGATTTCGTACGCTCCAATCCGCTGGTCATGCTCAGGGCCGAGCCGCTCCAGCATCGCCCCGGCATCGGGCGCACGGATCCCGATAGCACCTCCTCGGAGGTATTCATCCAGCTCATGACTCTCGACG
>ENA-UOXV01008199-UOXV01008199.1-marine-metagenome-genome-assembly--contig:-NODE-8199-length-10344-cov-5.974730_pt1 | contig 10344 bp, 13 predicted proteins | sample MGYA00238165_ERZ766961 | MGnify/ENA primary metagenome ERZ766961 (study PRJEB28924, sample SAMN03173240) | marine metagenome | biome: Marine; feature: Water; material: Subsurface seawater | place: North... | reverse complement strand
GGGGGGGGGGGGGTTCGTGCCGAGCATCAGCGCCTCTGTCTGCGCGAAGAAGTTGGAGAGGAGCGTCGTGTGGTGCGTGCCTGTCTCGTTGTGCGAGACCGCAGGGGCCAGGAAGTCGCACGGCACCACCTTGGTACCCTGGTGCAGGAGCTGGTAGAACGCGTGCTGCCCGTTCGTCCCTGGCTCGCCCCAGATGATGGGCCCGGTCGACACGCTCGTGTACGCACCGGAGAGCGTGCAGCTCTTGCCGTTGCTCTCCATGTCGCCCTGCTGGAGGTACGCCGCGAAGCGGTGCAAGTACTGGTCGTACGGGAGCACCGCCGCGCTCTGGCACCCGAAGCAGTTGTTGTACCACACGCCCAGCAGGGCCAGCACGGCCGGCATGTTCTGCGCGAGTGGCGCCGAGCGGAAGTGCTCGTCCATCGCGTGCGCGCCCGAAAGCAGCTCGACAAAGTTGTCATACCCTGCCAAGTTGTCGCCCCGCCCGTCAGGAGAGCAGCCGCGACCAGGAGGCAGCACAACAGCCGGCAGCCGGGGAAAACGGGCTGCGGACGGGGCGGGAGTTTTTAGGGTTTAGGGCTCACCGATGTTGATCATGATCGAGGTCCCGACGGCACTCCAGAGGGAGTAGCGCCCGCCGACCCAGTCCCAGAAGCCGAGCATGTCGTCCTCGGAGATGCCGAATGCCTTGCACGCTGCCAGAAGAGGACGCCATCAGCACGCACGGCAAGCGCAGCGCGCTGATGTGCTTTGTGGCGTGGGGGAAAATCGTGGGGGTTGCACCTGTGGCGTTGGTGGAAATCGCGGCGAAGTGCTTCTGGACTGCAGCAGCGTCGTCAAGCTTGTCGACGAGCCACGTCTTCGCAGAGTTGGCGTTCAGCATCGTCTCCTGCGTGGTGAAGGTCTTGGAGCACACGAGAAAGAGAGTGGTCTCCGCGTTGACCTTCTTGAGCGTCTCTGCGATGTGCGTTCCGTCCACGTTGCTCACAAAGTGCACCGCCGGCCCGTCGGCGTAGTGCTTGAGCGCCTCGGTGACCATGACAGGCCCAAGATCCGACCCCCCGATCCCAATATTGACGACGTCCGTGATGCGCTTGCCAGTGTGCCCCGTGCGTGCCCCCGACCGCACCGAGTCGGTGAACGCCTTCATTTTGGCGAGCACGGCGTTCACGTCCGGCATCACGTCTTTGCCGTCGACTTGGATGGGGCGGTTGGAGCGGTTGCGCAGGGCAACGTGCAGCACCGCACGGTTCTCGGTGATGTTGATGGGAACTCCCGAAAACATCGCATCGCGCTTCTCCAGAACTCCTGCCCTCATGCCCGCCCGCGCAGCACTGTCAGCGGTGCCTGTTTGCCGGGTTCTATTCCATTACGGCCCTGAGGTCCGGGGTTTCCAATTCACCATACCCGCACCTGCGTCCTCGGCGAGTGCGCAGAGGAGCTGCATCGTTTCCGAAGTCACACGGTTCTTGCTGTAGTCGAGAAGGATGCCCTCGACCTCCATGCTGAACTGCTCGAAGCGCGAGGGATCCTTGTCAAAGAGCGTCCGCATGTGGATGTCCTTCATCCCCTGGTAGTGCTTTTCCAGTGCGGCCCAGGCCTGTTGAGGCAACCGGTGCAGTCAGATCATGCTGAAAATGGAACCGAGGCGCGGTTCCACGGGCTACCTACCACCTTAGTGTCATGGCCATCTCTTTTGCTGCTGATTCGCTCCCCCGCAGACCCTCGCGCCTCGAAGCGGAGGATCTGGGTGTTGGGTGCCAAGGGCATGGGGCGAAACATCACGATTTCCATCAACAGCTCGGGGTTCACTCACCGCTTTGGTGTCGCGTCCCGACATGATGATGCCTTGCGTGCCCCGATCACTCCACTTCTTCCCTCTCCAGGCGTGCGCCGTCGCAGTTATCCAGGGCCGATTTGGACACGACCCGACTCCTTGGTAGAGAAGAGCCGGAACCCCGTATAAATCCCGCGATGGCGCTTAAGAGTTGGGCGGTGGTCGCCCTTGCGGGGGCCACGCTGCCATGCGTCCTGTCGTTCGCGTCGACGCCATCGCTACACCTAGGACAACGCTCCTCGAATTGCGCCGCGTCCCTCACGATCCCTGCTCTGCGCCCTGCAGCGGCGAAGCGGCAGAGTTCCGGTGGCCCCCCTGGCCCTGCTTCTCCGGCGGTAAGGAGCGGCGCTAGCCTGAATCGAGTAGGCCCAAGTGCCGCATCCCAGTGCCTGATGAGCCATGCGTGTGGACATTGCAGGCGGCTGTGCCGTGCAGATGCAGTTTGGCCTGGGAAACCTCTTCAACAAGAAGGTGACATTGCAGGAGAGCGGCATCGTCCCCGATGTCTTTCCCGAGATGTTTGACGAGAAGACCGTGCTGCGCGTCAAGTACCCGGCGTGGGTCAAGTCCGCCGTGGACCTCACAAGCGTCGCGTCCTTTGGGGGAACGCCTACGCGCGGTGTCGGGGAGGTCACGGCGGGGCAGGTAGTGACTCCGACGCAAGTGCAGGACCAGCCGGTCGTGGGGTGGGAGGCGGAGGAGGGCATGTACTACACGCTCGTGATGGTGGACCCGGACGCGCCCTCCGCCGTCGACCCCAAGATGCGCGAGTGGGCGCACTGGGTGCGCGTCAACATTCCGGGCGACAATTTGCCGTGCGACGGCAAGGACGGCGGGGACAACCTCAAGGCGTACGTCGGGTCCGGCCCGCCCAAGGGCACCGGCGAGCACCGCTACGTCTTCCTCCTCTTCGAGCAGCCGGATGGCGAGCAGGACTTCCCCGAGAACGAGCGCATCCCGTTTGTCGCGAGTGGGCGCGAGAAGTGGAGCGTCGCCAAGTTCGCGGAGGCCAACAACCTCGGCAAGCCGATCGCGTGGAACTTTTACAAGGCCGCCTACGACAACTACGTCCCGGAGCTCTACGCGCGCCTCAAGGGCGAGCTCAAGGACGACGAGTGAGGGGGACGGTGTGTGGGGCGCCGACTGTCCAGCGCGTGTGAGACGCGCAGACCATCCAGCCGCCCCGGGGTCTGTCGCTTTTGATAAACGCCCCCGCGCGCCCTACGCCCGCCGCGCGCGCTTTGTCCGCATCGAAGTGCTCCTCTCGTCTCCGCCCGCAACCCCCGTGCTGCCGCCTCGCGCTGCGGCACCCCGCCTGAGCGCCCGCTTGCCTCGCCCGCGGTCCACCTGAAGCGTCTCATCTGCCGTCTCTTCTTCGTCTTCCTCTGCAGTGCGCGGCGCGCCCGCGCCCGCGCCGTCCTCGGCGTGCGCGGGCTCACCCGCTTGCCCTGCAGCGAGCAGCACGCGCGCGCGGTCGAGGCTGAAGCCCGCGAGCGCGCTCGCGCGCGCGGACACACCGACGCCGCACGTTGAGCGGTACAGCTGCAGCGTGATGTCGACGTCGGGCGCCGTGAGGTTCACGGAGTGCGGCCCGAGCGCAACCGCCGCAGCGGCCGCAGCCGCGATGAGCCCTGCGCGGTCCGCGCCCTCGCAGCTCCGCCGCTCGAAGAGCACCCGGAAGGTCCGGGGCCCTGCCGCGGCGCGGGGCTTGTGAGCGCCGCGCCGCGCGGGGAAAGAGCCCTGAGTGGGACGCGCCGTAGCCTCTCCACGCCAAGATATCCGGCTGCATGCAGTGCGTTGTTATGTACCAGGTGGGAGAGCGTTGAACGTCGCAGGGAGCAGAGTGTTCGCCAATGTGCTCACAGCCTCCGGCGAGACGAAACACGACCCGTCGACAGCCATGAACCTGGACACGCCACACACGCGATTGGCGATCACCCTCAGCCCGCTCTGTACCTAACTCCTGCGAGTGTGGAGGCAGAGACCTGCGAATGTGGAGGCGGACGATGTCGTTGAGGCTGCCAGCGAGGACCCGCTCGAACATGCTCTCCAGGAGCCGGGAAGGCGTCACTCTGGCCTTCTCTGTGAACCTGACGGGAATAACGGCGGGTACTCGTTCAGAAGCGCATGTTACAGACACAGGCTTGGGAGTGTCTCGACATCTCTAGCCATGAGTAGTAAGCGACGCACCTGATAAAGATTACGCCAGGAAGATCGAGCCGCCCTTCTTCGAAGGGACCCACTGCCGCTGTGGAAGCGTTGCCATGTGTTTTCCTACCGAGCGCAGCATCTACCTGCGCTAGCTCTGCGGCCATGGCTGCTTCGATATTCCGACCCGTGTTTCCACTGCTTTGCGTACTCTGTGCTGCCTGTGCAGTCAGAGCTGCAGCCTCGTCTGGCCCCACAAGGAGTTCGCGGTGATGTGTGAGCAATGCGATGGCCTCTCTGGAAGCTGTCGATCGCCACATAGGCACTCGCAAGTTGCACGTCACAAGAACTCCAATCTGACCGCGCGCTGCACGCAGACTGCGCTTGGTCGGTTGCCCGTTCGCAGATCGCGTGCCTGCGGTGTAGCGGCGCTTTGCAGCTCGACGAGAGCTCTTCTTACTGCGCGCACTGTCTGGGGGCTGTTCTTTGCCACCGCGCAACCGCATCGGGGCCCTGAGCTGCAAGTGCGGCCCTGAGTTGGCCTCTGCGTCCCTGCTCCCAGAGCACCCTGGCCACCTAGCGATCGTTTTTTGCGTTCTAAAGAGCGATGCAGACGTTGCGGCGCTCCTGAGTGGGCCGCGTGCCAAAGAAGTCGACGAACAGGGAATGTAGGTGAGAAAAACAAGCAAATACATCCGCATGCTGCGGCGATTTGTGGGGATCCGCATCGTCTCTGCACGGACGAGCCTCACGGCCCAATGTGTTCCCTCCGCGAAAATGGCTCCAGTAGCTTCTTTTTCGGTGACGCAGCCATTGGTTACCCGCGAGCCAGGTGGGCAGCAGAGAACCATGCTGTCCAATTTTGGGAGCCTCTTCAACAAGACCAAGGATATACTCAAGCAGGTTGAGGAGAAGACCAAAGGCGCGATCGCTAATGCGACTCACTCCGGCGCCCCTGCAAGTGCCACAAGTGACGTGGCCGTCTCGCACTCGCAACCGGGCGGGGATGTGATCGCACGGCATGAAAAGGCTTGGGCGCGAGTGCTTCAGAACAATGCCAAAATGGCGACGCAGTTTGCGGCGACAGAGGAGAAGGTTGTGAAGTTGGCAGAGGGCAGTGACGTCAAGCACATGCAGTTCAAGGAGCTTGAACGGGAGCTTGGTTCCCTCGACGAGGTCAACAAAGCCGTGGAGGCGCTGCAGAAAGAGATGACCGGCATGTGCGCGGAACTCAAGGGTCTCGACGATGCCCTAGATGGCCACATCTCTGAGCGGGAAGAACGCGACCTTGCACGGTGGCAGTTGGCGGCGGAGACGGACACGGAGCGAATGGAGGCGCAGCGGCGGGCGGATCTGGTCCAGGCTGAAAAGCAGATCAAGGTCGATAGGGAGCGGCGCAATCGCGCGCGCAAGGCGGAGGATGAGCGCATCCTTCGTGAGATTGAAGCTAAGGAGGCTGCTGAGCGGCGAGCGGCCGAGGCCGAGGCGCGGCGCGTGGCCCAGGCCGAGGCACACGCCAGGGCGGAGGAGGAGCGAAAGAAGAAGGACGAGGAGCGCGCCGCAGCCTTAGAGAAGGCGAAGGCCGAAAAGGCGCAAGCCGATGCAGAGGCCTTGGTGGCAAAGGCAGAAAAGGCGAAGGCGGAGGCGGAGGCACTTGCGGAGCAAGCGGCTAAGGCTAAGGCAGCGCTTGAGGCTGCCAAGACGAAGGAACCGCCGCAAGATGCTGTTGTTGAGTGATTGAAACCTTCGGGAAGGGTGGGACACCGACAGCAAAATGGTCGCCGGTTCCGTCATTTCTGGATTATGAATGAAGCTCGTGCTCCACAGCCTCGGGACCGCTACTCACTAGCAGAGACCAGCACCACAACGCTGTGCGGCATCTTCCTTTGTCAACACACATTTCCCTTTTTCTTGGTGCAGAAACTCTCGACACACACTTCATGCTTTCATGCGGTTTATGCCTGCATTGCATCAATCAAAGAAGAGCGCATCTCGGTGACGATCCTTGACGGCTGTGCAGAGCGAAGCTTGAAGATGTTCTCAACCACAGAGATCTCGGTCGAAGTAGTGTCCAGCCCGCAGAACGCACACCTACATTGCCAAGATGTGTGCTCCAAATCAGTAAAGGAAGAGAAGTCCCGGCTGCACTCCATGCGCACGCCGGTCTCATGGCAGCCTTCCTGCCGGGCAGAGTCACGAACGATAGGGGACTTAGGAGCGTACCAATCGTTGACGGCCAGCCCTGCTGCAATTACGTCGCTCCCTCGGTTGATCGTCCCCGCCACTACAGGCACCTGCCAAACAGAATGAATAGACATCAACACGTCGTGCAGACCCGTGTCGTCGCTGTCTTCCTCAAATATGCCCTTCAGAAGCGCAGGTGAACATTCTGGTCGGCCTCCAGGTTAAGATGGCATGACCGGCAGCCTAGGTGTAAGTAGCGCAAAATAAATTTGAACACGGACCTGCAGGAGAGACGAAAGCTCGTCTTGGTCCTCGACGGAGGTTCGCGGGTGGACCAGCGCCCCCTGGTTGGACAAACAGCAGTAGGTTCCTACCAGCACGTTGCCCGCTATTGTCTGCCTGAACACCTCAACACCGAGCACGTCTGCAACGATCTCTTCTGTCTCACGGTCGAGATCTGTATGCGTTAGCGCCACATAGTCATTGCAGCAAATGGAGTTTCCAAGTGCAGAGAGGCGCTCGTCAATACGCTGGACCACAACCTGCCAAAAGTAAGCTGCGATTAGCCCCTTTGCAGAGAGCGATTTAGCATTATGTGATGCAGCGAGGCGTTTGGGGCGTTTCTGAAAGGTCCACTCTCGGTGTTTCATGTGGGGCTGCAGGCTGGCACCTTGTCCGGGAGGGAGTTGCGGATGTGCATCATCTCCTGATCAGTCGTAGTGTTCGGCAGCAAAAGCCCCTTTGAATTACCGACACAGAGACGCCCAAGAATACGGCAACCGGCAATGCTCGCATGGATCACCGGAATATGGTCCGCAAGCTCCGACTCAAACACGGAGTAAAAGTTCTCAGATCCACCGATTCCAACAAGGCAGTAGCCGTTGGTCAGACGAGAAAAGACGCCCACCTCGTTGTTGTTTTCAAACTGCACACGCGTTGCCATTCCTAATCCGCTTGATTCTCACTTCTTGATCGCTCCCGCTTCCCCGCCTCAAAGACCAGCGCACTCGCCAGAGCTGCGCTGAAAATCCCACTCTTCACGTGCCCAAAACGTACAGAATACCGTGTGACCCGATCACTTTCAAAGTCGACGTGATGTCCACATTTTGTGAATCGGTCAACTCATTAAAATCGCGGGAAACCGACCAGCAGAGAAAACGCAGGGAGCCTAGACAAGGGCAGCGCGTTGGGATCCCCACAGTCGGTTGCCGGCAACACACACGCAGCCAAGATGCAGATGGGGGGAATGCCCATGGGGTCTGGTGGGTTCAACCCGCAGATCATCCTGCTGAAGGAGGGGACCGACACCTCCCAGGGCAAGGCGCAGCTCATCAGCAACATCAACGCGTGCGCTGCGGTTGCGGACATTGTCCGCACCACCCTGGGCCCCCGCGGTATGGACAAGCTCATGCACAAGGAGGGAAAAGTAACGGTCTCCAACGACGGTGCCACGATCATGAAGACCCTCGAGATCGTTCACCCCGCTGCACAGTGCCTGGTCGACATTGCCAAGTCTCAAGATTCCGAGGTCAGTGCTGCTCCCAGTGGCACGCACTCTGATGGCATTTGGCCCGGGGACTGTGCGTGCAGCTTCTCTTTGTTAAATGCCGATTGTCGCGCTGAGTTCCAGCGATCGACTTACTGGTACGGAGTTTTGCGCTGACTGAACGTCGTCACCGCAGGCTGGCGACGGCACGACGAGTGTGGTGGTGCTGGCAAGCGAGTTCATGCGCGAAGCGAAGCAGTTTGTTGAGGAGGGTGTTCACCCTCAGGTACTGTTTTGGCCAATGCCGGTTGTTGCGTGTCTGGTGCGACTAAACCTACGGTGCACTCGGCTACGCACTAGACGGGTTCGGAGTTTGGGTTGTCCTTGAAAGCGTTGAAGTGTTGCGAGACGCACGGAACGCCGGTGCTGAAAACAGAGACGTGGGCCCAGGTGATCATCAAGTGCTACCGTGATGCATCGCGTATGGCGATCGCGAAGCTGAAGGAATGGGCGATCGACATCTCGGGCAAGGACGCATCGTGAGCCCCCTTCAATCACTGCCACTTGAAAAGCCGAAACGTAGCGATGCGGCGCACCCCATAGATGCGGATTTCCACACGCGGCTTCACAATGTAGAGTCTACAAGCACTGCCAGATAGAGCGTGGGCACAGCGAACTGCGAAGCGTGCGCCGCGCGTCGGATGCGTTGGAACTTGCGCCGTGGAACTTGCGCCGTTGCCATCGCCGGTGTGGACAAGTGCTCATGCAGCACCGCGCGTGGCGTGCAGGGACAAGCGGGACCTTCTGATCAAGTGCGCGGCGACGACGCTCAACTCGAAGCTCATCTCGCACCAGAAGAACTTTTTTGCGCCCATTGTCGTCGACGCAGTGCTCTCGCTGGACGAGGACCTGGCGCTGGACATGATCGGCGTGAAGAAGGTGCCCGGCGGTTCGCTCGAGGACTCTTTCCTGGTCCGCGGCGTCGCCTTTAAGAAGACGTTCTCGTACGCGGGCTTCGAGCAGCAGCCCAAGAAGTTCACGGCGCCCAAGATCTGCCTGCTCAACGTCGAGCTCGAGCTCAAGAGCGAGAAAGAGAACGCGGAGATCCGCCTCGAGGACCCCGCACAGTACCAGTCGATTGTCGACGCGGAGTGGAACATCATCTACGAGAAGCTCGACAAGATCACGGCCTCGGGCGCCAAGGTGGTGCTCTCGCGCCTCGCCATCGGCGACCTTGCCACGCAGTACTTCTCCGACCGCGGGATCTTCTGCGCGGGACGCGTGCCCGACGACGACATGCGCCGCGTCGCGCGCGCCACGGGGGCGTCCGTGCAGACATCGATCTTCAACCTCACCTCGGACGTGATTGGGACGTGCGGGGTGTTTGAGGAGGTGCAGCTCGGCGACGAGCGCTACAACATCTTCTCCGAGTGCCCCGAGGCGAAGACCACGACGATTGTGCTGCGCGGCGGGGCAGAGCAGTTCATCGCGGAGACCGAGCGGTCGATCCACGACGCCATCATGATCGTGCGCCGCGCGGTGAAGTCGTCGCGCATCGTTCCGGGCGGCGGAGCTATCGAGATGCAGCTCTCCAAGTTCCTGCGCATGCACGCGCGCACCATCTACGGCAAGGCGCAGCTCATCATCAACGCGTACGCGAAGGCGCTCGAGGTGATCCCGCGGCAGCTGTCGGACAACGCCGGCTTCGACTCGACGGACATCCTCAACCGGCTGCGGCAGAAGCACACCACGGGGGGCGATGCCGGACGCTGGTTCGGCGTCGACGTGAACGAGGAGGGCATCTGCGACGCGTACGCCGCGTTCGTGTGGGAGCCGCAGGTCGTTAAGATCTCGGCGCTATCGGCCGCGACGGAGGCGGCATGCCTCGTCCTCTCTGTCGACGAGACCATCCGGAATCCGCAGTCGGAGCAGCCCCAGGGAGGCGGCCGCGGCCGCGGGATGGGACGCGGGATGGGCCGCGGGCGCGGCCGGGGCATGCCGCGCAGGCGGTAGGCGGGCGCTACTGCAGGCGCCCGCGGTAGGCGGGCGCTACTGTAGGCGCCCGCGGTGGGCGCTACTGTAGGCGCTACTGTAGGCGCCCGCGGTGGGCGCTACTGTAGGCGCTGCTGTAGGCGCCCGCGGTGGGCGGCGGGCAGCGGGTGCTGCCTAGGACGGCGCGCGCCTCGCCGCGCAGCGTGCAGAGGAGCGATCTGGGGTCTGGCAGAGAGCGGTGCGAGAGTAAACGCTGGTTGGTTGCACACGCGCACCAACATGCCGCCGCCCCGCGGCGCCCCGTAGTGCCCCGACCGACGCCGTCATGCGGCGCGCGCGTCGGCGGCGGCGTGGCGCAGCTTGGCGAGCTCGCGGGCGAGGATGGCGTTGGTCTCACCTGCTAGGGAGGGAGTGAGTGAGCGTACAGTAGGGACACGGGTAGGGGCAACAGTAGCGGGGGGGGGGCGGGGGTGTCTCGCCCATTTCGGCGAGCCCGATCTGCGCGGCAGTCAGCTTCTCGAGAAGCTCCTCGCGCTCGCCCTCAAGCTCCGCCGCGCGCAAACGGTCGCGCTGCAGTAGCGGGAGCTCGGCCTCCTGCCAGTGCCGATGGTTGTCCAACTCCTCTTCCACCTGCGAGCCGCCCACGCCGGTTTAGGTGAGTGAGTGTACAGTAGGGACACGGGTAGGGGGAACAGTA
>ENA-UOXV01008196-UOXV01008196.1-marine-metagenome-genome-assembly--contig:-NODE-8196-length-10347-cov-5.298484_pt1 | contig 10347 bp, 6 predicted proteins | sample MGYA00238165_ERZ766961 | MGnify/ENA primary metagenome ERZ766961 (study PRJEB28924, sample SAMN03173240) | marine metagenome | biome: Marine; feature: Water; material: Subsurface seawater | place: North... | reverse complement strand
GAAGAAGAGCGGGATCGCCCCGATGCCGCTCATGGCTGCCATGATCGTGGTGAGCAGGAAGACCGCACCCACGCTCACCCCGGCGCCATCCGGGGGCGCCATCTCAGCCATGACTCGTCTACGACACCGCGCAGACCGCCCGAGCCGACTTTCTCCCCAAAAGTCGCCGCCGCCTACCGCGACCTCTGCGGGTTCGATGTGACGCGGAATCTGGCTTTGCCCGCGGCCTCAATCTGTCGAAAAGTGCATTTTTCACCGCGCGTGACCGCGTGCGGGTGTGGGGTTGACAGATCGGGATCGCGGTGGTCTGTAGAGCCATGGGTTCGTCCCCGGACTACAGCCATACCCTGGCCGTGAGGTACGCGGAGTGCGATCAGCAAGGAGTGGTGTTCAACGCCCACTACCAGGCCTTGTGCGACTGCGTCATGGACCAGTGGTTGCGAGACCGGATGGGCACCGCCTGGTGCCGGCGGGTGGTCATCGAGGGAGGCGGCTTCACCATGGTGGTGGCGAGCGAGTTCAAGTACATCTCGCCCGCGAAGTTCCTCGACGACCTCACAATCTCGGGCGAGATCACACGGTGGGGAACCACGAGCTTCGAGGTGCTCTACGTGGGCGAGGTGGACCGCCGAAGAGTGTTTGAGGGAAAGCTCACGTATGTGGCGGTGGACGCGGACGGGCGGCCGACGCCCGTGCCGGAGGAGTTTAAGCGGCAGATGACGTCGACGCGATCTAGGCTGTGACGTTTACGTACTGTACGTCCATTAGGTTACATTAGAAGGCTTAAATGAATAGAGGCAGCGGGCTCACCCGAGCGTCATACACGCCGAGAACGCCTGGTTGCCGTACTTGATGAAGCACTCGAAGGTTATGAACGCGTCGCCCCTCCTGCTGCTGCTGGGTATGGCGCCGCCTGTATGCCCTTCCCTGTACAGGCGCCATACAGCCGGGCTCCCGCGCTGACCCTTGTTCGTCAGCATCTCCCACGCGCTATCGAGCTGTTCCCGCGGCACGTTCCTGTGCCCGCGTCGCATCTGGTTGAGATCCGCGAGGAGCTCCTCGAGTTCCTGCTCGTCGAGGACGCCGTTGTGGTCGGCGTCGTATCGTTGCCACAGCCCCCTTAAGACGTCCGGCGGGACCACCTCCGTGACCCGCGCTTGCTCCAGGAGCCACGCGCCGCTCTTGGGGCGCCACGGAGCCTCCACGTATTCCTGTGTCGACATCTCAGCCAGGCGGGACGCGGCGCGATCCCACGCGAACTCCTCGTCGCTGACCCCTTTGCTTCCCGTGGCTTCAAAGAGCGTGGCCGGGGACGTGGGCGCGCACGCCAGCAGCTTCACCTTGTGCTCGTACATGACGTCGATGAACGTGATGAACCGGCGCATCAGGTCCACGCGTTCGATGGTCATCCGAGGGACCCGGGATAGGCCCACGGTGTGAAACGTGGAGGCGACGGCGGTGTAATCCCCCGCGCCCATGGCGCTCGCGCAGAGCTCCTCGAAACGGAACAGCGCGACGCCGCCGCCCGCCCGTGGGACCTGGATCCGCCGTCCCCCCATGGCCACCTCCACCCCGATGAACTTCTCCTCGTTGGCGAGCCGACGAAGCCGCCGCTCGAGCCACGCCTCCCCTTCCTCGTGCGACTCGCCCTCCAATCGAACCCGCCACGTCCCTTTGAACCCGCCCCCGCCGCTCGATCCATCCCCGCTGTCCTCCCCTCCGATGCCCCGCCCGGTGAGCCTGTAGTCCCTGACGCTCTCCATCGGGTGCACCACGCACCTCGCCTTGATGGCTTCGATGCACGGAACGAACTGCACGCGATTGAGCCCGTTTTTGTACAGCTCGTCGGGTTCCCGGTTTGAAGTGGTCACGACGGTGACGCCCCTCTCCCACAGCTGGTCCATCAGACGGCGGATGATCATGGCGTCCGCGACGTCCGTGACCTGGAACTCGTCCAGGCACAGCACTCTGGTCTTCGCCGCGACGCGCTGCGCGTATATCGCCACGGTGTCCTCGGTGTGCCCTGCTTTCCCGAGCTTGTGGAGGGTCTGGTGCGTGTGAAGCATGAAGGAATGGAAGTGCTCGCGGCGTTTCTCTTTGCCGTCCGTGCCGGGCAGGGAGGCGTAGAAGAGGTCCATGCAGAAGGTTTTGCCGCAGCCGGGGCCCCCGAAGAGGTAGACGCCGCCGTGGGACGTGTACGCGGCCGCCTCGTCCTCCTCCCTCGCCGTGAACAGGTCGGAGAACCAGCTCCCTTCCTTCTTGGGCGCCTCGGATTTCCTCTTCGCCTCGGCGGCGCCCCCGTCCATGTCCCCGACCAGCTTGGCGTGAAGCGTATTCAGGGTCTCCAGCGCTCTGTGTTGTGCCTCGTCCCATCGCAGCACGCCCTGCTTGGACAGCCGTTCGTACGCGACCAAGGGTGAGTCACCGGCGTCGACGAGCTCGGAGAAGATGAGCGTGACCGGGCCGATGTCCTCGTCCGTCGCATCCTCCGCCGGTTGGGGGCTCGCGGCGAACGAGCGCGTGAACGCAGGGTGCGTCGACGACGATGACCCTTGAGTCCATCCGCGGTCATCTCGACATGTCGCGGGCCCCGTGCGCGTCCGCCCCGGACGCAATTGGCACCGGTCGTGGCCGATCCGCGTCGACCAACGACCCCCTTCGTTCCAGTCCCTGATCGCACCCGAGGGCGCGGCCGCCGAGGAGGACGAGGTGGAGGCGGCCGCCGAGGAGGATGTGCGCGCGAGCGCATGCGCGGCGCGCACGGAATTCCTCGTCGCTCGCCACCCCATGCCGCCCCGGCGAGTGAGGAGACCAAGGGTTAACACTTAGGGAATTGGTTCGAGGCAAGGATCGAAAGGTCTTATTTCAGTATCATCCCTAACTGTTTGCTATGTGTGTAATCTTAGTCTATATCGTTAACTGAAAACTGTTCCTATGTGTATACATCTAGACGAATGATTTCCAGTCTGTGGCGGAATATCGGTGGCGGTTACTTTTCTCGGACGAAGTGGCGCGGCCTGCGGAGCACTCGTGACGCGCCCTCGACCACAGACCGAGATGTTCAAGCGCGACGACCCCGAGACCGAGAGGCTCTTGGCCTCCAACCCGCGCCAGAAGCTCACGGTGCACCGCGGCCAGCTGTACTTCAACGATCCCCGCGTCGCCCAGGGCGCGGCCCCCGCGTCCTCATCGGGCCAATCGCAGTCGGCGCGCATCGCCGAGAAGTACGGCGCGCGGCGCTACTTCGGAGGCGGATTCAGCGACAACACCCTCGTGGACCTCAACCAGAGCTCCAGCGAGGGCGACGTCACCTCCGGCACCGAGTACAGCGACTACGACTACGTCACCGACGAGCGCGCGCACGCCATGGAGCGCGGGATGCGGGGCGCGTCCGTCCCCGCGGGCATCCAAACCCGCACCGCCGCATCCAACAGACGCGGACGCGCATCCGGATCGTCCTGGTCCAACACCATGAGCGCGTCCACCGCGATGATCGCGCTCGTCGTATGCGCCCTCCTCGTCGCACTCGGACTCGTCGCCACCGGCGCGGTGTCCACCGACGCCGTCTCGCAGATGTTCTCCGTCGAACGCGAAGCGGTCAGCCCGCACCCCGACGTCTCAGACGCCGACCACAACACCCACTACTCTTCCAAAACCCACCGCGTCAGCCACAAACAGACTGACGACTACGACGATGCAGAGGAGACGGAGGCGAAGGTGCAACCCGTCGAGGTGGGCTCCGACGCCGACGCCATCGGACCGAGAGCCGCCGCGAAGATGGCGGAGGAGGCGGCTAAGAAACGAGCGGCGGCGCGAGCCAGGGCGTCCGCGAAGCTCGGGACGGACGACGACGTTCAGAAGGCTGCGTCCGAACGTTCTTCTTCGAAGCGCCGGGGGGTGAAGCTGGGCGACGCGGTTCAGTCGGGAAAGGAGGAGCCGAAGGCGGCTGGCGGCGCCGCGACGGAGAGGAGGAGTCACGGTCACGTGAAGTCCCGCGAGGGTGGCGCGAAGCTGGGTGACTTTCAGGCGGCGGAGGAGGCGGCGGCTCGCATGAGAGATAAGGGGTTCACGAGCCCCGAGGAACCCACACGCGAGGAGCCCGCCGCGGAGACCGAGGAAGAGTCTCGGCGTAGAATGTAAATACATACTCAGCCAACGCGTGATGAAACTCGTGACGTCCTACTAAGGCGCCGAGAGGTCAGCGAGCAGCAGCCCCGCCCAGACCCCCGCGACGACCGCGCACGTTCCCAAGGTCGCCACAACGCCGCGCACCGCCGCCCTCATCCGCCGCGCTCCCCGCCTCGCGTCCGCGACGATTCCCGCGATGGACGCCACCGCCGTGACAACTCCGAGCGCGATGTACACCCGAGCCGTGTTCCACTGCGACGGCAGGTAGCACAGCGACACCTTCGCCGCCGCCTCGCCGTGTATACCACCCGCTCCCGCCGGGCACGTGTGCCCCGGATCCAACCCCGCACTCGGAACCCCGCACTCGCGCTCACCATTCACGAAACTCACCATCGCGAAAGTAGGCCTGGGGTTACCCATGAGGAACGAAAACGACCCGATCGTGTGCTCCGTCGCTGACCTAGGTACCCCGGGTGTACCGCACACGTGGCGGCCCTCCTTCGCGTCCTTCTCGAACACGTCGTGCGTGCCCACGCACTGGTCGTGGTCGTGCCCGGAGAGCACCAGCGTCGGCCTGACCGCGTCCAGGACCCGCCGCGACGTCTCCGGGCGAAGGTAATCCTGATAGAGGCACCCGAGCCCGTCGTGCCTCGGGATCTCCCGCCTTCGTCCAGCCACCGTGACGTTCATGTGCGTCTTGTCGCGAATCACGGGCGAGCCTCGCTGGTCCCCGCAGCTCCCCGGCTCGTACGACCGCTTGGACAGAGGGACGTGGGTGACCAGTACCCTCGGCCGAGGCGGCTCCCCGACGCACCGCCCCTCGACCCCGTCACCCTCCTCGACCCCATCACCCTCCTCGACCCCATCAAGGCTGTCCACGAACGCCCACGTCTCCTTGGTCTCGACGGACTGGGCCCCCGGGTCCTCCGCGCCGTCCAGCGCCATGGCCCCGACCCCCACCAGATCCACGCCGCCCACTCCGCGTACAAAGTTCGTCGACCCGAAGTACCGCTCGTGTCGCGCGTGTACAGCCCCGTACCGCGCCGCGAAGCGCGAGTACCCGACGTCGTGATTGCCGTGCACCGAGAGATAGGACATGCGCCGCGATATGCCCCGGGCATCGTCGACGCCGGCGCCGTCGTCTTCGTCGCCCGACGGATCGTTCCTGGGCCATCTAAAGATGCGGTCGAACCGTCGCCGGGCTTCGTGCCACTCCGCCGGGTCCGCGATGTTCTCGCCTTGGTCGATCAGGTCCCCGAGGAAGAGCACGTGATCCGGGTCGTTCGTGAGCACGGCTTTACGGAACGCGCGGGACATGTACGCGTCCGAGATGGCTTCCACCGCCGTGAGCCCCGGGGTGCCCCGCCCCAGCTCGCGGTAGGAGAGGTGCGTGGTGAGCTGCGGGTCCGCGACGACGGCGATACGAACGGGCGGAAGATCACCGGTGCTCTGCGCTCCGTCGCCCCCGTCGAGCGAGGGCCACTGGCAAGACGCCCCCGCGAGGCTGAACGCCAACCGCTCGCGATAGAAGATCGCGGGCGCCCAAATCAGGAGGACGAGCCATGCCTGGACACGACCCTGGACGCTGCGCGGCTTTCCACCGGGAGACGTCGCCTTTACTTTCTTCGGGGCCATCGCGTGGAACGGCGGCTAGGGCGGATCCAGGTGACGCGACGCCCCCGCGCGGGGCAGAGAGTGAACTACTTTGGCGTTGCGTTGGATTCAACCACTTTGTTTTTTGGCTTTTTTCTAAGAGTTATTTGTGTCGCCCGACCACCGGGCAGAGACTCGCGGCTTTACGTGGCGCATCGCCACCACCTTCCGAGTCCCTGCCCGGTCGTCAGGCATGTCCCCGTCCCCATCTTCTTTACGTCACCAGCCTGGGCGCGACCGCCATGGACATGAGCTCCTGGAAGAGGAGCTTGCACGCGTAGGGCAACATCACCTGCACAACCTTGGTCCGCTCGCTCGGGTTCTTGCAGCACTCAAACGTCTGGTTCTTGAGGTTGGCCACCGCGATGAGCCCGCAGGTCTCGCACACGTGGATGCGATAGGCGTCGGACTGGTCCATGAGACGCTCCTTGAGGAACGCCGCGGCGCCGTGGGAGATGATGCAATCGCGCTCCATCTCTCCGAAGCGCAAACCGCCGTCCCGCGACCTACCCTCCATCGGCTGGCGGGTCAAGATCTGCACCGGGCCGCGGCCGCGCGAGTGGATCTTATCGTCCACCATGTGCTTAAGCCTCTGGTAGTACGTGGGCCCGAGGAAGATCTTAGCCTCGAGCTTTCGTCCCGTGTGGCCGTTGTACATGACCTCGTTGCCCCTCTTCTGGTAACCGCACTGGTGGAGCATGTCGGAGATGCTCTCGACGGTGACTGGGGTGAAGGGGGTGGCGTCGCCCTCCTTGCCCATCATCGACGCAACCTTACCCATGAGACACTCGACGAGCTGCCCGATGGTCATGCGCGACGGAATGGCGTGGGGGTTGACGATGATGTCCGGCACGATACCCTCGCACGTGAACGGCATGTCCTCCTGGGTGTACGTCATGCCGATGGTACCCTTCTGCCCGTGCCTGGACGAAAACTTGTCGCCAACCTGCGGGGTTCGGCAGGATCGCACGCGGATCTTGACGAACCTCAGGCCCTGGTCGTTCGTGGTGAGCAGCACCTGGTCGATGATGCCAGTCTCGGAGTTTTTCATGCCCGTGGAGCAGTCGCGTTTGGTGAAGCGCTTGGCCGCCGCGGAGGGGTCATCCTCGGGGAGCGGGCTCGTCTTTCCGATGATGATATCCTCGCCGCTGACCCGGGTTCCCGGGCAGATCAGACCGTCGTCGTCGAGTTTATCGTACGTCCCGTGGCGCATGCCGAGCGTGGTATCCCTGCTGGGCCTCTCCAGCTCCTCCTTGGTGAGCGAACCCTGCTTCTTCTCCTCATCCTTGAAGGACCGGTAAAAAATCGAGCGGAAGAGTCCGCGGTCGATGGACGACTGGTTCATAATCACGCTATCCTCCTGGTTGTAACCCGTGTAGCACATGATACCGACGATGACGTTGACACCCGCGGGTAACTCGCGGAAGTGAAGGTGCTCCATCGCTCGGGTGGTCACCAGCGGCTTCTGCGGGTAGAAGAGGACGTACGCCAGCGTGTCCATGCGAATCTGAAAGTTTGTCACGTACATGCCCATCGCCTGCTTACCCATCGCGCTCTGGTAGGTGTTACGCGGGGACTGGTTGTGGTCCGGGAACGGGATGATCGAGGCGCAGATGCCGAGGATCATGGAAGGGTGGATCTCGCAGTGGGTGTACATGTGCCGAACTCCGCCCGCCGTCGAGTTCATTCGTTGGCCGACGAGCTCGTCGATGGTCATGGCAATCATCGTCGTCTCCTCCTCCTCGGTGTCCACGTACTCGATGCACCCGGTCGCCACCAAGTCGTTCCAGGTGTAGCCCGTGATGTCCTTCTCGTACAGCATCTGGATATCCTTCTTCTTGATCACCAGGTGGTTATCCTCCACGATGAACAGCGGCCTGATGCACCTTCCGTAATCCGTGTACAGACGAAGCTCCCGGAGCGCGATGTCGTGAACGACGCCAACCTCGATGGTGATGTCGAGCTTGCGCCTGAGGGACCGGAGGGTCCGCACCAGGTCCGCCGGGTCCCTGTGCACGCCGACCCACACGCCGTTGACGAAAATCTTCGTCGCGTTGACGATGACGCTCGGCGAGATCTCCTCCAGGTTTTCCATCACCCACTCCTCCAAAAACTCGAGCAGCGGCGCGCTGGGCGAGCCGACGGAGACGAGGCACATGAGCGAGAGGTTCTTGACGAGCCCGACCGCCTGCCCTTCGGGTGTCTCCGCGGGGCATACCATACCCCAGTGGCTGTTGTGCAGCTGCCTCGGCTTGGCGAGCTTGCCCTCGCGGCCGATGGGCGAGTTGAGCCTTCGAAGGTGGCTCAGCGTGGACGAAAACGAGAGTCGATTGAGCACCTGCGAGACACCCGCGCGGATATCCGCCGCACCCTGCGCGCCCCAGTTGCCCGTCGCGAGCGAGTACTTCAGGCCCGAGGTGATCGTCTTGGCCTTGACCGCCAGTGTGAGCTGGATGTCCTTGCCGGAGTCGATGCACCTCTGGCTGTACAGCCTGACGTCCTTGGTCACCTTGCGGAAGAGCTGGCGGAAGAGCATGGCGATGAGGGGACCGGACAGGTCCATCCGTTTGTTGCCGAAGTGATCGCGGTCGTCCTCCTTCTTGCGACCGAGCGCGCACAGCAGCAGCCTGTGCACGATGTAACCCAAAAAGTACGCCTTCTTCGTCTCGCAGTCCTCGTTGACGCCGACGTGGGGGAGGAGCTCCTTCTGGAGAATCTCCTTGGCGTACTGGATGCGCTTGGGCCTGGTCACCCCCACCGCGCTACCACGCTTGCCGATGAAGTCCAGCGCCACCTCCTGCGACTGAATCACCTGAGCCTCCTCGATGGAGTTGCGGAGCAGCTGCATCATCTCGTGATCCTCGAAATCGTACACGAGGTGCTCCAAGATGTCCTTGTCCGCGACGAACCCGAGCGCCCTGAACACCACGAAGAGGGGAATCTCTGCTCGGATGTAAGGGATGGTGACGCTGATGACACCCGGCTCGTCCTTGGTGCCCGGCGCGTGGCAGAGCCTGGCCATGCACGAGCTCGCCGCCCTCGCGCCGCTCTCCGGGGAGGATCTGCACTCGGCGACCCACATGTACTTGGACGGCTGCCTCTTCTCAAAGACGTAGACGTGGTTGGTGCTCATCTTCTCCTGCGCGATGAGCACCTTCTCGGAGCCGTTGATGATGAAGTAGCCGCCCTCATCGTACGGGCACTCGCCGAGCTCGGTGAGCTCCTTGTCCGTGTGGTCGTGGAGGGAGCAGTACTGCGACCGGAGCATGATGGGCACCTTGCCGAAGAACACCTTGGGGTACTCCTCCGTCACGATCTGCTCCGTCTCGATATCCTTGCCAGTCACCGGGTCCTTCTCGCCCGTGAACGTGGTGGTGATGATCGACTTCGCCATGTCGATGTACAGCGGCGCGGAGTACGTCAGGTTGCGAAGCCTCCCCTCCTTGGGAAAGAGCGTTGAGGTCATCCCATCCGCCTCGGTCACCATGGGCTTGGACAGGTAAATCTGCCGAAACTCAACCTTGTACTTCTTCTTCTCCTTCATCTCCGCCTCTTCTCCCGGCATGTGCTGCTGCTCCGGCTCGATCGTGAAGTCGGACATCTCGTCTGTTGGAGAGATTGGGGCGGGGGGGAGCGGTCAGACGGTCGCGATCGCGCGAATTGCCTTAAAAAAACCCTAAGAATTGGGCGCGAGGGGAGGTGTGCACGCACCGACGATCTCCTGCATGGTGTGCTGGATGAACTCGTTGAACGAGTCGAGCTGCTGGCGCGCCAGGCCCTTCTCCTCGAAGAACGAGGAGATGACGGTCCACGCATCCTCCTGACCGATCTCCTCCTCCTCGTCCTCCTTCACCTCCACGTTGTCGAGCTCCATACCGTCGGCCATACTGCCCTGCTGGATTCCTCCCGCGGTGGCGCCTGGCCGACGTCGACGGTGCTGTGTCGAGCGCCGGACGTTTCCGAACCGATGCGAATCGACGCCGAGGCTTACCGAAACTGGCTTGCCGGTGGCTTGGACTTTTCGTGAACCCCGCGAGGCGTGGAACACGAGAGTGGCGCCGGGCGCGAAGCGATCATCCTTGAAGATCAAGAAAAACGGAACGAAAACCACTCGAGATGGTGGATTTTCGATTCTTTCACAGGCGAATAGTCGGGTTGGCTAATGCCATTCTGGTATTTCGCATGTCTGACTATCAGCCATACGCGTGTCAAATCGGCGGGAAACGCCCGGTGACGTCGATTTTGTCCCCGATTGTTTGCCATCTTGTCCCATACCTCCCCGCGAGTGGATGAACCCGGCGCTTCTTCGCAAGCCTGCCATCCGAGCCACCATGCCCGCTGCGAGGCGCACCACCCGAGGGGTCGCCGCGGCCGCCGCCACGGAGACCCCGACCGCCAAGCGCGCGAAAACCTCCGTCAAGATCAAGACGGAGCCCGGCATCGATGCGAACGACGACGCATCTGCAGCGTGGGTGACGGTCAAGGCTGAGAAGATCGACCCGGCCTCCCCGCCCGTCCGGCTCCCGCCGCAGTCCAATAAAGGTACCCCCAAGACCCCGAAGACCG
>ENA-UOXV01008193-UOXV01008193.1-marine-metagenome-genome-assembly--contig:-NODE-8193-length-10348-cov-5.449820_pt1 | contig 10348 bp, 9 predicted proteins | sample MGYA00238165_ERZ766961 | MGnify/ENA primary metagenome ERZ766961 (study PRJEB28924, sample SAMN03173240) | marine metagenome | biome: Marine; feature: Water; material: Subsurface seawater | place: North... | reverse complement strand
CCCACCTCGAGCCGTCAGCGCTGGACGATAGTGGTCCGAGATTTGCACAATATGACAACCAAAAGGCGTCGCAAAGTTTGTTCTTTGCGGTCGAGTCGTCGCAGAGCGGCGCATACGACGAAGCACAACAGCCGCTCGAGGCCTTCGAACGCCTCGCCCAACTTCGTTTACCCTTGGTCGTGCACTGCTCATCGCGTCGCCACCATGGCCCACGGAACCACCCCCGACGGCATCCTCGGCAAGGTCATCGGCCTCATCAGCCTCTTCGCGGTCCTTCCGGTGTTCTCGTTGTCCATGCCCCTGTCCTTCATGTTCGGGTCTCCGTCGTGCTGGGGCTTCGGCGAGAAGTACCGACCTTCCTTCTCATACGTATGGTGAGTCCCGACCGCGCTCCACCGCCGCCCCGCCTCCCCTCGACCCCTCACCACGGTTCACACAAGCTTGCGCCCTAGGCAAACCCTCGGATCGAACCAATCGCAATACGGCTCGAACCCACTGACCGACCACCTGACCGCTACCCACTCCTTTTCCACCGACAGGTCGAGGTTCATGACCGAGACCGTCATGGGATGCAGGCTCAAGCTCGTGGGTAACCGCACGCTGTACAAGGACGGCCCGTGCGTCTACCTCTCCAACCACAGGGCGTGGGCGGACTTCTTCATCGACATGTACCTCACCGAGGGCCGAGCGTTCATCCTGAGCAGGTTCGCCGTCGCGTACGTGTTTCCCTTCTTCATGCTGCCCGCCATGTGGGTCGGGGCGGTGTTCGCGTTCCAGCGGGGCAAGGCGGGCGCGCACGACGAGCTCAACAACTCCCTGGACGCCCACTTCAAGGCGTACACCGACTTCTCCGGGTTTGTCGTCTACCCCGAGGGTACCAGGAACACCAAGCCCAAGGCGCTGCCGCTGAAGCGGGGTCTTATCAAGTACACGCACTCCCGGGGTATGGACGTGCAGGTCATCATCGGGGGACACAAGGAGCACGTGCTGAGTGAACAGAGAGGGAGCGCGTCGTGGGGCGTGGAGATACCGGTGGGGTACTCCGAGGTTGTCTCGTCCAAGTCGTTCGCCGGGGACTTTGAGGGCTTCTACGCCGAGGTGAAGAGGGTGTGGGAGCTGGAGTGGGACCGCGTGTACGGGGAGAAGGACAAGACCCGGCCGCACCACCCCAAGGTGCAGCTCGTGGAGTACACCAACGCCATGTCCACCATGCTCGTGGTGTCCTCGGCGACGTGCTCCGTGTTTGGCCTGGGCGCTATAATCTGGTGCGTCGTGTTGGCAGCCGCCGCGATGCCTCTCGGGGTTGCGCTCAGCGCGGCGAGGGGCGAGTGATCGATCGTGCGTTCTATCTATATTGTAAGTGCGTGTTTACGTGACTCTCAAGTCTCAAGGGCGCCCCCCACCCTGCGGCAAAACCAGTTCGTTGAGGGCGTCCCGAAGTTTCAGCGCCTCGACCCCGATGGCGTCCGAGATGGCCTGCTTCTCCTCCTGCGTCGCCGGCATGTTCTCTCCCTCCCTGGGCTGGTTCGCCAGCGTCAACATCATGTCCCTCAGCCTATCCGCGTGCTCGGTCACCAGGAGCGTGATCGTGCTCTTGTCAATCCTGGGAGCCTGGGGCGCCGCAGCCGCCCGCGCCACCGTGGTGCGGCTCTTCTGCTGCACCGCAAACGCCGGGTGCTCGGCGGGGACGGCGGACGCCTTGCCCGCGGGTTTAGTCGTCTTCGCAGCGCCCAGGGCGGCGGCGGCGAGACTGGCGAGGGGATCGGCGTCGTCGTCGTCGCCCCCTTCCCCCCCCTTCCGAGCCCTCTTCTTTTTCCTCTTCTTCTTGTCCTTCTTTGACTTTTTCTTCTTCTTCTTCGGCGTCTTCTCCGGCTGGTACTTTGGGTTGGGCTTGCGCCTGCGTCCGCTGCGTCCAGCATCGCCCTCAGCCTCCTCCTCCGGCTCGGGTTCCTCCTCGGACTCCGACGACTCGCTCTCGGACTCGCTCTCGGACTCGCTCTCGGACTCGACCTCCCTCTTCACCGCCGGGCGACCGCGTTTGGTGCGCTGCGCGAGCAACTCCCCCAAAACCTCGGCGCCCCCGTCGTGATCCACCTCGTTGCCGTCGGCGTCAAACTTACGCGCGGGTCGCGCCGGGGACCACGCCCCGGTCACCGCAGTCACCGGGTTCTTCCCATCGACGAGGTCCGCGGGGTCCAGCGCGGGTGCGAACGGATTGGTCGCCGCGTCGCTCGGTCGCGGCTGGGCAAACGGCACCAACCCGTTGTGCGCCGCGCTCCGCCAAGCTTCAACCGCCTCGGGCTGCACCGCAATCTGACCCTGCGCCGCCAGGTTGGTGAGCGCCGTGGTGAACGCGGAGATACTGGAACGGTCACCGGGTTCCTTGGCGTCCATCGCGGATGCCAGCTGGGCGAGGATGTTCTGCTGCGTCTGGTTCAGGCCCGTGAACGTGCTGGGAAGTAAGTCCGCCGCGTTGCCCCCAGCCTGGATGGCGTTGGCAGCCGCGGTGATCGTCGCCGCCGTGTCGCCGAGGACGGGCATGGCGCCGAGGACGGCCGACACGTTGGCCTGCTTCAACGCGGTGTCCATGGTGTTGTTCACGTGCTCGCGCACGTGGTCGCCGTCGCCCCCCGCCACTCCCGCGGTGGAGACGTCGGAGCCGCGCTTGTCGGACAGCGCGAGCAACCCGCCGAGGCCGCCGAGCTCGGGAGCCTGCGCCATCCTCCGAGCCTTGTGGTTAGCCTTGGAGTACGCCTGCTGCAACCGCTTGGTGTTATCGTCCAGGTCCAGCACCTGGCACTCCTCCATCCGCCGTTTCTGCTCCTCCAGTTCCTCCACCGACTTGACCAGCGTTCGGTTCTGGTCCCCCGGCGAGATACCGGCTTGGACGTTGGTGATGAGCCGGTCCAGGGACTTCATCTTGCGGAAGGGCCACCGCTTGATGCCGAACTTGCGGCACTGGCGCTTCAACACCGTCAGTCCGATGCCCAGCTTCCTGCACGCCGCCTCGGAAGGGAGGTGGAAGCACGACGAAAGTTCCTCCTGGGTGATCTCGGACGCGGACCGCAGGGGCTTTCGCTTCGGGGGCTTCTCTCCGCCCTGTCCACCCTCCTTCTTGGGCTTGGGTTTGGGCTTGGGTTTGGGCTTGGTGGACCCGTTGGCGGCTCCGGCGATGAGCGCCAGGTCGCTGAGGTTCGTCAGGTACGCTCCATCCTCCTCCTCGTCGTCCTCCTCTTCCCCGCCCCCCTCTGTTTCGTGCTCATCGTCGTGATCATCCTCACCGTCATTTTCCTCCTCGCCCTCGCCCTGTGTCGTTGCCCGATTCTCGGTGTGGAAACCGTCGTCGTCACCGTCCGAGCTCTCGTCGTGATCCTCGTCGTCTCCGGGTGGTCTCAAGTTGGTCGGCGCGGCGTTGGCGTCGTCCTCGCGCTCGGTCTTGACGATCGCGAACGCGGCGTCGTCGTCCGCATCCGCGCTGACGTCCGCCGCGAAGGCGGCCAACGCCAGATCTGCAGCCTCCTCGGGCTGCTTTGTCACCACCTGAATCAAAGGGTCACCACCGTTCTCTTCCTCAGGTGGGTTTCTGGGTGACATCGTGGGGGTCGGGCGGATCGATCCGAGTTCCTGATCGACCTTCCCCTTCACCAAACCGGCGGGCCCTCGCGCGTTCGTAGAGAAGTGGCTCGGTAACCCGCGTCGCGTAGACCACGTCGCACTCGGAAAAACACTTGGGTTTGTTTCGCCCGCGCGATTCTCAAGAATTCCTACTCTTTCTCCCTTGGGTCGGGTGCGAAGGGACGTCCCGTCGACCTTCCAGATACCTCCGCGAGAAGCTCACGACGATCTAGGTGGATCAAGGGACCGCGCCCGTGGCGAAACCGATCGCGTCGCGCGTTGTGTCCGCGCGAGCAACCGAGATCTCGGGTTTGGAGTTGACCTTTCGGCTTCAGAGAGCGAGCGAGGGAAACCCGCCGATTCGATTTCAAGTGACTCGATACGCCATCCGGCGCGGCGTCGAGTCAAACACCTAAAGCGCGCGTATCTCAGTCAGAATCTGATTGGAATTATCAAAATAACAATTAGGCTGACACCCTCCTCATTGCAACTGGTTGTGTCGACGCGCCCAGTTTCCAGTTTGCCAGATGGCTTGTCGCCGCGGTTTGCTCGGCCTCGTTCGCGACGGGTCGAGGTCGTGGCGCGGATGTTTCCAGGGCGCTCTCGTCGGGTCGACCGATCGCCTGTTCTCCTCGTCGTCCCAGGCGAAGCGCAGGGGCGGCGGGTCCGACGAAGGGGACGACAGGCGCCCCGGGGACGACGCTCGGGAGGAGGCGAGGAATCGGAAACAGAAGATCCGAGCCGCGAGACGGTCGGAGCGGTCTGAGCTCAGGCGGTGGCGCGGCGTGCAGGAGTGGGACGACGCATCGGACGGTGTAGGAGCTCAGAGGAGTCCAGGCGGGGGCGCTCGGAGGTGGCGGACCGTCGACTGGTACGAGGCGGTGCTGGATGACGACAAGGACAAGGAGGACGATGGCCAAAAAACCACGTCGCGAGGCCAACCGAGGGTCAAGTACAAACACCGCGCGGGGGGCAACCCCAAGAAGAAACGCGAGCGCAGGCACACGCATCACACCGGCGACCCCGGGGGCACTAGGGCGCAGTTCCAGAGGGTCCTAGACGAGATCTTCGAGGACCACGCGAGGGAGTTTTTCGGAGGTTCGTCGTACACGCACCGAGAGACGCCGAGGGCGAGACGGCCCGAGACCAAGAACCCGCGGCGGGAAAGCACCCGCGTCGTGGACTTCGACGACGACTTCGACTGGAACACGTTCGAGGAGTTCGTGTTCGCGAATTCTCGTTCCACGGGTTCTCACACCGGCGGGTTCCGCTTCGAGGAGGTCTTCGAGGAGTTCTTCACCGACGAGTTCTTCACGGACGGTGGCGTCTTGAAACACGGCGCGGGCGTCGCACCCGTCAGCCGCGCGGACTGTGGGGACTGCGTGGCGTTGGGCATACCTCCCGGCGTGGCGCTGGATACGGCGTCGCTGAAGGGGTACCTGCGGGAGAAGGCGAAGGTGTGGCACCCTGACAGGCACCCGGGCGAGACCCGCGCGGATGCGGAGAAGCAGTTCAAGCGGTGCTACTCCGCGTTCGACTCGCTCATGGCGCGCATTGTGTAGGCGTGTTTAGAGTACCTTAGATACCTCGAACGAACGGTACAGGTAAGACTAGTTAGCTAAGTGGGCATGATATCCGCCTCACATCATGGTGCAGCACTGGTTCTGCTTCTTCGCCTGCTTGTAGAACATCTGCGAGGCGAGGGACAGGTCGGTGGACTTGTCCACAAGGTTGTCCAGCTTCTCCCCCCTCGCCAGCACGGAGTCGATGGTCTTGTGCAGCACCACCTTGGTCTCGTCGAGCTCACGCTGGATCTTCAGGATCTTATCCGCCTCGTGCGGGTCCTGGTACAGCACGATGGCCGACGCGAGTCCCTCGGCGCCCCGCGGGTCATCCCCATTCGCCGTCTTCCACGAGTCGCCAAACTTGGACACGTAGTCGTCGCTGATCTTGCCCAGGACGCTGAACGCGGCGCGCGCAGGATACTCCCTGTCCATCACCGCGATGGCCACCAGCCCCCCGCGGTTGCTGACGTGGACGAGGTACTGGTCCTGCTCCACGCTCTGCCGCTGCCCGGGCTGCGTCCGCTTCACGATGGTGCGGCTGATGAACGTGAGCATCTCCCTCACGCTGCTCCGCTGGAAGTAGCCGAACTCCTCCACGTCTTCAGCCTTACCGAGGCACGTGGGCTCCGTGTTGTCGCCGTTCCATTTCCACAGCGAGAGCGCGGTGACCTTCATCGCGCGGCGTGTCGATCCTCCCTTTCGCTAAAACGTCCTGTGGGCCACAAGATCTGGTCCCTTGAATGAGGGTCGGTCCGGCTCGCGTGTGGCGGGCGGCGACGACACCTGGCGCTCTACTCCGTCGTTCGGACGAGACGAACGAGTCGGAAGTTCAGGTCGGCGCGCAGCTTTCGGGCTGCGGGCGCGCTTTGAGAGAGTGGCGCGCGTCCTTCGGCGCGCGCGGCCTTTTTTCCCGAGCCGCGGGGCAAATCATCAAACGTCTGCTTCGCTCTGGGGTTTTCCAGGTGGGCACTCCCACGCCTCGGGGAGACCGCAGGGCGCGGCTCTGGACTTCAACCGATATGTCCCATTTCCCTGGTCGTGCTCCGCCTGCACCCCCTTCCGGTTTCGATGACAGCGGTCTGGACATGCGCGCCATCAAGCAGGCCGGCGGCAAGGTCCTTCCAGGTGAGCACTCCCAGATCGCCAAACTTCAAAAGCCAAACAGATTCATTCCACCGTCCGCCCCTCGCTCCCCATCGGCTCGCCCACTCACCACCCACCCCGATTCTTACCATGTAAACCCACAGGCGGCGACGGTGTGATCATCGGGGGATGGAAGGTGAGAGCCAGGAACACCAGGATCCTCGGCAAGGACGCGCTGGAGGCGTTGGAGAAGACGCTCGGCACCTCGCACCTCCCCGAGATGGTCTACGGCAGCACGCTCGAGCTCACGCACGAGTCCACCGGGGTGAGGCTCCACTTCAACGCCGAGGACGCGCTGAAGGAGTGGCTCGAGGAGGGCCTACCCCCGCTCAAGGTGGCGGCCGCGGCGGTGTGGGAGAAGGGCCACAAGGCCAGGTTCGGGGACGAGATGCCCAAGGCTGCCAAGGGCAAGACGGGCGACGCGTGGAACGACGAGGAGGAAACCGACAAGTACGACTGGACGTTCACGACCCCGTACCGCGGGAGCGTGAGCGTGGACGACGGCGCGGGTGCGGGCACGACGGGGACGGACGCATCCAGGCCGACACCGAGCTTGTGGACGGACACCGAACAACGGGTGGACCGAGGGATGCTGATGGAAAGAGACCCCATCCTGTTCTTCGACGAGCTCACCCTGTACGAGTCCGAGCTGGACGATAACGGCCTGATGAGTCTGACGGTGAAGGTCCGGGTGATGCCACGGTGCTGGTACGTGCTCATGAGGCACTGGATGCGAGTGGACGGGGTGCTGATACGCCTGAGGGAGACCAGGTTCTTCCACCGCGTCGGGACCCCGCCGGGCGAGGGATCCGTCGTGGTCCGGGAGAGCGCCAGGCGGGAGGAGACCTTCGAGGGTCTGAGGATGAGGGGCGCGCCCAGCGAGCCGGGGCAGTACCCGGACGCGGACGAGGCGGCGTCGGTGCTGCTGGCGGCGGGTGGACCGGTGGAGATGGAGTATCACGCCCTGACCGTCTGACTTCAATCAACACAAGTGAAAACGCTCAGCATTCTTAATCGCGAAATCCTTAATTGACCAACCCACTTCTCCGGCACGGCCAGCTCGCGTTCCCGTCGTCGTCGCCATGGCGGTGGACAGGGCCCGCGTATCGGCCAACATGGCCAAGTGGCGGAAGGCGGCGAGGCTGGTCGGGCGGACCGCCGCGGGTTTGGAGGTCTGGCAGAGGAACGCCCAGGAGCGCCTCCGTCTGCGACGCGAGGCGCTGCTGAAACCTCCGGCGAGGCGCACCGAGGCGGACATCGTCCTGCTGGAGACGGTGCTGTCGCGGGTCAAGTTCGTGCGGGAGCTGACGATGAAGACGCGGATGGACCTGTGCAAGTTCGTGGGTTACCTCAGGCACGCGGAGGGCGAGACGCTGTTCCGGCAGGGCGATCCGGGCGAGTTCTTCTACGTCGTGCTGTCGGGGAGCGTGGACGTGCTCATCCGCGACCCCGGCGGGAAAGAACACCAGGTGGCGACGCTGTTCAACGGTGACTCCTTCGGGGAACTCGCGCTGATGCAGGAGGGCAACACGCGCGGCGCCAGCATCGTCGCCAAGGAGGATTGCGAGTTTCTCACCCTCGGCCGCGAGGACTACGGCGCCATCCTTCGGACGCAGAGCGAGAAGTCCGTCTCGGAGAAGGTGACCCACCTGGAGTCCATGCCCTTGTTCAAGCACGTCGACCACGACACCGTACAGTCCATGGCGTACGTCCTGAGCGCGAGGGAGTACCCGCGGAACACGCTGGTGTTCAAACAAGGGGAGGAGGTGGAGGACGTGTTCTTCATCGCGTCGGGCGCGGTGAGACTGGTGCGGGAGGTGGAGAGCAGGGAGACGCTGCGGAGGGAAGGGGTGACGCGCCGGGGACCCGGGTGCCTGGTCAAGAAACCCCCGCTCGGAGGGTTCGGGGACGAACCCCCTGTACCCCCGGGTTTGGCGGAGTCCAACGAGTCCAACCTCGGGGAAGACTTTGTGGACGTGATGGACGGAGTACCGGAGTCCGCCGCTTCACTCATCGGCGGGTCGAGACCAAACACAGTGGGGTCGCACCACGCCGCGGGGCTGGACATGAACCCCGGGATAGGTTCACAGTTCAGCGGGGAGGTCGCGGCGAGCGTGGCGATGGCGGACATATCCTTCGGGGACAGCAGCGACGACGAGGACGACTTTGACGACGGCGCATCCGTAATTTCCAAATCATCGCGGCTGTCCAGGGAGAGCAGGATGATGGACATGGAGAGCAAGTTCCGCGGATCATTCGCCGCCGCACTCGGTGGTGGACCCGGGAGCGTGAACTCCGCGTCCGTTAGGTCGGGGCACGTCTCGAGGTCGAGGGCGGGTGCGGGTCAAGCGTCGGGTGCGGGTCAAGCGTCGGCGTCAACTCGGCGCCGGTCTCCCTCGTTTGCGCCCTCAGAGACGGCGGCGAGGGAGGGACTCGGCCGCCTGTTCCTGGAGGTTGGCGCGCTGCAGAAAGGGGACGCGTTCGGTGATACCGTGCTGACGCGTAAATTCAGGCAGCCCGCCAGCGTGATCACCACCGCCCCCACGAGGGTGTACGTCATGAACAAGTGGGACGTTCTGAGGCGCGCGGACTCGAGCGTGGTTGAAAAGTTTCAAAAGAGCAACGCCGCCGCCCTCGGCGCGTGTGCCAAGGACGACGCGGAGCTGCTGGCGGAGTTCAGGCGTGGGCAGGAGTGGGGACAGTACCGCACGTCGATGGTGGAGCGGACGATCGAGGTGTACAAGGGTATGAAGGCGCTCCGAAGGTGAGCGCGTAGCCGTAGCGCGTGGGAGTGTACTTGTAGTGGAAGTTTTGGACGAGAGGCCCGTGATCCACCGAAGCGTCGCGCGAATGTGCGATTCCTTCCACAACTCTGAGCGCGAGACATGACGGCCGCAGTTAGGGCGCTCGTTCCCGCCGCGTCCGCACGACTGAGGCGGGTGGGAGGTCGCCATGTGCGCGGGATCCGGGTCGTGGTGGCGACGCAGGCGGTGGACGCGGTCCCCGCGGCGTCGGAGACCAAGCCTACCGTCACGATAAGGCGGGCGGAGACTCGGGATGTGGCGCAGATGACGCACATACTCTCCGAGGCTGCGGATGGCGCGGTGAGCACACAGAGCCTGGCCACGTACTCGCGCGAGGCGACTAGCGTGGAGGATACTCCCGGTGCGGCGCCGGAGCAGCTCGCGCTCGTCGCCGAGTGCCCCTTCCCTTCACCGTCCGATCCACCCCGGGTCGTGGGCGTCGTGGGCCTCCTCCTGGACGACTCCCTCAAGCCGATGGAGATGAAGCTGACCAAGGAGGTGGCGTACGTCACCAACCTCGCGGTGGATGCATCCGCGAGGCGCGCGGGGGTCGGCGCCACGCTCCTGGCTGCCGCGGAGTCGTGCGCGCAGGACTACGCGTGCGTGGCGGTGGCGTGCAGGGTGGACGAGGGCAACGACCCGGCGCTGGCCATGTACGACAAGAAGGGGTACGGGCCGTTAGTGGGGCGGCGGCTGGGCCAGTTCAGGCGCCTGATGGGGGGTATGTACGCAGCCGCGGGGGTGGCGCACGCCGTGGACCTGCTGCTGTTGACGTCCGCACTGCCCACCGTAGCCGGCGCGCCCGCGTGGATGGCGATGGACCCGGTGCAAAAGTTCTGGGCGCTGGCGTGGTGCGCCGCCGGTCCACTGGCGTGGTTCTGCACGGACAGAGGTTCGCCGCTGGTGGGTAACCTGTCGCTGATACTGTACGGCGCCATCGAGGTTGGGCTGGCCATGGCGTGCGCGGTAGCGTACGGGGCTGTGGGGGGCGATGCGGCGACTGGGGCTGTCGGCGTGCAGGTTGTCGTCGCGGGTTGCGCTCTGGCGATGCGGCCGGGGCCGAGCGTGGGCAGGCTGTGCCTCGGGAAGGAGCTGCCCTCCCGCGCTCCGAAGAGCAAACCTTACAGAGCAGCTACGGGCGAGGAGGACAAAGACGAAGCGGGAACGGTGGAGGAGGTCTGAGGTGGAGGAGGTCTGAGGTGGAGGAGGTCTGAGGTCCCA
>ENA-UOXV01008189-UOXV01008189.1-marine-metagenome-genome-assembly--contig:-NODE-8189-length-10349-cov-6.350204_pt1 | contig 10349 bp, 9 predicted proteins | sample MGYA00238165_ERZ766961 | MGnify/ENA primary metagenome ERZ766961 (study PRJEB28924, sample SAMN03173240) | marine metagenome | biome: Marine; feature: Water; material: Subsurface seawater | place: North... | reverse complement strand
AGGCCCACACCACTAACGGGACGCGCGCACGAGGGCGGCGGGAGCCGGGGCAAAACGAGTTCATAACCTATCTGTGTGGATATCGGAGAGACCGTAACCTGGCTGGAAGTTGATTCTCATCTTCGCCGCGGCTGTGCTCAGGCTTCGCTGCGGCTGCGCTGGACGCCTCATCCTTCTGTGCATTGCGAACATCTACACCCGTCACTGTGACCATGACACAGGTGCCGCTTTCCAGACTCTGGCGGAACACCTCCACTAGTGCCCTGATCCCCCGAGGGTCAGCTGGAGCTGACGGTGTTCCTGGTGCTGCCTTGGCCCAGGCCCCGGACAACGTCAAGGCTGATGTCGATCTTGATACGTATGTCTACGTGTCCTATGCCCACTTGATCTTGCTTGGACTCACTCATTGAGCAGATTTGCGTAGGCTCCTCTGCGAACACCCGCATGAAGTGCTTCGATTCCCATTCGTCGCAGGGTTCCGCCGGAGAGAGCCACACGCAATACATTTGACGCCGTAAATGACACTTGGAAGCAAGAAGACGTAGTTGCCCTGCCCTGAGACATGCTGTGTCTTTTGGTTGCGTTGCACGCGCACCTCCACTGTGCCGCCTTGCTCCCGCAGCTTGGCTGTCATAGCCTGGAGCGCGCAATCTGAGTCGATTCTGCGCCCCGTGCAGACCAAAATTCGGTTGGCAGAACAAATGTTTGCAATCGGCGATAACTACGGAGCGATCCGAGCAAAAGACGAGGGCACCCAGCGGTTTTGGCCGGCCCTGCGAGAGGGACTCCTCGCCAATTGTGCGGAGTTCTGCGAATCGCGCGTCGACCACTTCACGCCAGATTGACACGCGCAAATTAAAGACGAGCCGGGCCCCGCAGATTGTTGGTGTTGAAGCCGTGGATGCAACCGTCGCCATCGCCTGTGGATGCGAAGGACATCGTCAGAGCTCAGCAGGAACACTTCCCGGTTCCAAGTTCCTCCTGGATGCCCGATCATTACTGAAGCGCTCTTTGTCCCGCCAGATTGCTGCGCGCTGCGCGGATCTTTTTGCCGTGGAAACATCAGAAGCAGGGTTGTCTGAGCTGCGCCCGCGTTTCCTCGAAAACAGCTTCTACGCTCTGCTCCAGGTTCCACAATGTCACCTGCAGCTCTCTGTCGCTTGTGTGAGCTGACTGTTGACCGTGGCGGCTGAACTGGTCTGGTATGGAACAGCGCGCTTCCCAGTCGACAATTCGAGCGGAGGAGGAGGTCCAGTGCAGTACCGGCCGTCCATGGGACAAGCACCCCATCCCGGAGCCTTCAGCGTCTAGCGACGTGGATTCACACCGGTTCGTATTGCCTCCCGAGCCCGTTGCTCATGTGCAGAGTCAGAGAACGTTGTACCCTCCAGATTCGCGGTGTTCCAGTTCTTCACTTTCAGCCGCTCCAATATGAGCATGGTCGTACTCTCCGCATCTTCTGTGCAGGTAGTCAGCTCTTTTTCAGCGCGAGCTCTCTTACACTCTATGCCGGCCTGGCCTGCTTGACAAATTGTGTGGCCGAGTGACCGTGTCTCCTCATGTAGGGTGTATGGTGCGACGCGATTTTGGCGAGCAGCGACAGCTCACTAGGAGGAAGTGGTGATGCCGGGCCCGAAGCTCTACTGCAATGGCGCGAAAGCTTCGTGCGCACCTACAGCAAGTGTGTCCCAACGCTTAGATCCTGCGTCGAAGCACTTTTATCAATGTGCTTATGCCTCTTTCCGCTTCAGTAGCATGATGACCAGGTGACGATACATACTGTTCCAGGTTACTGGAGGTGGAAGACACCGCATTGATGGGCCTTGAGACCCGCATTCTGCTTTCCAAATTTCACGCTCGTGGTTTGTCGCCGCCCAGCGTCACCAAGCTCGCGCGATGCTCCGTATCCTGAGATATTTGAGCGCTGAAGCCCTCATCCCCATTCAGGACTGCTCGGTGCCTCTCCTGATGGCCCCACCCCTGCAACTCGCTCTGCTTCCACAGCCCAACCGGAAGATGCTTCCTCCCCGACAATTCCTGACCAAAGCGCGGAGACGTCCCTAGCGCAGACCCCAACCTCCCCCGCCAAACAGGCCTCACTTCGCGAAATGGCTCCAGCCTCGCCTCCGCTACTTCCCAAACCCGCGCGGATCCAATCCTCCCCAACCAAATCACCCTCAGCGTCGCGCGCTTCGTCTTCTGAGCCCCCTTTCGCGCCACCTCCCCCTACTTCGTCCGAACCAGTCACCCCCCCACAACCAGCACCTTCCTCTCCTGCGCCTTCTTCCCATATAGTAAGCACTCCTCCGCCCTCGGTGTTCATCAGCAGCGGCGCTGTGCAATCTGGCGAGGCAACCCCGGGTGACGGTTCGCAGAACGGCGAAAGGATTGTTTCTCGTCGTGTGGTGAAGCGTGTGGTGTTGGACGAGAACCAGTCGCTGGAGGCAGGTCTGACCGCGGGGCTCTCCACGGTTCTTCACTCCTCTCGAACGGAATCTCCTCTGATTCACTCGTCCCGGCTTGGCAAGTCCGCTGGACCAACCCACTTCGTTCCCAAGGTCCATTCCAGCTCACCCAGACCGCTGTGGCACATATGTGCTAAGATGATTCGAACCTTTCGTACAAGATTCCCATGCCATGCTGAGTTTGGAGAGCGGTGGGCGGTTGTGCAGGGACAAAGTGCGCTGCCAGAACTGCAGCGACAGTGGCTTGAATATCGCGAACGATATTATGGTTCGGGCGCGTCCGCGGCTACGGGGCGGACGCACACACCCACGCAAGCGTCGACGCAACGGCGTGGTGCTTTGGCGAGTGTCGGAGCGGGAATTTTGGCGCCGCCATCTCAGTTTGGAGAGCTTCTGGCCTCCTCGATGGAAAAGGCGCGCGGAGTGACTACGCCCCTCCGGCCAGAAGCTCAGGACCGTGGCGACACTCTCAGGGAAAACTGCGAGAACACGCCTGAGGAGCAAACAGAGCTGAAAGCACTTCCAAGTACCGGAGAGCTTGCTGAGGGAGTCGACCTCTGATGACTTGAATGGAAAGCTGCGGCGGAACGAACCCCCGCAGGCATATGTAGCGAATCAGAACCCTCTTTGGGCTCTGGGTCGCTTTTCGCAGCACATGCTGCAAAGGCGCAGGACAGCTGGCTCAAGAGGGCGCCCTAACGCCAGGTTTTAAGCGGACTACACTGCGCAAATCCAGGTCGAAGGAACCTTTCGAGCTCTGTTTAAGCTACAATTCGACAGCTTATCATCTTAGACCATCGAATCGCTGCGTTGGGTGAAGGACTGGTCCTGTTTCAAAGTTAGCCCAAGACATATACATGCCAGTGCTGAGCCTGAAAGCATGCTGTCCTACCTAATTCCATGGCTCCTGCGAGTTGCTCACTCGCGGTCGTTTGTACTCATATCATTTGATCGCTGTGAGTCACCGAGGAGGTCACACCCTTTTCCTTGCAATATTGTTGATGCGCTTGAGCAGCCTGCCCAGGCGCACCCTTTCTCAATTGTCTTCCAGCTTTTCGCAACGCCCTTTCACAAACAGACGTCTGTTTGTGGCCACGAACCTGTAGGTCATGACGAGCTTAAAAGGAACGAGCATCGGGCGTGCTGCCAGGCGGATCGCCACGCTCTCCTGCCCACACTCCAATTATCAGCTCCGCCAGTAGTATTCACACAGTTTCACGCAGCGATTGTCTTGCTTGTGCAAGACAGACCATCGGCCCGGTGGTCTCACCGCGTACGCAGTTGCGAGTCGCACCGGGTTGAGACCCAGTGATCTTGAGAGCCACCCAAACTTATCCTGCGCAGCAATCTCGACGTGTGCAAATCGCGCGGAGATTGAATCGGCGAAATCGCTTCCGCCGAGAGCGAGCATCTTCGCAAGGGGTTGGAAGAGCCCGCGCTTCGTCGGTTCCAACACATACATTCCCGCACCAATAGAGAAACTGAAATGAGACACAAACTTCAGCGACAATGATAGATCTAGCCTTTCAAACAATAGCTTTGCACGTCAAACACGAAAAAAGGGACTGCAGGGCGGAGTGGCACAGAATCAGCATTGAGATGCTCTCATAGAGGACCATGCAAAGCGGCAGGTCCTGCACTTTCATTCCCCGCTTCTCCAGGTATCCCTATCAACACCCGCCGACTCACTTTCATCTTTCTACAACAGGTGAGGAGGTCACATTGACCTAGTCTGCTGATTTCCGGCATTCCTTTGGGTCCGACGAGGACCTGAATTCTTGATCGCCTTATCCGACTGGCGCTGGTCGGCGCTGCAGAACGTGGGGTGGACACTGGCATTGCGGCCCTGGTCTGATCACCTCTCTCAGGAAGCTTCAGAACGTTTTCTTGCTGTGAGTCAGACACAGATGCTTCTTGTCGGCCCTGTTGCCGATCCCCGAGCGATGCGTCCGGTGCATTATCATTCTGAGACGAACGAGTTTGCGCAGCAGCCCCAGAGGTTTGCATTGTGCAAAGGATTGCGGTGACTAATACCGCAACAATAGCCCTGCGGCGCATCCTGGAAACGCAGACGGTGCAGAAACGCATGCCTTGCACGCAGCCTTCTCCCGCGGCCCCTACGCCTTCCTGGTGATCCTCCGTACTGATCCTAAATTCATGTAAAGCTTTCGGGAGAATTTTGAGAGAGGGGAACGTCTGGAGCTGCTTTTGAACGACAGATAAGGTGTCCCGAGCACTGCAAGGATGTCGCACAAGGAGTCGCTTTCGGTACGCTCGCAGAAGGCCGAGCTTCAGAAAACGCTACTTGCGAGCGCCATGAACAAGACACCTTCCTCGGGGAAAATCGTCAACGCGTACGGGCAAGAAGAGGTGGGAGTGCCTCGTTGGCAACAGAAAGCAGCTGAAAAGAGGCAGATGTACGCGAGCAACCGCTCTTCCGCAGATATGTCCCATGAGCAGCGCATCCTGCAGCAAATGCAAGAACGAAAGCGGAAGAGGGCACTATCGCCCGAGTCTCTGCGAAAAGAGGTAAGCAATGCGTGCGCGGCGTTGATGGCATGACGATGAAATACCTCGTGCATAATCTTCTCAGTGTGCTGTTTGTGCAGGAAAGAAGGGAGCGGGAGGCTTGTGAGATGCAGCGGCAGGAGGCGATTCGTGCAAGCATAGAGCCCTATGCGACTTACAAGCCGTACTCTTCGTCGGACTCGGACTCTAGCAGCAGCGATGGCGGGCGTCGCAAGAAGAAGGACAAGAAGGCAAAAAAGGAGCGGAGGAAAGAGAAGAAGAAGAAGCAGAAACACAAGAAAGCCAGGAGGGACAAAGAGTAGCGTGTAGCTAGGCCGCATACATGAAACATGAACCTATTTGAATTCGGGGCAAACATGATGTATGGCTCACATGACCGAGCCGTAAGTTGAAAATGTGATATTATTTGGCCGAAGAGCATCTCACCCAGTCGGTGTCAAACGCAGAGCCTGGTCACGTCTAGAGCAGGTGTCCGCACCGACTCAAACTATTTCCCCGACAGCAGACCACCGCTCAAGCGTGGCGACGCACGAAGTCGACGATTTTCGGGTTAACGATTTCCGGCGCCTCATCCATGGGGCAGTGCCCGAGACCCGGGAGAGGCACGAACTCTTCCACAGTCTCAAACCTGTAGCAAACCATCAACCGCCTTTACTCGCGGCCATGCGGCGGGCTGGCCTCAAATGGAATGTTGCCTGGCTGCAGCGGGTTGGGGCGGTGCAGGCGGGGCCGCACTCTCCGTAGACGCGACCAAGGGTAACGTCCTCCCATGGGTCCTTGTCGCCCCAGAGAATGGAGACGGGCGTCGTCTTTCCAGCCTGCTTGTACTCGTCCGAGGAGAGGATCGCCAGCTGCTCCTCGGGCAGTGGCCCAGCAGAATAAGATATGAAGTCGAGAAAGACACGCGGCGCATTCGGTGTCCGTCCTGGGCGCAAAATGCACTGTACCAACTCGTCAGTTACAGACTCCTTTCGCGGATAGATCTGCTCAAACACTGTGCGTACTGTGTTTTCGGTCGCCACGACACCGAAAAAACCCTCCCCCAGCGGCGTCTCGCGTAGCACAGTCTGCAGCGCGGAAACAAAGGGCGCGCCGAGCGGATTCTGGCGCTTGACGTTGAGCTGTCGGAGTGAGGGGTCCATGATCTGCACGCCGCGGACGCGGTCGTGGTGGTCGACAGCGGTCTGCAACCCGCATGAGGAACCAATGGAGTTGCAGATCAGGAATGCTGGCGCGCCGACCACCTCCCGAGTAAAGTCAGCAACCTGGTCTGCCCACGTAAAGAAGTTGTAGCCTGACTGGACTGGGTGCGCCATATCAGTGAAGGGAGTCTCGCCGACGCCGCCGTAGCGCGCTGCATTCGGGGGGGCGAAGCGCAGGTACTCGTCGAGATCACGCGTGGATTCCCCATTTACAGCCCCCATTTCTTGTGGATTCGGCTTGTCCGAGTACCCGTACCCGAGTAAATCGATTGCAAACACCCTGCCAGCCGCGGTTCTCAGCATTGAGTCTGCAACGGCGTCATTGCGCAATGACGTCCATGCATCGTGCGCGGGACCACACCTGAAGCCCTCTTTCGCCAGCTCCGGAGTGTTCTTTCGCCAGTGGTCGGCATTACCTGCCGCGTGCGTATCAGCTATGGCCTGTATGCGGATCTTGTGGTTCAAGCATGCTAGCAGCTGCTGCTTGCTGAGGGCGCTTCTTTCGTTGCGGCACGTATCTGGGGTTCACCGCCGAAGCCGTGAATGAGAACGAGCGATGGGCCGCCAGTATTCTCCTCTCCCGCACTCTGGTAACGAACCTTGTACCCTTTCCACTCCCAAAACTTGTCGTCCAGCAGCCCTCCTTTCGCTGTGGTTTCAACCCCGACCTGCTGTGCATGAAGCGAGAACACCCCAGAAGCTCGCCCTGGCAGCCGGGAAAGAGGGATCTGTCCTGCTGTAGATGTCGTGCTAGATCCTGCCGTTGAACAAATAGCTCACCGGATGATAGCTGGCCCAAAAGCACATGGAATTTGCACAGCGGCCGGGCAGAGCATTTGGTGTCCAGTTCAAGGGTTCGGAGAGCCTTGAACGCCTCTAAGCACGCTTGGGCGCACCTGAGCCTTGCAGACTTGGAAGATGGCCAGCTAAAAATGGCGCTGTCCATGCCTCGCACAGTAGCAGGGACGTTGCCAGCGCAGCGAACCGCAAGAACGAGTGTGCCATCCTTATATGGAGCGGCTATTTGTGTCCGTAACCTGTGCCTGTGAAAAAGGCAGGCCGTCGGTATGTCCAACCAGGTGGAGATACTGGACCTGGAAGTGGTGGTGGACGTAGACGGAATGCTCCGCTGCGCGGTGAGTTTCGGCGATTCTGTTGAGGGAAAATCGGGTGCACTGGTTTCTGCAGTCTTGCGCTACGCCAGAGGTGTCTGGGCACGAGTGCGGTCCTGGCTTGAATCAGGCAGTGTCTGGCTTGTCATGCACCTCTCTGCTAGCAGGTTTCTGGAACAAAGATATCTGCGCTACTGAAAGAAATACACGGCGCTGGAGGAGACGGCGGTAGAATCAAGGGCGTCGATATCCGCTGGAAGCGAATCGGCGATACGCTGATCAGGTTTGCGTCCGCCACATCGCTCTTTACTCCCCCCCTTGTTTCACAAACGCACCAAGTACTTGGTTCGTGTCCCAAACTCTAGAGACAGTCGATGATGCCCATCCAATTTCCAACTTCCTCCGTGGCAGTGATTTGACAGCGCTAGCAAGGTTGAGCAAGTCTCTCGCAACTATCAACCTCACGAACAATTACATTGGGGACAACGGCTGCCGTCTCTTCTGCACGGCGCTGAATGCAAACTCTGCGATATCGTGCCTCGTTCTGAAGGGCAACCGGGTCAGCGACGTTGGAGCCGCGGCTCTGGCGACAGTCGTGAGCGAGTCGCACTCGCTCGCAGAGCTGAATCTGCGCTGCAACAAGGTGGGATTGCTGGGCGCGCAGGCGTTAGGCGGCGGGCTACGCACAAACACCTCGCTGACGCGCCTCGATTTGGGAGAGAATTACTTTGGCGACCGCGGCGCTGCGGAGGTGGCGCATTCGCTGCGCTTCAATGCGAGCCTGCTGGACCTCGTGCTCCGCGCAAACGAAATCGGCAACGCGGGCGCAGTCGCGCTGGCTGTGGATCTCCGCGCCAACACCACACTGCAGCGGCTGGACCTCGTCGACAACGACATCACCTCGCGTGGCGCCAGCTCGCTCGCGTCCGCCCTCTTCGCCAACACGTCTTTGCGTGAGCTAGACCTCCGCCTTAATGAGCTGCCGCTGAAAGCTCAGGAAGCTCTTTCTGGCGCTGCTGAACACACCTTTTTCCGTCGTGCCATATCTTCGGAGCTTGTTCTCGCGATAGCACTTGCCCTTCACCCGCGCCTTGGCGCGGACTCGCTCGTTTGGAAGCTCGTTCTCCCCGGCACCAACGCCTACAAGCAGGTTCCATCCCCGCTCGCCCCCTTTACCCCTCCCCTCCACCAATCCAGCAACTTTTCCATGCAGGCGGTGGAAGATCATCACAATGGAGTGAAAAAGACGACCAGAAACGACTTGCGGAAGCTGGCAGAAGCAGTACTTGCTGCACAGCAAGCGCAGCCCCTCGCCGTGCCACCGCTCGAGGACGCACCGCTTTCCCGCGATTCACTATTTCGCAAAGTTTTGAGCATCTGCATCAATAAGTATCCGCGAGACGTGTACTTTGATGGCATCGATCCAAATGTTGCATTGGATCATCCGCCTGCCGAGATCGATTCGCGCCCCGGGTCGAGGCCTGCCCATGGCGATGTGAGCGTGCGGCAAGACCGAAAGTCGCACGCTCGAATCGCTGCACGGGTGCCCATGGGCGCTACCGACTGGGCAAGCCTCGAGCCCCTGGCGAAGCCGATTCGACGCTCTACCGTATGACTCCCCATTCTGGCGACAGCCACCCACCCTACCCTACATCTTTTTCAACACGGCCTCGCAGGTAGCACTAATGTTCCCTTGGTCTCCAGGTCAAAGCAAAGCACAGCAGTGTTCGATGATTGCCGACACATCAAGAGAGGACGGGTGGTGTACTGTTCATGAGTGTAAATGCATGTATATAGTTTTTCTCTGGAGCTCGATTTGTGTCTTCCTACGATCAAGACCGCGTGTCAAATCTCAGTGAGAGCGTTTATCCTCGCTGCGCTGGCCCACCTCCAGCAAGAGTGCGGATCCGCCACCACACTTTTCCCAGGCCCATCCCAACCCCTACTTCGTCTTTTCCACGCCCGCAGCTCAGCGCATGTCCTTGCCCCTCATCCAACTCCCACTGCTGCTCCGCGTCGGCTGCGTCAGGTACATCTTCCTCGAGAACAGCTGAACCATGGTAAACCTCACGGGCGTCCTTCTTCGTGGATTCCTCAACCGCTTCAGCGCTATCTTCAGGCTCATCCGTAGTCTCTGCTGAGTGACCATGCATGCGCCTCATCGGCGAAATGCTTCCGGCGCGCAGTGGTGATAGGACTGGCAGCTTGTTCTCCACACGCAGCGGGGACCCCGGATGACGAAGTCCCCGCTGCACTGCCTCCCGAACCAGTCCATCTACCTTGTCGGCTGAAATTATTGCCGGCACCAGTGACCCCTTGGCCTTCTCTTTCTCTCCAGACTCTTCCGCATCGTTCGACCAATCAACTCCCACGTCACCCTCTCGGGCGATGTTCCACTCCACAGATTCCGCATTTCTTTCCACGAGCATACCGCCCGGGCTCGACAGTCCATCAGCGCTATTTTCGCCGGTCGCAATGTCATCTTTTTGGTGTGCATCCGATCTTCTGAGATCTTCATCATGAGAGTCGACTCTTCGTGGTGCGTCCCCGAAATTGCTGGAATCTGCCTGTCGCCCATCGTCCTCTTGCTCAAGCATCGAGGAATAACTAGAATTCGCTTCATCAATCGCTACCGTCACATCGGATGACCTTTCCTTAGATAGCCAACCCCGGCCTCTGCGAAGTTGCTGCGAACCACGTTCCATTTCACTTGCAGCCGCCTGTATCAGGATGTCCTCGCCTGCATACGTGTCTGGACGTCCCCACTCCTTTCCTGCTCCAATGTTCGCCAGCGGCGTTGCCGACACCACAATCTCGCTTTCCCATCCGATCTCCTCGTCGGAAAGTTTCCGTGCCAGACTCGCTCCCCCAGGCACACCGCGGCTCCGCGACAAATCACCCTGTAGACTGGTTCTGCGAGGTCGTCCCCGACTTCGCACCTTTCCAGAAAGAGCTTCAACTCGCGCCTCAACGAGACTGTCCACCGCGGCCGCATCCTTCCGTGGCCGACCCCTCCCGCGCCTCTCCGTAGCTACGCTGTC
>ENA-UOXV01008187-UOXV01008187.1-marine-metagenome-genome-assembly--contig:-NODE-8187-length-10350-cov-4.272851_pt1 | contig 10350 bp, 10 predicted proteins | sample MGYA00238165_ERZ766961 | MGnify/ENA primary metagenome ERZ766961 (study PRJEB28924, sample SAMN03173240) | marine metagenome | biome: Marine; feature: Water; material: Subsurface seawater | place: North... | reverse complement strand
TTGCGTCATTTAGTACAAACCATACATCAACACCATTCATATCTGTTCCTCTTTCAATTACCATAATTATCTAATTCTTTTTGAGTAGTATTCGTAGTTTCTAAGTACTTCAGCATCAGACAACGCTTTCTTATAAACATTTGCAAATGATATTGCACCTGAGAATTGTCTACCAGAACTTTCCATACCTATGTTAATGCTATTTATATTACCAGCATCAACGACAGATGTAGTTACTGTATTTTGTAACACGCCATCGATATATTGTTTTAATGTACCTGTAGATGCATCCCATACTGTTGTTAAATGATACCATTGTTCTCTATTCATTTGTAGAGAAGGTTCATGATATCCGTGATTACTAGTAGAATACCAATAAGAACTTAATCTTCTATTTGATTTATTCCACGACATATAAATATTACCTTGTATAATTGTACCTCTATCACCCGTTGTTAACTCATTTAGATCAGCATAAATCATAGATTCCAAAGTACAATTAGAACCAGTTGCAATATAACCACCATATCTAAATCTTTCGACTTCTCTAAAATAGTAAGCTTTAACACCTTCAACATCTTCAACATCGTGTGAACCACCGGCTGCATGTCTACCATGTCCTGATATGTCATATAGCATACCATCATTTTTAAATGAATCAGGATTTGCAAAATCATATGATGCAAATAATCCATCTAATGTTGGGTAGAGGTTTTCGTTTTGTAAATGGTAAGAACTGCTAGAGTTTAACCAAGCGATTGCTTCACCCGGTGTTTCAAATGATTGATTTGCTAATTGAGATGCAATGTGTTTAAGCTCACCTGGATTTTGACCAGCTGAGTAAAATCTAGGCGTCGTTCCGTCGTTTGACCAAACTTGAAGTTCTTGACCAGCACCTTCAGGTAAACCTACCATTGAAGTTCTTGCAACAGGGTCAGAACCAGTTCCATCCCATTCGCCAAGTACAGCTTTAGCCTCAACATTTGAAGGAACTGCAGATGTACCTCTATGATAAACTGCCTTCATATCATCGTCAACTGCCTTAACCCAAAGTTCAACTGTATTTACTGGAACGCCAGGCCCTGGGAAGTTAGTGGCACCGTTCCATGAAACCGATGATGCTACCGCAAAATACCAGTTACCATGTGGGTTAGAACCATCTAAGAAAGTTACACCAGATGAAGATCTTGTTAGACCGCCCCAGTAATTTCCATTGTACCCTGTTTCAATTTTAGTTAGTCCGTCTATTACTTCTGTAATATCAAGTGGGTTTTGAGCCTGAGACCATATATTAGTTCTATCCTTGTATTGTGGATAAGTTAGCTTAAATGTATATTTACCACCAAACTTAAAGTTCTTAACGTAATCTAAGATAGAGTACTTGTTTGCTTGTGGATTATCTGGATTAGACCATTTAGCCTGTTCCCAGTTATTAGCTGAACTGAAGAATTCACCAGTACCCGAATAGTGTCTTAAGACTTTCATCCATTTACCGTCAAATTCTACAGGGTAGCCATTATATGTTCCTGTGTATATTGTTGAATCTTGCATTCTTTAAGTTAGTTTATTTATAAAGTTATCAATATCTGTTTTATTACTAGATGTAAATGCAATTGTGATTCTATTACACTCGGTATATGCCATATGCGGTATTGATTCATTAAACCACGCGGATTGTTTTACAGACCACCCTTCAATATCTTTAACTTCTATAATTTCTTTATTGTCTATATATTTAAATACGCCGTTGCCATTTTCGCTAAATGTACAAATAGCATTAAACATATTTTGATTAGCATTCGTATGCCAACCTATAAATCCAGTATTAGGATAAAGAACTGATATTTTCGGTTCTACATTATATTCAGACTTAAACGCATCACACAAATCTCTAAATTCATTTACAACTAATTGAGGACTAAAATCATTATCATCCAGTGGTATACATTTAAAAGAAGATGGAAGAGGTCCAGCTTTATCATAGTCTGATGAAAACTGACCTCTTTCTAAAATATTCATATCCTCTAGTTTAGATAATACTAAGCTAGAGAATTTATAAAATCTATTATCTTTTATATCCTTATTATTCATTATAAACCATATTTAGCAGAAGAAGCATTAAAGTTTTTTAGTGCTTCAGCTCCTGTAATTGCTCTATCGTATATCTTAATACCATCCATGTAACCGTAAAATGATTGTGCGTATAAATAGTTGGATGTGCCCGTCGCTCTACCAATACCACTAAATGCGAAGTATTCGTTTACACCACCATTACCACCAAACATATTACCAGTATGGAATAGTTTACCATTAGCATACCATCTTACAGCACCATCGGCTGCAAATGAAATTGTAATATGTGTCCACTTGTTTGGACCAAAGTCTTCGCCTACATTATTACCACCGGATGCACCAAATGAATAACCGTTTTGAGTAGAAGCTTCTGTTCTAAAAGAACCGCTACCGTTATAAATTTCAATGTGTTTAATAGAACCAGAGCCAAAGAATAATGATCTCCTACCAGTTGCTAATGGGTACATCCAAAAGTCATAAGTTCTTTCTCTATTTAAAGTAGATGTCATTTCCATATTAACGCTGATATATGAACCTGTAGGTGACCCATCTGTTTCACCAGTACCATCAAAGAAAAACCCATTTGCATGTTTTACCATACCGTCGAGTGGTGTACCGTTATTATTATTCCCAGAAGCATCTAAAATAATATTATCAGTACCATTCCATTCGTCTGCTTCAAAGTGCATCATAAGTCCATCAAGTGTAATACCTTCATTAACTAATGTTATATTAGATTGACCACTTAACCATGTAACAGCTTCGCCGATATTATTAATTGATTGACCTGAAAGTCTTTTTACGATTCTAATAAATTCAGCTGGATTATTCTGTGCTGAATAAAATCTAGGAACTGATGCAGATGCTGAAGTTTCCCCAAGAGTATACGTGTCTGTCCATATCTGAACTTCATTAGAATCACCAACTGGAGAACCATACATGTTAGACCTATTTACAGGATCATTTCCTGATTTATTCCATTGTGCAATTCTACCTAAATCAGTAGTGTTCTGTGGCGCTGCACCATCGCCTATGTAAAAAATTGGACCTTTTGCCATTGTTAAGTTAGTTTATTTAAATCTCGCAGCAGTAGCGTTATAGTTTTGTAACACTTCGTCTTGTGAAAGTGCTCTTTGGTAACATATCGTATTAGAAATAGAACCGTCCCATACGTTTAGCCCTCCTGTATTTTCAGCTCCTATTAAAATTTCCGACGGGACGCCTGGATTATAAGAATTTGATAGGAAATTAGGTAAAATTTGACCGTTAAATATGTTATACACAGTCGTGCCATCAAATATCATCCCAATTTGTGCATATTCTAACCCACTCCAATCTATATATGAATCAACATATCTGGTATCCCCATGACTTCTAATCATATCTTGAGTGACCCATATCCCAGGGTTCCAATGCCCATTACCTTTTAAGGGTGTCGATCTGTTTGCAGAACTTGCACCTGTACCTAAAACATCAGGTTTTAGCCACATTAAAATTGTATACGGTTGAGTGACCGTTAATGGATTATTTAATGTAATATAATCATCAACACCATCAAATGTCCAAACTCCATTATTTTCATTAGAATATCCAACTCCATTTACTAAAGTACCGACAGTACCATCAACTAGTGATTTAGTAGTTGTATCTCCTGGAATATATGATTGAATATTTGAAGCATCTGTGTTAAATACTAATCCGTCTTTTACAATAGAAGCTCTATAGTAATTTTGTGCAACTTCTTCGTCTGATAAGATTCTATCATAAACTTTAAATGAAGCAAGTGTCATATCTGAATATGTAACACTGTTCCATGAACCTGGAACTGCACCAACATACCAGTTCATTCCTGCAACTGCACTAATTCCACCCTGTGAATTTGTTCTTGTTGATTCTAACTTACCGTTAGTGTACACCTTCATTTGTTGAGAAGATTTATCGTAACTAAATACACAAGTATACCATTCACCTGCATTAATAGTAGTTGTTCCAGTAGGATCATCAGTTCCCCAACCATGCATCTGGAATTTATTGTTTTGAATACCTAGCCACATTCTATTTGTAGAAGAAGAACCATTCGCATAAACTGCAAGCGGTGCAAAGTTAGGATAAGATGAATTCATCTTAAACTTAATTTCAATAGTACGCGCATCTACATTAAATGCAGAGTGGCTATTAAATTGTAAGTGATCTCCAGCACCATCTAATACTAAATTACCTTGAGCATCCTGTTTAGGATTACCAAGAACAATACCTTCAGTTGATTTACCTGATAAATCGATTAGATTATTTTGAGCTCTTGTTCCTGCAACAAAGGGCACATGTTCTGTACCGGTGTGCATCATTGGAGCACATAACCATACTCTTGAAGTGTCATCGCCTATAGGCTGAGAAAAGTTAAAGTTAAATGATAAACTGTCAGACTGACTAGTTGCTGAATTTACAAAAGATGGCCATTCAATTCTGTGCCATTGACCGTCACCAGGTACTCCAATATGAGGACCCCATTTTCTACCAGCTTCTGAGTTATTTGCCGTATAATAGTTAAGGTTAAAGCTTGGATCATTAGTTTTAACCCAAACTGAAACAACATAAGTTTCACCAGGTGTTTGTGGTGCGTAATCACCATAAGAGTACCAGTAACCTGAAGATTGACCCCTGTTAAAACCTACAACTGGTGAATCAACACCAACTGGACCTGGTCCATCATTAAATACTATATCTCTTTGATAACCTTTTGCCCAACCTGTATCTAAGTTTGTGTTAGTTACTACGTTTGTTACAGGCTTATTATCTGCAAAACATGCAATATGATTAGGCTCTACATTTAGTACAAGACCTTCTGTAATTACATTATCATAAAAGTGGTTAAGTACTAAAACAGAATTTGCTTTAGCCCATGCAAGTGCACCTCCAATATCTTCTTTTTGAATAGAAGCTCCTAATTTATTTAAGCTTTCTATTAACTCAGTGTCATCATTTACTACAACACCTCTAATAGTTGCACCATGATATATGATATAGCCTCCAACTGGAATTTCAAGACCGTTTTTAAACTCTGTTGAAAGGGTTGGACCCATTCCTAATTCAGCACCCACTGACCAATCACCTATATTTAAGGAGTTAGTATCTATACCTGAATTGTATTTTATTTTATTTGGCATCTTATAAGTTAGCTTTGTTTTCTTTCTAACTTATATATTGGAACCAGAAACTAAAAGAGGCCCAAAGGGCCTCTTTCTTATATATTATAATACCTTTTTAATCTTCGAATACTTCGATAAGACGCTCTTGCTCTACTAGATCAGTCCATTTGTCAACATATCTAGTTGCTTTAACAACGTGGTTATCCACCCAGTGGTAATTTCCGCCACGTGGTTTGCCCATTAGAAGACCATGGTACTTAAAGCCATGGCGGTCTAGCCAAGCTTCAGTAATCTCACGAACTTCTTCAGTACGAGATGTAAAGAATGTAATAATGTGACCTTCGTCATACCATTTGTTTAGAATTTCTAGAGCATCTGGAAACGGAAGCACATGTTTCATACGCTCCGGTTCTTCATTAGGTACGTCGTCTGTAACCGTACCGTCAATATCGATTAAGTAATTCTTAACTCCTTGTGGTAATGATGGGCTTACTGGTAAACCGTCACTACCTGATGATGATTGTAAATTCAATTCTTTTTTCATATTATTTTAATATAGATGTGTTCTTAATAAATGATACATTAATGTATCTTGTTCCTGAGTAGACTGGACGCCCGCCATGCCTGTGTGTAATCATTCCAGGGTGTAGGAATGCGTTGCCATTTCTTTTTGGAAGTGCATTAACACCATACTTAGGGAAGAATGTACCGCCGCCTTCAAACTCGTCATTTAACTTAACGCCGATTGTATACGATGAGTAATCATGATGAACTGATAATTGCCCTTGTAAATCTGGCTTATAACGAATGATGAAAGTTTCATCAACTACCGTATCCCAACCCTCGCCTTCAAGCGTAAAGTACCAAGTTGCTAATGGTGCTACAAATTCTCTAATAACTCGAGTGTAAATCTCTTTCATGCCTAAGTGTTCCATAAGCATGTCATTAGTTGGATAGAATTCATGGCGACCAACAGTCCATTCTCCATTTGTTTCTGCTAGTTGAATTAATTCTTCACAAAATCTATTTGTGAAAAGTGGGAATTCAACAATGTTAGGTCCTAGTTCATCAGTCATAAGTTCATAATCATGCTGAAGCATTACAGGGGCAATATACTTTTTAGTCCAAGCATCCCAATTAGATGCGTCTAGGATTTCAAAGTTTGAATTAATTGAGTTTTTCATAACTGCTGTTTGTGTAATATAATAAGGGTCTCCTTCTGAGAATGCAAACATATTTAAGTTAACATTAAATCGTTTATTAACATCTTCTCGTGGATGATTACCCATTAAACCAACTATAAGTTCATCAGCTGGAATAATATCTAAATGTGGATTAATATCAATTGCCCTTTCTATACCTGAAGCACTGATTAAATAAGCATGTGTATTATATGAGTAACCCGGTTTTACAATACTACCTTTATATGGTATATCATTAATATTATTGTTCTTTTGCCTGCCCATATACATGAAATCCCAATCACTTGGTAATAAATCTAAATCAGAAGGCCATTCATTTTCTTTACATATAAAATCTTCTTCTAATATAAGAACATTATTATGTCCAGCTTCTTTAGCATATAACCAACATTTGTAATGTGATAAAGTGCATCCTATTTCTGAAGCATTTATATCTCTACCCCACCACGGGTTTTCATGATCTTCTATTTTCCACCAATCTGCTACTTTATATTCATGTGGTAAATTGACTTTATCAGGATTAGAAACTAAGTCTCTACCATTAACACCATCTACAATAGTATACTCTATATAATATGGAATATTAAGACCTGATAATCTATCTACTATATCATCAATACTAGATCGTAAATTAATTACGTATATATGATCAATTTTCATCTTCATGTTGTTTTAAAAGTTCTACCCATTCTAGGATTCTAACCGGCCAACTTTGTTGCTTAGCCCATTGATACCCTTTATTTCTAAAAGTGTCTCTTAGTGTACTTGAGCGTTTTAATTCTTTAATTATAGATATAAATGATTTATTTGTTTCACTTGGATCTAATAAAAAACCTCGATTACCTACAACTTCATTTAATGCCGCTACGTTTGTAGTAACTGGTATAACTCCAGCATATTGCATCTCTAAGGCTGTTATGCAATATGTTTCTTCATAATCACTAGGATGTAACCAATATTCTGATTTTGATTGCCATTCATGTAAGTATTCTTGGCTAACTGTACCATGATATGTAACTCCTTCAGGCCACTCTTCAACATCAGGTTGACTATAACCTGGACAGAATACATTTAGAGTAGCATTGGGCAGTTCTAAAAGGACTTCGGGCCACATATGTAATAATCTATATAAACCACGGTCGGCTGCTGAGGAGTAAATAAAACTATCTCTAACCTTATGTTTTTTATTAAATGTTTTTCTATCTATTGCATTTCCAATAATATCGATTGGAACTTTAATATTGTACTTATCTCTAATTACATCTTTATGCCAATTAGTTAAAGCTATATGTTTATTTAATTTATGGTTGTTTAAATACTTAGCACCATACATATCTTCACCGTCTTTCCAGCTATAAAAATCAGTATTGTGCCACCAAAATATATGGTGTTTTGAATCTATAGTTCCTATAAAGTGTAAATAAGATGCTGATATAGAAACATCAAAATGTTTGCTACTACAACCTACTAAATCTAGCCACTCTACATTATTGTGATATCCAGGTTCTACCTCTCCTCCAAAATACATTTCAAAACCATATTTTGAAAGTTCTTCAGAGAGTTTTAATGCAGTTATCTCAGTACCTCCTATCTCATTACCATCTATAAAGTCTTGATATCTAAGTTCTTTTTTCTGGTAACCTATGTAAATTAATACCTTCATCTACTTATAATGATCACCTCCTACCCAAAGTACAAACGATCTTCTCGTTCCTTTAGTAACTTTAGTAACTCTATGCATTAAATAACTTGGGAAAACTACTACAACTCCAGCCCCTCGTTCTGCAGAACTTATAGAATTACCACCAGTCCATACTTCAAGATCTCCTCCTTGATATTCATCAGGTTCTGAAAGTTGAACAGTAATAGAAACCTTTCTAAGAGATCCCTCGTTAGGTCCAATATCTTGGTGCCAGTCATAATGGCCTCCTTCTACATCATAATATTCAGTATATTGAATAAGTTCAGGTGCTGACACTAAGTCAAACTTCCAAAGTTCTTCATTTGCTATAACTGCAAAATTAATTAACTTTTCATATAACCAAGACCATTCGTCATTTTGTGGAATCCATTTAACAGAAGATGATCTAACTGATGTGTCGCTTTTATTTGAAAATGTAGTAGCTTCTTGAAATGGTAAAGTATCAATGTCTTTATAGATCTTACTAAGCTCTTTTTTAGAAAATCCATCTTTAAACCAGTAATACTGCTGTGGGTCATTTGTTTGTTTGTTAAAAAGATATGACATACTATAGTTTTAATTTTTATATTATATGTCAATAACATAACTTTGTTTACAAAAAAAGGACCCCTCGATGAGGGGCCCTTGTAAAATTAATAAACTAAATTAAATCCTAGATTTCGTCAGTTGGAATCCAGTTTGAAGCTTCTGTTTCTGCATATCTATATGCATTAACCGCTTTACCGCTTTCAAAAGATTCTATAAAGTTTTCAACAACTTCACCATCTTCAACTTCAATAATACACTTAGATCCATCTAGTGAGTACGCTGGAGAATGTAAGCAATCTATGTGATTTGCATTAAATTCTTCGATTGTAATTAAATAATACTTCATAATTAATACGCTATAAATTGTCCACCGTTATAAGCACCCGCAGTACCTGTAAAATGTCCTTCAGCATCTGATACTACACCACCGTCAAATCTTATTTGAGATATTAAGTTACTAGTAACACCTGCAGCTGCAGCCGATGCTGGATTTGTAGATCCAGCCTGGTATAGTGAATTAATCTCTGTAGAGCTTAATAATCTACTATAAATTTTAAACTCGTCAAAATCCATTGTAGCATTACCAGCAGATCCGGAGGTATGAATGTTTTCACCAAATCTAATATTTGTCATTGATAAATTAGATCTAGAACCTGAAGTTGAATTAACTTGGTAATCTAATTGTTGATTATTCCACCATACTGTTAAACCGTTAAGACCAGATTGCTTACCATCATAAACATAAGTTAACATATTCCAGTTATTTGAATTAGTAGTACCTCTATTAGTTGAAGTCCAGTTACCTGAAAGACCTGTTTTAGAAGAATTATTATTCATGTAATATGCTCTAATATTATTAGAACTTCCTTGTCTGTGATTAAACCTAAGTTGATTATTAGTTGTATTGTAATCAATCATAAGTCTATCATTTGACGAAAACCCTGGAGCAATATTAACTATCTGATGATTTTGGTGTGCACTTCCATTATTTCTTACCCAAAATGAAATCGTTAAAGCACCACTACCAATAGCGTTCGTGCTAGCACCTCCTGCTATTTGAGCATAATCATTAACACCGTCGTTTCTATAGAAACCAGAGTAGTAGTGGGTGTAGTTAGCAAAATCAGACATTAAAAAAGTATCTGCTAAAGGAGGGTTAGCTAACCCTCCTAAAGCTTTTAAACTATTATTAGTACTTCCTAATTCAGTCTTAATATCTGCTACCTTAAACCCTGGGGGTATATTTGGTATTGGCATAATATTATTTAGATTTTATTTCGTCTGTTAAAGCATCAATCATACCTTTCAGTTTCTTGATAGCTTCGTTTTGGTAAGCAATGATATCATTGTAAGTCATTCTCATGCGACCTTCTGAACCACCTACAGCGTGAGGAATTACTTCCGCAACGTCCTGTGCGATGAAACCAGATGCACGTCTTTGACCATCAATGAAATCGTATTCAACACCTTGTAGGCTCATTACAACTTCAAGACCATTCTCGATATTAACAATGTTCTCTTTAGCTGCTCTATCCGATGTTACTTGGAAATCTGGAGCTGTTACTAGAGTTGTGAATGTTTTAGCACCAGCAATAGATTGAGTACCTGTTGTTTGTACAAAACCTGATTTAGCAGTACCATCAAGTGTAATTGCATTAACACCACTAACACCGTTAAGATAATCAGTAGATGGATCGTA
>ENA-UOXV01008186-UOXV01008186.1-marine-metagenome-genome-assembly--contig:-NODE-8186-length-10351-cov-4.914044_pt1 | contig 10351 bp, 10 predicted proteins | sample MGYA00238165_ERZ766961 | MGnify/ENA primary metagenome ERZ766961 (study PRJEB28924, sample SAMN03173240) | marine metagenome | biome: Marine; feature: Water; material: Subsurface seawater | place: North... | reverse complement strand
CGCCTTGGGAGGAACGATGCGGCTTGGGGCTTATGAGTGTGATTTGACGAAAGGTTCCCGGGTGCGTGAAATTTATGGTAGGGATCGTATAAATGAGAGGCACCGCCATAGGTATGAGGTCAATATAGATTATAAGGATCGATTAGAAGCGGCAGGTTTGATTTTCTCTGGGATGTCACCAGATAAAAAATTACCAGAGATCGTTGAAATCCCGGATCATCCCTGGTTCGTAGCTGTACAATTTCATCCAGAATTGAAGTCGAAACCGTTCGACCCACACCCTCTATTTAGACATTTCGTGAACGCTGCAGTTGACCAATCGAGATTGGTGTAAAATGAGTATGAATAACAAGCATGTTGCTGTCGGTTCGCTAAGATTAGCAAATAATCTTCCAGTTGTTCTTATTGCAGGCCCATGCCAGATGGAAAGCATGGAGCATACGCTCAAGATGGCTGAAACATTATCCCATTATTGCGAAGAACTTAATATTAAATTTATTTTTAAAGCATCGTTTGATAAGGCTAATAGAACTAGCATTTCTAGTAAACGCGGTGTTGGGTTAGACAAGGGCATGAAAATATTAGAGAAGGTGAAATATTCTTTCGGGTGCCCTGTTTTGACCGATGTTCATGAGGTATTCCAATGTAGAATTGTCTCTGAGGTAGTGGACGTAATACAGATACCAGCATTTTTATGTCGGCAAACAGACCTCATAATTGCCGCGGGGGCAACGGGTAAAACTGTTAATGTAAAAAAAGGTCAGTTTTTAGCTCCTCAAGATATGAAAAATATTGTAGAAAAACTTCGCTCAGTTGGTAACGAAAATATTTTGTTAAGTGAACGAGGGGTAAGTTTTGGCTATAACACTTTGGTTTCTGATATGCGTTCTCTAGTTCAAATGGCGGAAACTGGTTGCCCGGTTATATTCGATGCCACCCATTCAGTTCAACAACCGGGTGGGTTAGGCGTTTCCAGTGGTGGTGATCGTCGTTTTGTCCCTATTTTAGCCCGAGCGGCTACTGCCGTTGGTGTAGCAGGTTTATTTATCGAAACTCATGATGATCCCGATAATGCACCCAGTGATGGACCTAATATGATGCATCTAAAAGATATGCCAGCTCTTTTGAAAATACTATGTGAAATCGATCTGATAACAAAGAGCAATATACTGACGTCCGAGGTTTTGTGAAAAGTATTGGCAATTGTTTTAAAAGTATAAGCCCAAAATAAATTGCGATTTTGTTCTTAATAAGTATGACATGAAGTTTGGATTATAATATGAGTGCAATTACCGATATATCGGCCCGTGAAATACTTGATAGTCGGGGTAACCCAACCCTCGAAGTAGATGTTTTGCTGGACGGTGGGTTTACGGGTAGATCAGCTGTTCCTTCTGGGGCGTCGACAGGCGCTCATGAAGCGGTAGAGTTAAGAGATGCAGACCCTTCGCGCTATAATGGGAAAGGCGTTTTGTTAGCTGTAGATGCAGTAAACGGTGAAATTTTTGACGCATTATCTGGACTAGATGCTACTGACCAAATTAGCTTGGATGATGCAATGATAACTTTAGATGGTACTAAAAATAAATCCAGACTTGGCGCAAATGCTACATTAGGAGTTAGCCTTGCCGTCGCTAGAGCAGCTGCAGATATAACCAAAACAAAATTTTATCGTTATATCGGTGGTGTCTATGCCCATATTTTACCAACGCCTATGATGAATATTATAAATGGTGGAGCCCATGCCAATAATCTAATTGATTTTCAAGAGTTTATGATTATGCCCGTTTCTGCAAAAAGTATTAAAGAAGCTATTAGAATGGGCTCTGAAGTGTTCCACACTTTAAAAAAACTTTTGTCCGATGGAGGGTATAATACAGCAGTGGGTGATGAGGGTGGTTTCGCGCCCGATATTAAAAATACCGACGCAGCTTTAGGATTTGTTGCAAAAGCCATTGAGTCAGCTGGTTATGATTTAGGCGCAGATATCGTAATCGCACTAGATCCAGCAGCCACGGAATTTTATAGTGACGGAGTTTATACTTTAGAGGGAGAGGGGAAACAATTGGACAGCGGAGAAATGATCGAATTTTATACTGACCTATGCTCCCGTTATCCCATAGTGTCAATCGAAGATGCTCTTGCAGAAGACGACTGGCAGGGGTTCAAGGAATTAACAGAGCGTCTTGGGGATCGACTTCAAATAGTAGGAGACGATCTTTTTGTAACAAACACGAATAGATTGAACAAAGGAATAGCAGAAAGATGCGGTAATTCGCTTTTGGTTAAATTTAACCAAATTGGCACACTGACCGAAACATTGAGCGCTATTTCTGTAGCTCATCGGGCTGGATATTCAACTGTTATATCTCATCGCTCCGGAGAAACTGAAGATACTACAATAGCAGACTTGTCGGTTGCTGTTAATGCCGGTCAAATAAAAACTGGCTCGTTATCAAGATCCGATCGGGTATCAAAATATAATCAGTTAATAAGAATTGAAGAAGAACTCGGATTAGAAGGAAAATATGCAGGGTGGGGAGATCTTCCGAAGTTATAGTGAGTCTTTTTTACCACAGGGCTAATATTTATTAGCTAAAGTGATTTAGATTCTCTGTTTGTTCATGTTGACCCAGAGAATCGACGATGATTCAATGACAATTCAGTTGTTTGGAGTTTCGGATGTCGGTTCTGAAGGATATACGTTGGCGATTTAATTTTATCATCGGGCCCGTCTTTGGTATTTTGTTGTTTTCTTATTTTGTTTACCATTCTATTCAAGGGCATCATGGGTTGCTCGCGTGGCGCCAACTCGAGCTGCGTATTGCCGAAGCAGAAAAAGCTTTTTACCTACTTGATGAAAAAAAAATGAAATTAGAAACCAGGGTTAAAATGCTACGACCGGACAATCTTGACCCAGATATGTTGGAAGAGCAAAGCAGAAAACTGCTTTATTTTAGCCATAAAGACGATATCATAGTTATTTTGAAAGACGAAAAAACAAAGAGTTAGTTTGCTTTAATTGTTGTTTTTTTAATAAAATATGAGTCAGTTCAGACAGTCTTTTTAAATTCTATTATTCAGTTTTCTTGAAATTCTAATGGTTTTAGCCTAAATTTAGGGATCTACGATTACTGAGCATTAGGCTCTTTCACCTAAGGGACAATGGATGGCAAAGACTTCGACATCAAAGCCTCTCAAAAAGATCAATACAGAGGAAGACGCAAAAACGAGTAAGCTGGCTTCAGTGACTGATGGCGAGAAGAAAGAGTTAATTAATTATTATAAAGATATGTTGCTTATCCGGCGCTTTGAGGAGAAAGCTGGCCAACTTTATGGCATGGGGCTTATTGGAGGGTTTTGCCATCTTTATATTGGTCAGGAAGCCGTTGTTGTCGGTATGCAATCAGTGATAAATGATATTTCCTCTGTTGTTACAAGTTATCGAGATCATGGACATATGTTGGCTTGTGGTATGGACCCTAAAGGCGTAATGGCCGAGCTTACTGGGCGCAAGGACGGTTATTCCAGAGGAAAAGGTGGCAGTATGCATATGTTTAGTAGAGAAAAGAACTTCTTTGGTGGACATGGTATTGTTGCAGCACAGGTACCTATTGGTACTGGTTTAGCCTTTGCGCACAAATACAAAGGAGAGAAGGCAGTTTGTTTAACCTACCTGGGTGATGGAGCTATAAATCAAGGACAAGTATATGAAAGTTTTAATATGGCGGCGCTATGGGATCTCCCTTGCGTGTACATAATTGAAAATAACCAATATGGAATGGGCACCTCCGTATCCCGTGCAGCGGCCGGTAAAACACTGGCAAGCAGGGGGGCTTCCTACGGTATCCCTGGGTTGGAAGTAGATGGAATGGATGTATTAGCCGTTAAAGCGGCCGGTAGAAAAGCTGTTCGACATGCTGAGTCCGGAAAAGGACCGTATATACTAGAAATGAAAACATATAGATACCGTGGTCACTCTATGTCGGACCCTGCTAAATACCGAACAAAAGAAGAAGTTAATCGTATGAGAAAAGAACGTGATCCTATTGATAATATTAAAGAAAAGCTAATTATATTAAATGTTTCAGACGAAGAGTTAAAAATAATGGATAAAACTATTCGTGATAAGGTCGCGAGTGCGGTTGAATTCGCTCAGCAAAGTGAAGAACCGGATCCAAAAGAATTATATACAGATGTCCTTATTTAGAAAAATGATTGTTTAGCTGCCTTTGCTGCGAGTTAGAGAGCGAACTGAAATGTCAATTCAAGTACTTATGCCGGCTTTATCGCCAACGATGACAGAGGGTAAACTAGCGCGATGGCTGAAGTCAGAAGGTGATTACCTAGAGCCAGGAGATGCAATTGCCGAAATTGAAACAGATAAGGCGACGATGGAAGTGGAGGCTGTAGATCCAGGGTTTCTGGAAAAGATCCTCATAGCAGAGGATACAGAGAATGTGGCGGTTAATACTCCAATAGCTATAATGAGGGAAAAAGGAGAAAAGTCTTCTGAAGCGCCAGTTGTGAGAGCGAAGGTTATAGAAAAAGCCCCTAACGAAACAATACCAAGTGATTCCGAAGCTAGTGGTATTGAGAATATGCAAGAAAATGTTTCTCAAACTGTAAGAGAAGCCATAAGGGACGCTATGGCGGAAGAGATGCGAGCCGATGATATGGTTTATGTCATGGGTGAAGAGGTTGCTGAGTACGAGGGAGCGTATAAGGTAACACAGGGACTTTTAAAAGAGTTTGGGGACAAAAGAGTTATTGACACTCCAATTACGGAGCATGGTTTTGCGGGTTTGGGAGTGGGAGCTGCATTTGGTGATTTGCGACCAGTTGTAGAATTTATGACTTTTAACTTTGCAATGCAGGCCATGGATCAAATAATTAATTCTGCCGCAAAAACACTTTATATGTCAGGTGGTCAAATGGGTTGCCCTATAGTCTTTCGTGGCCCTAATGGTGCGGCCTCTAGGGTTGGTGCGCAACATTCGCAAGATTACACTAGCTGGTTTGCACACTGTCCTGGTTTAAAAGTTGTAGCGCCCTGGTCAGCTGCCGATGCTAAAGGACTTCTGAAATCGGCAATTAGAGATCCTAACCCAGTCATAATGTTGGAAAATGAATTTCTATATGGACAGACTTTCACTGTCCCCACGGATCCAAATATTACCGTTCCTATCGGAAAAGCGAACGTAGTCAGAGAGGGGAAAGATGTTTCGATTGTAACCTTTTCAGTCATGGTTGGAAAAGCACTGGACGCGGCAAAGCAATTGGCAGAGGAAGGGATAGAAGCAGAAATTATTGATTTGAGGACAATCCGGCCTCTCGATGTAGAGACTATAATAAACTCGGTAAAGAAAACAAATAGAATTGTCACTGTGGAAGAAGGGTGGCCGACATGCGGAATTGGGTCGGAAATCTCATCCGTTGTGACTGAGGAGGCTTTTGATTTCCTTGATGCGCCAGTTAAGCGTGTTGCTGGTGTTGACGTGCCCATGCCTTATGCCGCCAATTTAGAAAAATTAGCCCTTCCCCAAACCTCTGATATTGTATCAGCAGCAAAACTAGTTTGCTATCGCAGTTAAGGAGAGTTGAAATGCCTATTTCTATATTAATGCCAGCTCTTTCTCCGACGATGACTGAGGGTAATTTAGTGGCATGGCATAAACAGGAGGGAGACACTATCAGCCCAGGAGAAGTTATAGCTGAGATAGAGACAGATAAGGCGACAATGGAGGTAGAAGCTGTTGACGAGGGAAAATTAGGTAAAATTCTGATATCAGCAGGGACAGAAGGCGTGGCAGTTAACACCACAATAGGCGTGATTCTAGAGGATGGGGAGACATTAGAGGATGTAAAGGAAGACTCTGAAGTACCCAAGCCAGAGGCATCAAAACCAATATTACCCAACAAACTCGAAGCGCTTTCGGAAGAAGATAGCGTCCAAAACATCCTAGAAGATACTGGGACAAGTTCAGTCGAGATACTTGCAGACATGACGATAATCCCCAATCAAACAGACAGAGTGTTTTCCAGCCCTTTGGCTAGGCGTATGGCTGAGCAAGCGGGAATTGATATAGGCACTGTAAAAGGAAGTGGGCCAAATGGGCGCATAATTAAAGATGATATCGATTCTATTCTTAAGAAGGGTATGCCAAATCATGATGGTATCTTGGCTAAACAATTGTCTTCTGAGATGACTGTTTCTAACGAGGTGGTTGGTCCCGTTTATGAAGCAAACTTAAACACACCCATGCGTAAAGTCATAGCGCGACGGTTGACAGAGTCAAAACAGACAGCCCCTCATTTCTATATGGTAGCCGATTGTGAAATTGACACGTTGCTAGAAACAAGAAGCCAATTGAATGAAAAAATTGAAAATGGAAAAATCTCTGTAAATGATTTAATTATTAGAGCATCTGCTTTGGCTTTGAAACTGGTACCCATGGCAAATGCGTCATGGACTGAGGAAGAGACACGGGTTTATAAAAATGTCGATATATCAGTAGCTGTTGCGATAGATGGTGGTTTAATCACACCTATTGTTAAGGATGCCGGAAATAAGGGATTAAAAGCTATTTCGGAGGAAATGAAGGATCTGGCAGAACGAGCGAAAAGCGGCAAGCTCATGCCGGAAGAATATCAAGGGGGGACATTCTCTATATCGAACCTTGGGATGTATGGCGTTAAGGAGTTCTCCGCTGTTATAAATCCACCTCAGGGTGCCATACTTGCAGTTGGAATGGGAGAAAAACGGCCGGTAGTAAAAGATAACGCATTGTCCATAGCGACAATTATGACGTGTACTCTTTCTGTCGATCACCGTGTGGTTGACGGGGCGGTTGGCGCGCAATTCTTATCAGCTTTTAAAAAACTAATTGAAGATCCACTCAGAATGCTTCTTTAGCATAAATATTTTACAATTCTTTTTCCAAAATTGAATGGTTAAACTAATGATGAATTCTAAGTATGATCTCATTGTATTAGGGGGAGGACCTGGTGGTTATGTTGCGGCCATACGAGCAGCCCAACTAGGCATGAAGGTCGTTGTAGTCGAGCGAGAGCACATTGGCGGTGTATGCCTAAATTGGGGCTGTATTCCTACCAAAGCTCTATTGAGATCATCTGAAGTACATCATATCCTGAAGAACCTTGACGATTTTGGTTTTCACGCAAAGGAAGTAACTTTTGATATAAAAAAGGTCGTAAAAAGATCGCGAAATATTGCAAAACAATTATCAAATGGTGTCGAGCACCTATTGAAAAAGAATAAGGTAGATCTACTGAATGGTGAAGGAAAACTCGTTGCCAAAACAAATAAATTGCGTTCAGTTGAAGTAAAAACTGCTGATGGTGATCTGGTAAATTTAATTGGTGAAAATGTAATTTTAGCAACGGGTGCACGCGCTCGTTCATTACCTAATATTTTACCTGATGGTAAAGGTATATGGACTTACAAACAAGCAATGGTGCCTGAAACATTACCCAAATCGATTGTTATTATAGGGTCGGGTGCGATAGGGGTTGAATTCGCTAGCTTTTATAATGATATGGGCGTCGATGTCACTATTGTTGAAGTTATGGATCGTATTTTACCAGTTGAAGATCCTGAAATATCGGATTTTGCTCAAAAGTCATATATAAAACAGGGAATTAAAATAAAAACCTCGTCGAAAGTAGTAACAGTGAAAACAGAATCATTAGGGCTTAATGTGTCGGTTGAAACTAATGGGCGCATTGAAAACCTAAAGGTAGAAAAAGCGATTTTGGCGGTTGGAATCATTGGAAATACCGATGGATTGGGACTTGAGGGAACTAATGTTGAGGTAAACCAGGGCCATATAGTCGTTGATCAATGGTGTCAAACAAATGAACCTGGGGTTTTCGCTATAGGGGATGTAGTGGGGGCACCCTGGCTTGCACATAAAGCAAGTCACGAGGGTGTGTTGTGTGTAGAGAGAATAGCCGGTGTCCAGGGCGTTCACCCTCTTGATGTAAATAATATACCGGGATGTACTTATTCTAGGCCTCAAATAGCTAGTGTTGGTATGACACAAACCCAGGCTAAAACCGCCGGATATGAAACAAAAATTGGTAAGTTTCCCTTTGTGGGTAATGGTAAAGCAATTGCGTTAGGAGAAATAGAAGGCTTTGTAAAAACTATTTTTGATAAAAAAACAGGAGAACTTTTAGGCGCACACATGATTGGCGCTGAAGTTACAGAAATGATTCAAGGATATACAATAGCTCGAACGCTTGAAACGACCGAGGCGGAATTATTAAACACTGTATTTCCGCATCCAACGTTATCAGAAATGATGCACGAATCTGTGCTTGACGCCTATGACCGTGCACTGCACATATAGTTGAACTATGCAATTGTGAACCTATTTAGAGGGTAGGGATAATCAAGTTGCACTGAAATTTCATGGATCGAAAGGCTCTAAATTTGATGGTTAAGATACATACCAGTGGTCTCTCGAATATAAAGACTGTCCGGCACCCAGAAAAAATTGGAAAACCCGATAGCTTGATTAAGAAAAAGCCAAGTTGGATTCGAGTGAAAGCGCCAAATTCAAAAGTTTACTCTGAAACCCGAGATCTTGTTCGTAAATGGAATCTAACTACTGTTTGTGAGGAGGCCGCTTGTCCTAATATTGGGGAATGCTGGGCAAAAAAACATGCTACTATGATGATTTTAGGGGCAATATGCACCCGTGCATGTGCTTTTTGTAACGTTGCCACCGGACGACCCAATAAGGTTGACCCGCTGGAGCCGATGAATGTAGCCGAGGCTACTCGGCATCTGGGTTTGGAGCATATAGTTATAACCTCTGTCGATAGAGACGACCTAGCTGATGGGGGAGCAAAACATTTTGCAGATACCGTATCTTCTATTCGCAGTTTAGCGCCGCAAACGACTATTGAAATTCTAACACCTGATTTTCTAAAAAAGGAAGGTGCACTCGAAATAGTGGTGAGATCGAAGCCCGATGTATTCAATCATAACCTTGAGACAGTGCCGCGTCTTTACAAGAGCGTTCGTCCAGGTGCACGTTACTTTCACTCTCTCAGACTGTTGGATCAGGTAAAGGAATATGACCCGATTATGTTTACCAAATCTGGGTTAATGGTTGGTTTGGGAGAATCTATAACAGAGGTTCTGCAAGTAATGGACGATATGCGTTCAGCTAATATTGATTTTTTGACTATAGGCCAATATTTACAACCAACTGTTAAACACCACCCGATTGATAGATTTTATGAACCTAAGGAGTTCGAGGAATTGGAAAAGGCAGCTTACGGAAAAGGTTTCTTGATGGTGTCAGCATCTCCGTTGACGCGTTCGTCTTATCACGCAGGGGAAGATTTCAATGCCCTTAAAATTGCGCGAACAATGCAATCAAACGCAGATCTGGTTAATAAAAGTAACTAGTTTCCATAGAAATTATTAAATTTAGATCAAGCTAAATAATGACATATCATCACGAAAAACGTTTAGTACCGTACAGGCCTGACCAATTATTTGACCTGGTCGCAGACGTTAGAAAGTACCCAGAATTTTTACCATGGTGCGTTGGTGCGCGCGTTACGTCTGAGGAAAAGGATTTGGTGGTAGCGGACTTAATGATTGGATATAAGCTCGTTCGCGAGCGCTTCACTTCAAGAGTAATTTTAGATAAAAAACATAGTTCAATAAAAACAGAATTTGCTGACGGCCCATTCAAATTTTTAAATAATCAATGGGTATTTAAAGAGAATGATGGAGGGTGTCTGATCGATTTTCATGTCGAGTTTGAATTTAAGTCGACATTTTTACAAAAGATTATAGTTGTTTTATTCAACGAAGCAGTTGAACGAATGGTTAGTGCTTTTGAAGATCGTGCACATGTACTTTATAAAAATATCACATTATCGGATTAGTTATATAGTTCTGGGGCTGTAGTTATCTTTTGACCAAAGCGATTAGTGGTACAATATGAAAAATTCTGTATTCCCAGCGCGCCCTGTTATGATTGGTAGCGAGATTTATCGTAATTCACGCTACGGGGAAGGGCACCCTTTATCGATAGAGCGTGTTACACCGGTTATGGATTTAACATTTCTATTAGGGTGGGCTGACTCTCAAGTGTTTGTTGACAGCCCCTGTGCAACCCCAGAAATGATATCAAGATACCATGATGAGGACTATGTTGCGGCTGTTCAGCACGCGGAGAAATATCAAAGCGTTCCTGAGTATTTTCGTGATCGTTACAATTTAGGGACTCATGGTAATCCAATATTTCCAGAGGTGTACACAAGGCCGGCTACTGCTGCTGGAGCAAGCATACTCGCTGGTAAA
>ENA-UOXV01008180-UOXV01008180.1-marine-metagenome-genome-assembly--contig:-NODE-8180-length-10355-cov-14.823883_pt1 | contig 10355 bp, 9 predicted proteins | sample MGYA00238165_ERZ766961 | MGnify/ENA primary metagenome ERZ766961 (study PRJEB28924, sample SAMN03173240) | marine metagenome | biome: Marine; feature: Water; material: Subsurface seawater | place: North... | reverse complement strand
TCTAAAAACAAGCAGATGATTAAAGAAGCTGGTCTTAATGAAGATTTAACTTTAAAAACTAATATTGAGAGAGCATCAACTCTAGTTATTAAAAATGTAGTAGTTTCAGGATATAAGGTTGTTAAAACTAAAATGGCTCCTAGAGCTAACGGAGGATACCGAACTTATGTTTTAGTCGAATATCCAGTTTCACTAGTTTATAAAAATTACTTAGAGGAAGTAAATAAAGGAACAAATATAGTTACAAAACTTACATCCCTAAAAAAAACTCAAGCATATAAAGACCTGGTAGAGGCAGCTAATACATACTCACCATAAGAAAATTTTTCTAACATTTTTTATCGTTTGCAGATTAAATCTTTAGTTTTTTTAATTTATTTTTAATAATATTTAAATTACAAAAAAGTAAACCATTTTGAGGTGTTGACGATTTATATTTTGGTTTAACTTTTATTTGTTCATGTAATAAATTTAATTTATTCGAAATATTTTTAAATTCGTTTCCAGATTTTTCAGGTTTGATTTCTAATATTTTTGCATTTGAATTGCAAAAAGTTATCATCATCATAGCAGCACCAAATAAACTCACTATGACTTCAGCGCTATTAAAAATATGAATTTGTTCTTTGAAAGAAAAATTTTCTGGTTTTATTATTTTGAATCCTGTTGATTTAAGATAGGTTCGAATTTCGTCCTCATTAAGTAAAACTCTCCAAGATGCGTACTTTTTGAGATTGTCTTTATCAATTAATTTAAGTTGATCTCTATCAATATATATATATTTAAATTTTTTATTTCTTTTTAATTTTTTTGGTAAATATAATTTTCTTAATGAAACTAAAGACCATTTTTGAGCTTTCGAAGGGTAAAAATGACAAGGGTGACTTGTATAATAGATTTTTTTTGCATGAATATGCTTGATTGACTCAGATGAAATTAATTGACTTGGCTTAATATTCAACAAATTTAAACTTTCAACTTGAAATTTAAATTTTACACTTGGAACATAAAATTTATCAATCTTTTTTAAATTAAATTTTTTCTTAAATAAAATAATTCTTGGAACTACATCAGTAAACCAATGAGTAAAATTATTTGTTGAGGCTCCTCCAGATAATAAACTTAAAACATTGCCTTTAATATGCTTTTTAACGTTAGGTGTGCCATTTTTTAATACTAAATTTTTATCTAAACCTTGATTGCGACTATTTATTGCATCAAATTTTTTAAATTGCATTGAACCTTCGGTGAGAAAATTTGCTTTAGTTATGTAAGCTGTTATGTCATTTTTATTTGTAAATACCCTACCTCGATCTAATTCATAAATTTTATATAATTCTTTATTAATTTTAAGTTCGGTGAAATTAAAGTTTTCTAAATTGATTTTTTTTTTATAAATCGGTTTTTTATAAATAATTAAATATAAAAATATTATTAATTTTCTATAAAAAGATTTAATTTTAAACCTAATTAAATTTTTCATTTAATTTGTTGTGATTTTTTATGTAACTTTACTAAAAGATTTTGCTTTAACTCTTTTCTACTTATTAATGGTGATAAATCTTCTAAAGGTGGAGAAACAATGTTGTTCTCTCTATCAATAAACGTTGAAAGTTTCGGATAAAAAGTCTGTTCTGGATCCATTAAAACTTCACACAAAAATGATTTTTTCTTTCTAAATTTATATTTAATAAAAGAATTATAATCAGCCCAATTTTTAATCTTGTAATAATTTAAATTAAATGCCTTGGCTAGAATTTTAAAATTAGGAAAACTAATTCCAGTTTTTTTATTTACTGAGGTATATCTACCATTAAAAAAATTTTTCTGAGTATGTTTTATCATTAAGTATCCATCATTATTAAATATAAAAAGTTTAATAGGTAAATTGTATTCATTAATCGTTTGTAATTCTTGTAGATTCATCATAATACCCCCATCACAATTTAGACAAATTACTTCAGATTTATTTTTTGCAATTGATGCACCAATAGCACCTGGCAAACCAAAACCCATTTCACCAAGTCCCTGTGAGGTAATCATTTTCTGTTTACCATTAAATTTCATTATTTGATGGCCACTCAATAATGCTGTTCCCATGTCAGTTACAACACAATCTTTTTCTTTCAACTCTGAAGAAAATTTTTCTAAAAAATTATAAGAATTAATAAACCCTTTTTTGTCTTTATGAGCCCATTTTTCAAGATGAGGAAATTTTTTAAGAGTTGAATTGCAATACTTTATCCATTTCGAAATAGATTTAGGATAGTTTTTTCTAGATCTAGTTTTATTAATTAAACTACTGATAAATGTACCTGCATCAACGTTAAATTTAAGATTAATTTTTTTGCTTAATTTTTTTGTTTCTTTAGAGTCTATATCAACAGAAATAATTTTAGCACTTCTTGCAAATTCATCTTGAACATATCCTATCATAGGAATTGACATCCTTGTTCCAATCGAAATGATTAAATCGCTACTTTGTAAAATAAGGTTTGATGCTCTATTGCCATAAACACCTGGCCTACCATAATTAAGTTTATGATTAGATGGCAACAAATCTATTGCTGACCAAGAAAGAAAAAAAGGTATTGGATATTTCTTCAATAATTTAGGCATTAAATTTTTTGAGTTGGAAATTTTTATACCATTTCCGAACCAAAAGACTGGTCTTTTTGATTTGTTTAATAATTTTGTAAATTTTTCTAAGGAAGTTAAACTTAGGCCACTTTTTTTACTTCTGATAGTTTTATATTTTTTTAATTCAGATAAATTGCAACTTGTTCCTTGTATGTCTAAAGGAACATCAATCCATACTGGTCCTGGCCTTTTATCAATTGAAATATCATATGCTTTGTTTAAATAAAAATTTATGTCAGTTGTTTTTTCAATTCTTTTTGAAAATTTAGTAACTTTTTTTACCATAAGGGTTGAGTCAAATCCTTGAACACCCCACATTCGCATTCCTTTATAAGATTTAATTGCAGATAACTTTTCTTGTCCTGATATTATAATTCCTGGAATAGAGTCCGCCCAAGCTGAAATTACACCTGTAATACCATTAGAGCTTCCAGCGCCTGCGGTTAATATACAGGCACAAGGTCTACCATTGACTCTATAATAGGACTGCATTGCCATAGTAGCAGCCTGCTCATGGTGAACGTTTATAATTTCTGTATATTTAAGTTTATTAATCGAGTCAAAAATATGTGAATTCGCTGAACCGATAATTCCAAATACATGTTTAATTTTTTTTTCTTTTAAAAATATTGCAATTAAATCGCTAACTTTAATTTTTTTATTATTCTTTTTAAAGTTAATTTCTAAAGACATTATTTTTTTTTATTTAAACTTAAGTTATGTGCAATATTCATTAACAGATCGTCTTGTCCAGCTGCTAATTGCTTCTTACCAGCCAAATCGGATATATCAAACGAACTAACATTATATTTTTTTGCAAATAAATTTATTTTAGGTGAAAAACCTGAAAATAAACCATTCAAACCAGTACTAATACTCAACGGATTGGTAAAAATATCTTTGTAATTAATTTTATTATTTTTTAAAATTTTAATAAATTGATCAGACATTTTGTAAAATTCTCTAACATCAAATTTATTTGAAATTTTAAGTCTTTTTAATAAAGCTACAATAATTTCTAATTGTGTGTTCCCAGCACCTGCGCCGAAACCTCTAATTGAACAATCAATAATCTTAGCACCACCTTTAATTGCTTGAATTGTATTAGCAATTGCACACCCGAGATTATTGTGTCCATGAAATCCTGTTCTTATGTTTAATTTTTTTAAATTGTAGAAAATTTTTTTTACGTCCGCTGGTAACAAAATTCCAGCTGAGTCCATCACGATAAAAGTTTTAATACCTATTTTTTTTAAATTTTTAACAATCGATATGTACTTATCTTTAGAATAAATTTGATGAAACATCATAAAAACACACCATGAATCAACTTTATTTTTTTTACAATATAAAAATTGTCTTTCAATTATATCAATATCAGAAGAATTGCACCCTACTCTCACTATATCAGTACCATTATCAATTGCTAATTTTACATCATCTAAAGTAGAAAAACCCGGAATGCTATGAACACTTAATTTTGTTTTCTTTAAGTTTTTTCTTGCTATTTTTATTGCTTGTATATTTGAAATTTTAGATCTTCCGATAGTTAAACTTGAAGCGCCTAAACCATTACCATGCCCTATTTCTAAAATATCTATTTTATTCTTTTCAGCAAATTTAGAATAGATATTTATCATATCTTTATTAATTTGATGACCAACCGCATGGTTGCCATCTCTTAAAGTGACATCGCTAATAATTATTTTTTTCATTTAAAAGATGACCTATATATGCTGAAGAAGATGTTATAATATCTAAATTACCTGCAAAAGTTGATAGATAATCACCGCTGCCAACAACTCTTATTGTAACTCTAAAAAATTTTTCACTTTTTTTATAAAATAATTTTGCATTGTATCCTGGTATGTACTTCTTAATAGTTTTATTAATATTTTTTAAAACTACATTAGCTTCTTTAATTTTTTTACCATTGACATTTTTGCACTCGAAAAATATTGAATTCATCATATTTACAGGTGGTTTCGATGGATTTAAATTTATAATTACTTTATTGTTTTTTAAACCTGAAAGTTGTCCTATAGCACGCTGTGTATTGATTATATACTCATTAATATTCTCTCTAGTAGCTTTCCCTGCGCTTTGTGAGGCTATGCTTGAAATAACTTCAACATATTTAATATCTTTAATAACTTTTTTCATTTCCATGATTACTGGTACGGAAGATTGACCACCGCAGGTTATCATATTAATTGAATGAGGAATTTTTACGTTTGAAAAATATGGTATAAAATATTTCCCTAAAGGAGCTGGTGTTAGATTTACATAAAAATTTTTATTTAGTTTTTTTTTAATTTTATTATAAATATTTTTACTAGCTTGAGCTGATGTGCAATCAAATATTATATTTTTTTCTTCTTGGAGAAATTTCATTAGATGACTGATACCACCCGATGAATAATTAAAATTTTTTTTTTTACAATATTTTGCGCCTATTGAATTTTTATTTCTATTAAAAATAAATGTATCACCCGGTAAATTTAATTTTTTTAATTTTATATATAAATCTATTCCAATTTTGCCAGATCCAATTATTAAATATCTCATAAAGTTTTTAATTAAATTTTAAGTATTTAAACTATTTATCAAAATTAATTCTTTTTTTCTCAATAACTAAAGGCATGTTACGGTTATGATATAAAATATTCATAACGTATTCACCAATAAAGCCTAATAAAAAAATTTGAATAGATCCAATCATAAAAACTCCAATAATTAATGGAGCAATTCCTACATCAAAAGAATTCCAATTAAAAAGTTTTCTAAATAAGAAAACTATTGAAATAAGAAATGAGAACAAACTAGCTATCAACCCAATAAATGTAATAATTCTTAAAGGGATTTTTGAATGTTTTATAATACCAACTATCCCTAGATCATATAAGGTATAAAAATTATTTTTAGTTGATCCTTTATTTCTTTTTGGTTGATGAAATTGTATCAGTTTTACATCATTAGTAAATTCAGATACTAAACCTCTAAAATAAGGATATGGGTCATTAACTTTTCTCAATTCTTCAATTACTTTTCTATCAAAAAGTCCAGAGCCAGTGGTGTTCATTAATAAAGGAACCTCTGATATAGCATTAATAAATTTATAATAAAGTTTTTTAAAATAATGTTTTAAAACACTTTCATCGGATGTTGTTTTCTGTCCCATAACTACTAAATGTCCTTTCTCCCATTCTTCGATATATTTTGGGATTAAATCAATAGGGTCTTGAAAATCAGCACTCATTAAAATTACTGCATCTCCATAAGCTTGAAGCAAACCATGTATGGGAGATCTAATATGTCCAAAATTTCTGCTGTTTACTATTACTTTTAAATTTTTATCTACTTTTGCAATTTTTTCCAAAACTTGAATGGTAGAGTCTGTAGATGAATTATCTATTACAATATGTTCATAGTCATAATTAAATTTTTTCATTTGTGAAGAAATTTCAACACATAATTTTTCAATATTTAATTCTTCATTAAAAGTTGGTGTGACTATACTTATTTTTTTATTCATATTTTTTTAAATAGATTTTAAACATCTTTTTAAAGAATTTGAAAGATTATATAAAATTTTTAATTTTAAATCATTTTTTGTTTTTCTTATGATTGGTACATATTTATCAACTTTTTTTGATTCAGATCCTTCTTTTGAAATCAAAACTTTATCTTTAAATAATTGAGTAATTTTTTTAGCTAAATCGAATAATTCAATCGATTCGTCTGAACCTACGTTGTAAATGGTTGTCTTTTTTTTTGAATTTTTTAAAATAGTAATTAACCATTCAACCATATCATCGGAATACATATAGCTTCTAATTACTTTATTCTTTTTTTTAATTATAATTTTATTATTATATTTTGCACCATATAAAAAGTTTCCAATAGCATAATGACTGTTTGTTGGGAGATGTGGTCCTATAAAACTATAACATCTAGCTATTGAAGTTTTAATCTTAAATTTAAATAATTTTTTAATTTGATTTTCAGAAAAAATTTTTAATTTGGCATATAATTTTTTATATGAGTTTGAAGATTTTGTGTATTTTTTGTGATTAACAGAGCCTGAACTAACATATAAAACTTTACTATTATTATATTTGGAGACAAGATTTACAAAATTTTTTATTGATTCTTTATGGTGATTAATGTTTTTTTTATTATTTTTTTTATTATAAAAATTTACATTTGTTGACTCGGCTGCATATATGTATAAATCACTTTTAGGTAATTTTTTTAAGGTTCTTATGTTCGAATAAAATATATTTAATTTATATAAATTATTATTTTTTTTTTTAAATCTAAATGGTTGTCTACAAATTATATTAATGTTTTCAATAAAATATTTTTTTAATAATCCTTTGTTAAAAGAATCAATTATTGATTTACCAATAAAACCGCTACCACCAATTATTGTAAGTGATTGATTATTAATTTTTTTCAAGAATTTTTTTTCCTGGTAAAATTATTGAGCTGTTCATGAGAGATGAAATTTTTATATTATTAAAAAATTTTAAAGTATTTATAATCAAGTTCAATTAAATTTTCTTAATTTGTTAAAATTTAATATAATTGTATGCATATATGAGATGTCTTTTTTAGATAGCCCTTGGTGACACCCAATAAGTAAACCATTTTTCATAATATAGTCTGCACCTAAAAATTCATTAAGTTTATTTTTTGAAGAAATTAAAGAGCTAAAAGCTGGATGTCTTAATAAATTTCCAGTAAAAATTGGCCTTGTTTGAATTTTATTTTTTTCTAAATAAATTTGAAATTCTTTTCTAGAAAAATTGTTTCTTTTCTTAAATATAATAGGATAGGCAAGAAAATTGGTTTTAACATTTTTATTTACATTAGGAATAATAAAATGATTTTCTAATTTTTTAAAAAAATCACAATGTAATTTAAAGTTTCTATTTCTTATTTTTGTAAAAAAATTAAACTTTTTAAGTTGTATTAATCCAAATGATGCTCCAATTTCTGAAGGTTCGAAATTATAGCCAGCTTCTGAAAAAACAAATTTTCTGTCATAATCAAAACCCTTTAATTTAATTCCAAGTCTTTTATTAATATTTTCTGAGTCTTTAATTAATGTCGACATTCGACCCCAGCTTCTTAATACTTTTGCCCTTGTATAAAAATTTTTATTATTAGTTAAAAATATTCCCCCATTACCCGCGCAACTGATAACATGTGAACCATAAAAACTTGTAATTGAAATGTCGCTATAAATTCCAGTTGATTTATTATTTATTTTTGCCCCCAATGTATCTGCGGAATCCTCTATCACTTTCAAATTGTATTTGTTAGCTATTGACCTAATTTTTTTCCAATTAGGAATATTTCCTATTAAATTAGGTGCTAATATTGCTTTTGTCTTTTTTGTTATTTTCTTCTCAATTTTATCCTCATCAATTTGCAAAGTATCAATTTTACAATCAACCAAAACTGGAACCAAATTATTTAACATTATTGCTGATACTGCGGTCCCAAAATTTAGGCATGGAGTGATGATTTCACTACCATTTTTGAAATCCATTACTTTAAGCGCTAATGTTAAAGCTGATGAACCAGAATTAACCATCAATCCATATTTTTTTGAAAATAATTTCGAAATTTTATTTTCAAAATTTACTACAGATACTCCCATTTGAGTTGATTTTTTTAAAGTTTTTATTACAGCAGATATTTCTTTGCCATCATATACATTCTTGCCGTAAGAAATTTGTTTTTTTAATTTCATTTTATATAATTATTAATCGCATATATATTCTTTAATTTGTTGAATACATACTTTAGCATGATTTTGCCTTTTCACCTTAATATTCCATTCTATTATTTTGTCCAGTGATTTATTAATAGACCATTTCGGATGCCACTTAAGTAAGTTTTTTGATTTATAGTTACTTAGTCTCAAAATACTTGTTTCCGGCTTAAATATTTTTTTTGAATTTTTTTTGTTTATAACGATTTTTAATTTTAAATATTTACTAAAGTATTTCGATAGGTATAAAACAGATTTACAGCTTGATATATTGGGTGCAAAATTCCAATTTTGAGTAACTTTTTTAATTTTTTTTTTATGAATATTTTGAGCTAGCATCAGATAACCGCTCAATGGTTCAAGAACATGTTGCCATGGTCTTACCGCATTCGGATTTCTAAGGATAATTTTTTTTTCTTTTTTCATTGATTTGTAAATATCAGGAACAAGTCTATCTAATGAATAATCGCCACCACCAATTACATTACCAGCTCTGACAGTAGCAATCATTTGTTTTGTAGATTTAAAAAAAGATTTTAAATAAGAATTAAATAAAATTTCCACACATACTTTTGATGAACTATATGGGTCCAATCCTCCAAGTTTATCAGTTTCTTTAAAAATTTTATTAGCGGAGATATCATAAACTTTATCAGTTGTGATGATAATTCCCGTTGTAATTTTTTTATTTTTTTTTATACATTCAAGGACATTTAGAGACCCAGAAAAATTAGTATCAAAAGTTTCTTTTGGGTTTAAGTAAGAATATCTTACCAAGGGTTGTGCGGCTAAGTGAAATAGGATAGTTGCGTTAGATTTTTTAATTTCACTTTCAAGTTTAGTGAATTTTTTTACATCAGATATAATAGATTTTTTTATAATTTTCTTGACATTAGCCAAAACAAATAAACTTGGTTTTGTGCTTGGTTTTAAGGAATAACCAGTAACTTCTGCACCCAAATAAGTTAAAAATATCGAGAGCCAACTTCCTTTGAAACCAGTATGACCAGTTATAAAAACTTTTTTGTTTTTCCAAAATTTATGATCAATTTTAAAATTCACAATAATTTTATTTTCTTTTTTTTAATTGTTCAAATCTTATTCGTTTTTCAAGACTTTTATTTTTATCGTATAATAAAGTAAACTTTATTTTTTTACTAATTTTTACACTTATTTTTTTTATATCTCTAACTTCTAGATTGTCAGCTACAGCAGCTATTGGTCTTTTTTTTATATTTAAATTTAAAATATTTATAATGTTTTTATTATTTACAGTTTTTCCTTTCCATCTGCGAGGTCGAAAAGCACTAATAGGCGTAATTGCTAATTTACTTGAATTAAGAGATAAAATCGGTCCATGGACAGATAAATTGTAAGCCGTGCTTCCTGCGGGCGTAGATACTATTAAACCATCTCCAATTAATTTCTTTAATAATATTTTTTTATTTAATCTTATTTCTAGAGAAACTGTCTGTTTACTTTGTCGAAATAGTGATAATTCATTAATTGCTAGTAGTTTTTTTGATGAACGTTTTTTTTTAATATGAATTTCTAAAGGACTTAAAAGTATTTTTTTTGCAGAATCAATTCTTTCGTTTAAATTTATAAATGTATTTTTATTCATTAAAAAGCCAAATGTTCCACAATTTATTCCAAAAAATGGTTTTTCATGATTAGCAAATTTTTTTAAGGTATGAAGCATAAAGCCGTCTCCTCCTCCGACTATTATTACATTAGCTTGTTTCAACGATGAAGAACGGTATCTTTGTAAAAATTTTTTTTTAAGATTTTGGGCCTTTAAAGTTTTATCAAAGGTAAAAAAAAATTTGTTCATATTTTAATGGTGCCCTCGGCCAGACTCGAACTGGCACTCCCAAAAGGGCAAGGATTTTAAGTCCTTTGTGTCTACCAATTTCACCACGAGGGCATT
>ENA-UOXV01008179-UOXV01008179.1-marine-metagenome-genome-assembly--contig:-NODE-8179-length-10356-cov-5.733618_pt1 | contig 10356 bp, 4 predicted proteins | sample MGYA00238165_ERZ766961 | MGnify/ENA primary metagenome ERZ766961 (study PRJEB28924, sample SAMN03173240) | marine metagenome | biome: Marine; feature: Water; material: Subsurface seawater | place: North... | reverse complement strand
GCGCAGGGCACACCGTGCGCGGCGTTCCCTCCCAGTGCGTCGACGTATTGGACCAGTCCATCGCATCGAACGGACTGGACGGGCCGGCGTGAACGCTAGGCGCACCCGGCACCCGACGCCCCTCGCCCCGGGGGACGATTGTCAGCGAAAAACCCGGCCCGGGGATCAGCGCGTGACGTCGTCTATGTTCCACTCGATGGAGGGCCACGTCGTCCTGCGGCTTCCCGCATCGTGGCCCAGGCCGCTCGAGGTCATCGAGGCATTGGAACAGGTGCGCTGACGTTCCGTGACCCGTCACTGGACGCGAACCGTGACCGCGTGCCCGCCGCCCGCGCGCGCTCCGGGGCGCGTAAAACCGCCCTCAACTTTTTTCGCTCTTTTTTGCCAATGTGGCGAGCCACGTGTCCCGCCCCCGCGCTGACCCCGACCCTTCACCCCCATCCAACCCCCGTCCATCGTCCCACCAGGTCGGCGGCGACTACGAGTTCATCATGGGCCTCATGCAGACCGAGTTCTTCCACAGCGCCAAGGAGAAGACGGCGAGGTGCGCCGAAGCCGCCGAGCGCCTGCGTCTGGACCCCACGGCGCTCGTGAAGGCGGAATCCATGAAGACCATGGCCTTCGAGGCTCACGCCATGAAGGGATCCGCGCTCACGCTCTGCGCCAAAACCGTCGGCGCGCAGTGCGCGCGCCTGGAGCTCGTGTGCAACGGCCGACGCACCGACGCGTCACCGGACCCAAACGAGGACGATCCCAAACGACTCGTGGCTGACATCGAACGCAAAATCGACGAACTCTTCGCGCACGTCGCCGAGATCGAATCCATCGACTCGTTTCCACTCGCGCAAGCCGCGGAACGGTTCTCGGATACCAAAGAACTCGGCCCGCGAATCGCGACGCTCGCCGTGGACGCGTGCGTCGCGTTCCAGGCGGCGTTGGGCGGCGACAAGGACGCGCCCGCTCTCTTGGCGGCAGTCGCCAAAGACGCGTCGACGCTCGGCGCCACTCGACTCGCGTCCACCGCGGAATCAACCTCGCGGCTGTGCGTTGACGTAACGGCTGGCGTAACGGCTGAGTCCATGACGGACCCGGAGTCCACGGCGGAGTGCGTGGGTGAGTACCAGTTCGCGGTGGAGTCGTTCGCGTGGGACGCGTGGCAGGTGCTGGGTTCGTCGTTACCGGACGTATGGGCAAAGTTGCGGCGAACCGATCCCGCGGATCCGGAGTCGAAGCTATTGTCCATAGACGTGGTGGAGTACGCCACGGTTCGACCGACGGAAGGCATCTCCGAGCGCGTCGCGACGATCGCCGAGCGGCTTCGACGAATCTCGGAGAACGACGGGGGGAACGATCGACGAGGCTCGATGGACGCGACGAGGGAGAGCCAGCACCCGGCGACGAGTTTCGCGTCGCGAAGCGGAAACCCGTGCGACTTTATCCGGTTAGTTCGTAACCTCGGCGAGGATAACCAGTTCGCGTTCAACATGCTGCGCGGGTTCGTCAACGACGTGGACGTGTTCGTCCGTGGAATAAAGGCGTTGGACGTGGGTGATGCATCGCTGGCGATGTCTACGGATGAGCGAACCGCGTGTGGGGCTCTGGTGGAAACCTCAGAGTTGCTCTCCAGTCATAACCTCGGCGAGGCGCTTCAAGGACTTCTGCGTTCGTCCACCAGGGGCGGTGGCGCGTTGAGGGAATCTGTGCACGCGGTGGAGGATGCGGCGTTCGAGCTGAGGAGCTTCTGCGAGGGTCTGGCCAGGGCGCAGATGGCGTCGACGTCCAGGAACGGAAGCAGGGCGGTGAGCAGAGTTTCGAGGGAAAGCCGAGGGCCGACGGATTCGTTGGACGGGAGCCCCGTCTCGGTGCACGCGGACCTCGGACCTCCCGATGCCGTCCCTATCGAGGATTCGGGTAAACTGTACGATACCGCGGAGGAGAAGACGACGCGCCCGTCGCCGTCGCTGGGGGCTGACTTTGAAAGAAAGCAGAGGCGGGCCAGCTCCTCCGGCCATGATTCCGCCGCTATTCCGCCGCTATCGCCGACGGACGTTCGTACCCCGCGCCGGTCGGACAGCGCCATGAACAGCGCTTGGTTCAACGCCAAGTACGGCGGAGACGTCGGGGGCAGGCTACGGGAAGCCAGCTGGGTGCTCCAGCAGCGAAGATCTTCGCGAGCGTCCAAGAGCTCGGCGTCGACGGGTAACTCACTCCGAAACTCGATCGACGTCGTCAGGGAGAGCGACGAGACTCGCGGGACCGCCTCCGCGATCGCCAACCTGGCCCCGCGGGAACTCCGCGAGGTCTTGTCTAGTCTCAACGTCCCGGGAAAGACCGCGGAGGGTCTCATCGTCAACCTAGGCGACGCGCTGGTCAACTCGGACGGCAACTGGGATTTCGTGTTGGGATGCGTCAGCCGGTACGCCGCGCTCGCGCGTGAACAATTCGAGGTTCTCAAGATGCTCCTCAACCCCAAGCGATGCGAAAGCAAACCGGTGACGCAGGTGGTGACCGAAGTGCTCGTATCGAGCGCGCGGTCCATCGCGGAAGGCGCGAGTGTCTGCTGCGCTCCGAACCTCCACGCGTCTTTTGAACGAATGGAAAACGTCCTCGTCGCCGCGAGAAAGGATGTGTCCTCCGATGGATGGGTGCAACGCGTCGCGCACGCCCTATCCGCGTGCGAGCACAAGCTATGCGCGTACGAGACGTGCGTCCGGGGCTTATCCGAGGTGAAGACATTCTCGCCGCGGGACTTGGTGACCAAGACGTGCGGCGGGGACTTGGAGGCTTCCGTTGAATTATTGCGCAAGTTTTTACGAGGAGCGTACGGCGCGCAGGTGCTCGCCGCGGACGCGTTCGCGGCAGCCGCCGAGGCCCACGCGCACGAACACCCCGCGTCCAAGGCGCCGGCCGTCGCGGCGAAGCTCGTGGAGGCCAAGGCGGCGCTGAGCGCGTGCGAGCGAAGAGCCGCGGGGATCGGCGCGAGGGGGTCGGTGGTCGGAGCCACGCGCCGGGCCGTCGCTCGCGTGTCTTTGATCGCCAGGGATTTCGGTGCATCCCCCGAGGCGCTGACGTCCGCGGAGGATGTTCACGACGCGGAGGAGGTGGATAGCACGGTGTGGGCCAAGCCACCGGTGGCGTTACCCGTGCCCACCTACGGCGACGCCACGTTTGGATCGGATCGCTTTCGAATCGATTCGGTAGCCGGGCTGTTGGACCTCAAGGCGCAGATCGAGCGTTTGGCGCGCGACGCGCACAGGATCGCGCCGCGGGACATGCCGGGGGATCCGACGGTCAACCCGGACGCGTACCTCGCCGCGTCGCACGACGACGTCGAGCACGTGGAGCGTAAACGGCACGTCGCGTTCAAGGCCTCTTCGTATCCGCGGAAAAAGCAGCCGAGCGCCGACGACGAGGACGCGTTCGAAGGAGCGAGTTCCGGGTACGAAGAGGGGATGAAACGGGTGAGCGCCGCGCTGGTGGACGGGGTGTGGATCCGCGCGTTCATCGGGTTTTTCATCACGTCGGCGACGATTCGGATCGCGCTGATGTTGAGCGCCATGGAGTTTTCACCCGCGTAGCGACGCGATTCGATTATTATTTGAGTCTTTGCGTACATCTTACATTATTCAAAAATCGCCAACTACTCCTCCGCCGCCGCGGGGGCTTCCTCGGCCGGTTTCGCTTCCTCGTCCGGTTTCGCTTCTTCAGCCGGTTTCGCTTCTTCGGCCGGTTTCAGGGGATCGACCACCTCCGGATACCCCGCCTTCATCGCCCAGAATCCAGCGTGCGCCTCGGCGTTCATATTGCATTGAGCGATGATGGAGGTGATGTACATCTTGACACCCGGGATCTTATCGGAGACGGACGCCCCGTCCCTCTTGAGCTCCTCCGGGTCGCCACCAAAGTCAAAGCCGATTGTCTTTAGGTACTCAGCCTTTTCGTGGTGGATTACCGCCACGCCTTTCTCCGGACCCATGTCGACACCGAGCGACTGCCCGTATACGTTGCGATCGCGGTCTATCGACATCAGAGCCTCGTCTTGGACAGTTCTGATTATGTTTTCAACCGCCACGACGCCGTGAACACTGGCGAATTCTGCAGTGCGCTCGGGTTTAGACCCTCCCGTCGTTGGGAACATCCTTCCCTCGACGATGTCTCCAATCGCGAATACATTCGGCGCTCCGTGCAGACGCAAGTGGTCGTCGACCTTGACGAAACCCTTGTCGTCGAGAGCCGATTGAATCACAGAGTCGGTCTGCGCATCTTTGAGCGCATCGGTGTTCGCGCGGGGGCCCGTGCACCTGTACACCTTGCCCGCGGAAAACACCTCCCCGGATGAAGATGTGTACGTCTGAAGCATATCGTCAAACTCAACGATTCGTTGGTTCAGATGAATCTCGACACCGAGAGACACCAGTAAGTCGTGAACGTGCTTGTGCGCACCCTTGGCGCGGGGAAGAAGATGGGGTCCTGACTGAACAAGTATGACCTTCTTCTTCTCGCAGCCGTTAGCTTTGTGCAGCCTGTCTGCGGCGTTTCCGGCAACCTCGCATCCAACCACGCCACCGCCGATGACCAAGATCGTGGCCGCGTTCTTCATCGAAATGAGCTCAGCCTGGTGCTGTTTCCATCGGTACTCGATCGTCGGGTTGACAACCTTGATGTTCGAGGCGTAGCTCGAGCCCATGGCCATGATCAGATAGTCGAAAGGAACCACCGTGCGCTCGTTTCCAACCTCGACGTGCGTCGTCGATATCGACTGAACGAAGCCGCACACGTGTTTCCCCTTTGCGACAACCTTATTGTAGGGCGCGATGGAGTTGGCGAAGCGTCCTTCCTCGACGGTTCCCGGGTCGCACATGAGCATGGGCTGCGTCGTGGGATCCTCAAAGTAGTTTTTGGGATCGATGACGGTGACGTGAAACCTCTCCTGCTCGTCGTTGTCGAGATGAAACGCGGTCCATGCGCCGGCGATACCGCCGCCGCATATGACGACGTTCTTTTTAGGACCACTCCACTTCTGTTTCTTCGCCACGTCCACAACCTTGTTCACCGAGGCGTTTTTCTTTTGAAGAATTTCCAGCGCCGGGGCCAGCGCCGCCTCGACCTCATCGAACGGTCCCCGGAGAGCCTCCAGCATCCCGTGGTCCAGCCCCGGGAGCGGATCCTCGTCGTCCGCGAGCGCGGCGTACTTGGTCACCGTTTTGTTCGCGATCGCCGCCGTGTCAGCCGCGAGGGGAAGTTTGAACGCGGACGCCGGAGACAGAAATCGTTCGGCGATGTTACACGCCGACGCCTTCACCAGCCTCAGCCTGGGCATAGACAGCGCACCGGCGGACGTGGGCGAGATGGCCTCCGCCGCTTGTCTGAGCTGATCGATCTCCACGAGGAACGTCACGGACTCTTCCGGTACCCCGGACTTCTTGGCCGCGACGCGTAAGCCGTGAAGTACGACGGGGGCGCGAATGGCGGCGGCGATGCTCTTGCAGTCTCGGGATGCGATCTCCGTCGCAGCCTTTTCCATGATTGACTGCGCGACGTCATCGGCGAGCACGCCGTCGTCTTCCTCTCCCTGCGCGGACGTACCTTGCGAGCTCTTCTCCCACGCGGTGTCCTTCTCCGAGGCGGTCGCCGAGAGCCGGGGTTTCCTGCTCTTGTCTTTCTTCTTCGGGCGAAGTTCTTCCGGGAGGTCGTCGTCGCGGACCAGGCACGCCTTCGTGAGCGTCTCCATCCCCGACAAGTTCTTCTCCTGCTTGCGCTGGACGATCATCTCGCAGTCGTCGAGGAAGAACGTGAACTCCCCAGCCGCGAGGAAGCGGTACTCCGGCGGCATGGCTTCGAGGGCCTCGGCGGTGACTTTGGGTTTGGCCTTGGCGGGCGCGGGTTGTTTGCCTTGGCCGTCAAAGTCAAAGTCGCTGTCGTCGCTGGAGCTGTCTTCCTCCGCGAACGTGAGCGCGTGGGTCATGACGAGCGATCGTAGGACCCGTAGGGAGTCGGTGTCTTTGCACATGACGAAGCCAGGGTGCAGACTCGCGTCGAGAGCCTTGGTTTCGAACTTGTACACCTTGATGCCGAGGAGCGAGGTCTTGGCCCTGGCGCGCTTGGCGAGGCTCGCCATGGTGTCCGGGATGGACGCCTTGTTAAACACCTCCCCGAATCCGAGCACGGTGACGGATTCTTTCCCCGAGAAGCAGTCCTTCGTGAGTTGCACGACGGTCCCGGTGTCGACGCCGAGATTGTTAGATTCACATTCGTGGTGAAGCGCCTCCGCCATGGCCTTGATGGACACCTCCCTCATGTCCCCGAAGTGCTCGTCCCAGAACCGCCTCGAGTCCACCTGCTCGAGCTTATTGCTCGTGCGCGTGCTGTACGTGTGCAGCTGCGTGGCCTGCACCAGCGAGTCCAGGTGCTTACGGAGCTCTTCCTCGGTTCGTTCCAGATCGTCCTCCACCTTGACGGCGTCCTTGCCCGTGGACGTGACTGAGAGGCAGATGCAGACACTCGATCCGCCCTGTTTGGTGGCGCCGAGCTTCACCATCCGGTCGATCAGATCGTCCAGCTCTTCCATGCAGCTCTGGATGTTCTCCAAGATGGTTCGAGTGCGCTTGTCCTCGACGTTGCAGCCGTCCACCATGCCGTCGATCTGGTCGACGAGCCGTACGCATCGGCGGCACGTGTTGGGGAGTTGCTCCGCGGCGTCTACACGCGCCTTGACCTCCTTGACGAGGTTGTGGATGGCGTAGGCGAGATCAACCGTGAGGCCCACCAGAACGGACATGGCTACGACCGGGGACTCACGAGGTTACCGAAATTCGACCGACGAGGATGATAACGAGATGTGGAATGCCGAAATGCACGGAAATGCAACTTGCGTTCTACTCGCCCACTCAGGAGAGCGAAGAACGAAGATGTGCCGGCTTCGCGAGGCTGGTCGAACGACACGGCGGTCCTTCCGGATTCCGCGGGTGCGCGTCGACCGAGATCGATGCCACGGCGTCTGTGCGCGGCTCCGACGAGCTGATTCCTATTTATAGGGATTCGAGCGAGTTTCGCGGGAGCTGATCTGGAATGACGTCATGTATGTGAATCAGTTAGGTTTTCAACCAAATAATTTGATATATGATACGTATGCACTATCGGTTAAGAGAGCTGGAACCGTTAATCGTAATTACCTTCGAAGGTATCAGTTTCCAGGCTTGTCCTCGATGGTCGTGTGCAGACTGTTCTTGTCCACGCTCAGGCGGCTGAACCCTGCGTACGTTCCTTTCTTCACGTTCAGCAGCGTGTTTCGCAGGGTGGCGGGGTAGAACGGCTTGGACATGCTCCCGTCCATCCCCGCCGCCTTGACCCGCGCCGTGTACTCCGGCCCCACGTTAGCGGACAGACCCACGATGGTCTGCGGCGGTAATTTTCTCTTCTTCTCGATGTCGCGAATCTCAATCGTCGCCGCGGCTCCGTCCATGATGGGCATCATCATGTCCATCAGGATACAATCGTACCCGGGCTTACCTTGGTTGAACCTGTTCGTCACCTGGTCCACCGCCTCCTGCCCGTGCATCGCAATCTCCAGATCCGCGCCGCACTTCAAGATTGAAAACTTGGCCATCTGCTGGTTCATGATGTTATCCTCCACGAGCAGCACGGTCATGCCCTTGAGCTCCCCGGTACTACCGTCCGCCCCCTCGGGCACCTGCGTCTTGATCAGCGTGTTCTCCGCAGCCTTGATCTCGGCGTGTTCCAGCCGTTTCTGCACCACGCCATCCTCCGAGTCCGTCGTGTCGTGAAGGAACTCCAGATCCCCAGTCTCGACGGATCGCGCGAGTTTGGCAACCGCCTTCAACAGATCACTCGGCTTGACCGGCTTGAGCACCGTCTGGACGTTCCGCATGTCCGATATGTTCTTGTGCAGCTCCATGAGCTGGTACGGCAGTCCCAGAATGATGATCCCCGCCTTTGGGGTCGATTTGATAAAGTCCAGCGAAGACGTCAGGTTGATCACGTCCATCAGCACAACCGGGACGCCCAGTAACGACGCCTGCCGAATCTTATCCTTGAGCTTGTCCTCGCCCGGCACGGTGACGTAGTTCACCCCGGGCTTACCCCCGACGCACTTCATGATGCACGTCACGTGCTTCCGCGTGCTCTCGTTCATCGACGGGTGGAACACGATCCGGGCCTTGGCGGGCAGAGAGTCGAGCTGCGAGGAATCTTCCACGAAGTCGGCATCTTCGCCGCCGCCGTCGATGCTCGCCTCCCTGGCGCGCACAAAGTCCAGGGTGAAGAAGAAAACCGTGCCGTTGCCCTCGTCGGACTTGAAGTCGATGTTGCCCCCCATGCACTCGATGATGGCCTTGGTGATGACCAGGCCTAGGCCGGTTCCCTTTTCCTTCGCCGTCTTGTGATCCGCGGGTTGGCAAAACGGAACGAAGAGGGTGTGCTGCTTCTCGAGCTTGATGCCCACGCCGTTGTCTTCCACCGCGAACGTGATGGCGAGGCTGTCGTCGCTGGTACCTTGGGTGATGCCCATGGAGAACTCCACGAGCGCGGTCCGGCCGTCCACGTTGCTCGAGTATTTGATGGCGTTGTCCACCAGGTTGACGCAGCACTGCCTTAGTCTGAAAAAGTCACCCACGAACTTTGTGTTAAAGTGCTCGGGGGACGCGAGGGTGATGACGAGGTCCACGCCCCTCACGGACGCCTTCTGGGTTAAATCCGTGACTTGCTCCACCAGCTGTCGGACGGTCCACACGTCGCTGTTGAGCTCGATGGACGCGCCGCCGCCCTTTAGGTCCTTGGCGCCTTCGAATTTGGCGAAATCGAGAATCTGATTGATGAGACCCAACAGCGCCTCCGCGGACGTGAGGGAGGCTTTGATGAACGACTCCGTGAACTCGGTGAGCTCGCCGGACTCCATGGCGAGGGTGTTGAACCCGATGATGGAGTTGAGGGGCGTTCGTAACTCGTGCGTGATGTTGAAGAAGAACGCTCGCTGCACCCGGGACATCTGAATCGCGAAAGCCTTGCGTCGCTCCTCTAAGACTTCGATGAACCGGAGTGAGCCGGCGCTGATGATGAGGGTGTACGAAAACTTGGTGATGACGTCGTTGTACAGGTACCAGTCGTGCTGGGTCTTGCAGTCGATGTACCCAAACTCGGTGGCGAAGTACGTCACCGGGTACCCCGTCCACGCGACAACCTGTTACATAAAAAAACACTCCCCGTCAGTCTAGATGCACGTACAGACGACGGAAATGAGAGGAAAGAAACTAACCTTTAAAAACGCAATGGACATGAGCCGAACGTTGTCCATGCTGGACAGGTCGCTGAACGCCATGACGTCGAGGAGGGCGTGGACGCTGTGGTAGATGATGAACGCGAAGCACGAGATGGCCGCGATGAGGAACACCAGACGCTCCACCCCAGTCGCCAGAGGCAGCACCAAGCCGCACAGGAGCATGCATTCATCCGCTGCGATGAGCACGATACGATTCACCGGCGTGTACGTCGCGGGCTTGCCCCTGCCCTTGTCGCTCGTCCCCGCCGCGGCGAACGCGTACAAGTGGATGTTCTGGACGATCGTCAGTAAGATCGGGGTGGTGAAGCACCACTCGAGCTGCCTGAGCCCCGAGAACGCCACGGCGTTGCCCCCCATGAACTTTGACCCCGCGTAGGAGACGTACCAATCCTTACCGAGCCACATCTCGTAGTGGGTCCACGCGGCGACGGCGCTGATGTACGCCACCTGCAGGTTGAGTGACGTCTTGGTGACGTGCAGGGACCACATCGCGGCGTTCATGTTGAACATGAACGCGGCGCCGAAGAGCATCATCGCGGCGAAGGCGTGGTCGCGTTCGATGCCTTCGATGGTCGAGCCGTCCGGCATGACGATGCTGTCGGTGAGGCCATCCTTGGGGGAGAACACCCTGCGTAGGCTGGTGTTGACGAACGCGAAGAGCGCGAAGAGCACTGCGTTTGGCGGAAAGGGTTGGGTTATGGGTCAGTCGGGGGATCTCATCGGTCAAGTCGTGGGATAAACCTGCGCCGCGAGTGTCGGTGGAAGAAAGTGGGCGAGGATTGCGGGCGAAAGGCGGGCGCACTCACGGAATACGTGCTTGGTACTGACGCGCGGCAGCGCCTCCGAGCCCGGCGCGTCGGTGGTGATGGGTTCCTCCTTCTTAGGGGCGACCATCCTCGTCGCGCGCGGTGCCCTTCGCGCCGAGGGCTGTGCCGCACCTAACCCTCATTTCATTTAATTCGTCAGTGCCAAACAGTCCCCGCCACGTGGACAGGTGGACGCGATCGGGAATCGAGGGCGGTTCATCGGTCCTGATGAAAGAAACTAACGCCGCCCGGGCC
>ENA-UOXV01008177-UOXV01008177.1-marine-metagenome-genome-assembly--contig:-NODE-8177-length-10360-cov-5.231053_pt1 | contig 10360 bp, 5 predicted proteins | sample MGYA00238165_ERZ766961 | MGnify/ENA primary metagenome ERZ766961 (study PRJEB28924, sample SAMN03173240) | marine metagenome | biome: Marine; feature: Water; material: Subsurface seawater | place: North... | reverse complement strand
GGCCCGAGGACGTCGGCGCGTCCAACGGCCGCGAGGTTGAGCAGTTCGCCACCGAGGCGTGCGTCGCCAGGCAAAACTCAGGATTGCTCGTACCGCCGCCCCGCATCCCGCCGCAGATGCTCGACGAAGCCTACGAACGATGCGACGAGGTGACCGGCGAGTACGCCAAGACCTTCTACCTCGGCACCAAGCTCATGACCCAGGAGAAGCAACGCGCCATCTGGGCCATCTACGTCTGGTGCCGCCGCACCGATGAACTGGTAGATGGGCCCAACGCGTCGCACATCACGCCAGAGGCGCTGGACCAATGGGAGAACCGCCTGGAAGCAATCTTCGAGGGCAGGCCCGCGGACGTCATCGACGCCGCGCTGTGCGACACCTTGTCCAAGTTCCCCGTGGACATCCAGCCCTTCCGCGACATGATCGACGGCATGCGAATGGACCTCGTCAAGCCCCGGTACCGAACCTTCGACGAACTGTACGAGTACTGCTACCGCGTCGCGGGCACCGTCGGGCTGATGTCCATGCCCATCATGGGATGCGACGAGAACTTCAAGGGTGACCTACGCAAGGTGTACAAAGCCGCGCTCTCCCTCGGACTCGCGAACCAGCTCACGAACATCCTACGCGACGTGGGCGAGGATGTCCAGACCAGGAACCGCATCTACGTGCCGCTCGACGAGTTGGCCGATTTCGGCATCACGGAGGAAGAGATCGTCCGCGGAGGTCTCTACTCGCCGGCGACTGGTAAGGTTGACGACCGGTGGAAGGCGTTCATGAAGTTCCAGATCGCGCGCGCGCGGGAGGTGTTCGCGGAGGCTGAGGCTGGGGTGAACTGCCTCCACGCGGATGCCCGCTGGCCCGTGTGGTCCGCGCTCGACGTCTATCGCAACATCCTCGACGCCATCGAGGAAAACGACTACGACAACTTCAGCCAACGCGCGTACGTGCCCAAGATGAAGAAGCTGATGATGCTCCCGACGGCGTGGCAGAAGGCGCAGATCGCGGATACCATGTGAAACACTCGACGTGAGTCACGTGTGTGTGGGATTTAAGAGAGGGGTGAAGTGGGTGTTTGGATTTACTTTTGAGACGCCCCGCCGGGCGTCGTTTGCAATTGACAAAATCGTTCCATCGTCATCGTCTCGCGTCTCTTCCCAATCGATCGTTCAACTCACCGGCGCGTCGCCTTGCGCCTCTTGAGGATCCGCTCGGGCAGCGGCCGCCGCAGCGTCGGCGGCGGGCGCTCCCTCGCGACGGGTCTTTGCTGCTCCGCCGCCGCGGCTACCCCGTCGCCGTTGGAGTTGTGAGAATTGGAGTTGTGAGAATTGGGTGGGACGCGTCCTCCTCCGCCGCGTCCTTCCTCACCCTCGCAGTCGGAGCACGTCCACTTCCGTGGCGTCCCCTGCGAGTCCGCGATGCTCACGCACCTCGTGTGCATCCACACCTCGCAGACGTCGCAGCAAATCATCCGCTCGCCGTCGTCGTCGCACGTCCCGCACACGCACCGAACCACCCACTGGTCCAGCCCTCCTTGGTACCGAAACTCGCTCTCCAGATCGGCGCCGTCGCCGTGAACCTCCACGCGCGCACCACCGATCTTCTTCACGCCGAGCTTCGTCGCGTCCTTCGTGGACTCGAACCCGACGACGTAAGAAACCTTAAACTTGGCGAGCACCACGTAGAGGTCCTGGAAGCACTTGTTCACCGCGAGCTTCAAGTCGGCGAGGATGGGATCGGGCGGCAGGAGGACAACCTCGGGCGGTGGCTTGGTCTCCACGCCGTGTTTCTTTCTACCACCCTTGGCGGATGACCCCTTGGTGTCCATGCCGCTGACCTTCGGTCCCTTGTTCTTCGCGTCGATGACGGCGGTGACGAGGACGCGGACACCCTTGGCGAGGGTAGGCGGCCTCCCGCCTCCGCTGGACGCCGGCGGGCGCAAGGCCAGCAGCGACTCCACGGGCACGTACGTCTTCACGAACTGCTTGGTGTCGAGGAGGACGCGCGCGGCGCCGACGAGGTCGGCGCCGCGAACCTTGGACTTTGAGTGCCCGCCCTTGGCGCCGGCGTCCTTGCTCGGGGGCCTTCCCGGTCGAGGCCGCCCGGGTTTGTAGTGCTCGAGCACGGATTTGTACACGAGCTTGATGTCGCGGTCGAGGTCGTCGCGCGTGAGCTGCCGCGCGGCTTCCTCCATCGCGTTTTGCTCGCCCGTCAACCCCGGGCGCTTGACAACCTCGGGCTTCACCGGCACGGGCTCCGGCTTGATTCCGGAAGCTTTGGCAGCGGACTTTGACGTTTGCGGGACCACGGACGAAGCCTTCTTGGTACTCGCGGAAATCACCACGGACGCGACCATCTTCGACATCCCGGACACGTTCTCGAGCATGTACTCGAGCTGCCCGGTGGACGCGTTCTGGCGCCGCTTGATCGACGCGCGCTGCGTCGAGCCTGTTTTGATGGGATAAAATACGGGGTATCGAGGTCAGCGATGAATTGATTCGATGATTCGATGTGAGGGGAACGAACGTGCGTGTTGGGCGATCCGTGTCGTCAACCGGGCGATCCGACTCGCAGGTCAGATTGTATACTTTTTCTCGACGCCGTGGGGTCGCGACATCGCTCCAAAGGCGGCTCCCTGGATTTACTCCCGGGGCCGCGCTCGCTTAGGATTTGGCTAGTCTTCGTCACCCCCGTCTCTCGGCGGCTCGCCCGGAACGAAGGAAAAACCAAAAGGAATGTCGGGGAAAACCGGGGTCGATCGTCACGCGCGTACCCTTCTCAGCCTTGGGCGCCGTCTTGGTCAGGATCACCCGTCGCTCGCTGATGTTCTTCAGCACGTGGTCCAGCAGGCCCGTGTCGCCCACCCCTTTCGCCCGCGCGAGAGCTCGAACCTCCTGCCGGGGCATGTACCTCCCGCCGTGTTCGCGAAGCACCTCGACGCAGTAGTTGGACGCCGTCTCGATCCGCGCGTCGCTCCACCGGCTCGTGTTGGGCTCCTCCTTCTTGACGACCTTGGAAGATGACGGGGGCGACGCTTTCTTCGGCGCGGGTTTCGCCTTTGACGCGTCCTTCGGTGCGAGCCTCGACTTGCTCGGCGGCGTTTGGATCTCGAGCTCGAGCTTGACCCCGGGTCCCCGGATCGACGCCGCGAGGTGGCGCGGGTTGGGCGCGGGCTCCGCCTTGAACGGCGACTCCGTCGCGGGGACCAAGCCGTCGGCGCCCCTCGGTCGAAGCGGCCTTGCGGGCGTGGACTTTCTGGGCTTGGCGCTGGACATGACGCGCCTGGACATGACCGGGGGCGAACGCGATTGATCACCCACGCGCCCGTTACCGCCGTGTTGGATGCCACCCTTCGGTCGCTTGTGGTGCTGAAACGCGAGGGGTTCGAAGAGGGCTTCGCTGCCCGCCTTTCGCTTCGCCGCCGCCTCCCTCTCTTCCTCGCGACGCTTGTGCTTGGCGTCCACCGTCTCCTCCCCTTCCCCTCGTTCCTTGCTCTCGCGCTGCGACCTCAGCAGGAGCGCCTTCTCCGCCTTGTCGTTCCGCCGGACGATTCGCTGGAGCCGTAGTAACAACGCGACCAGGCCGCCGAGGGTTCGGGGCGCGTAACGACCCATGAGCGCCTCGTGCCGAGCTATAACCTCCAAAACTTCATCCTCGGCTCCGGCGGCTCGTTCTCCGTTCTCCGTCTCTTTGTCCGACACTTTGTCCGACGAGTTGCCCCTCGGTTTCAGCTGTTTAAAGTCGTGCTTGAGATCCGCGAGGGGAAAGTTTCGGAGGAGCTCCGCAGCCTTGCGGTGCGTGTTCGCGGTGTTACCGAAGCTGCCTTTTCCGAATTGGTACCCGAAGGTCCCGTACCACGTCTTGCCGCACGCCACCGGGTTCAGCAGCCGAAACTCGACTCCGTACTTCTGGCTCACGTCCTCGACGCTGACCTCTCTGGCGCGCAAGAGCATGCACGTCTTCTCCCAGATCTGTATGAGCTGTTGCCCCGAGAGCACCCGGGAGCCGGCTTCTCGGCCGTTGATGCGCATGAGATGGCCGCAACCGTTGGCGTGTAGCATGCCGTGCATGAGGTGCGTCTGGTAGTCTAAGATGGACGTCTCCCTGTCGTTCTCGCCGCACGAGGCGCATACCTTGTCCTTCGCCGGCATCGCGGCGGTGCAGATCTGGCAGATGCGCTTTCCCTTGAGTTCGGGTTTGAGGTCGGCTCTGAAGTCGGTGTGGATTATGAAGTGGTACTGCTTGCGCGTCACCGGGTGGTGGTGCCACCCGATGCACCTGCAGCAGTCGCAGTGCACGCGCGATGAATCCAGCATCGTCTCCTCGTACACCCGCATCGTCGCCTCGTACTTCGTTCCTTTCGCCAACGTCACGGTGTGGCCCAGGATCCCGCCCTCGACGTAGAAATCGTCAGCCTCGGTTTCGCTCTTGATGAAAGCCTTGATGTTGTCGCGGAAGGGGCCGTAGTACGCCAGGTCCTTGTTCTTGAGCCACGGGATGGGCTCCGCGGGCTCCTCCATGGTGTCTCCTAACTCCGTGGACCGCTAAACCCTGGGTTAAACGTCACCGCGACGGCGCGGCGCGCTTCGGATCGGCGAAAAGCTCTTCTCACGCGCCAGAGTCAGCAGCGCTGCAGGGCCCTGCCGTCCACGTGGGCGTGCGGGCCCTTCGAGGGACGCGGGGGACCCGAGACTCGATCACTTCGGGGCCTTCCCGAGACTCGGGCGCGATTATGGGAGGTAGTGGGAACCCCTTGACCGCCGTCGCGTCTCTCCACCGCGGACCCGGGCGCCGCGCGGGCGGTGAGGGCGTCGCGCTGGGCGGGCAATTTGCGACTCGCCTGACGCGGAGATACAGTTGTTCAAGCGAGTCGCCCGAACAATCGCTTTTTAGGTTTCCCTATTCTCGTGGGCGCCAATTTCAGCAATCGCACTTGAGTCCAGTCTGCAAAAAGCGTCATTTTTTGAAGCTGAAAGTTCTCCTCCAAAATTCAAACTGGTATCGTGAGAAATGGGAATATTTCTGTGGGCGGTTCCAACTGTCGAGACATACGATTGTAAAATATCTAAACGACAATCGCGTTATCATTTTCGGTCTTCTTGGTTGGCAAGAAATGAATTATTTCTCGAAAAGAACTCACCGTGGGCGCATACAGATCGCGCACTAAAATATTCGGTTCAACACCGGTTTTTACCGATCCGAGAGAAAAAAGTCAAAAAACCACTTTTGGTTTTCGCGCGGTGTGGTGCTGCCAAAAGCCCAAACGGCGCGTTGATGATCGAGGTCATCCATCAGAGAGACCTACGCCTTTGGTAAGGAGGACGACGCCCGGCGAGGCGACATGGGCCTTCGAAACGCGCTCAGGCGCGTGGCTACGGCGGTCGCCACGGAGGCGTCCGCGATCGCGAGGCACGGCGAACCGCGCGCCGCGTACCTCGGGGCGCGAACCTTCCTGGCGCAGGGAGGAGGAGCGATGATTTCAGGCGGGCGGTTCGCCCCGAGAGTCGCGGCGCACGCGGGCGCGTCGCGACCCGTGCGGTCGTTCGCCGCCTCGGCTGACTGTGAGTACCCTCGATTCGTACCGTGATACCCGTCGGGACGCGTGAACCCGGTGTGCGGCCCCGTCGGGACGGCCCAGCCGCGCGCGTCCCTCGGAGATATTTCCACGATGTGTCCCCGCTCGCTTTGCGTTTGGCGCTTTTTTGGATTTCACTAACGCCCACCCCTCCCTTTACCCGTACAGATCCACCGTACCAGGAGATCACGATGCCCGCGCTGTCACCGACGATGACCCAGGGTAACATCGCGGAGTGGAAGGTCGCGGCTGGGGACAAGGTCAACGCCGGGGACGTCATCGCCGACATAGAGACGGACAAAGCCACAATGGCGCTCGAGTCCATGGAGGACGGCTACGTGGCCAAGATCCTCGTGCCCGCGGGTGCCGCCGACGTCAAGGTCGGCGAGCTGGTGGCCATCATGGTCGAAGAGGAGAACGACTGCGCCAAGTTTGCGGATTTCACCCCGAGCGCAGCCCCCGCGGCATCATCCCCGGCGGCTCCCTCAGCGGCTCCCGCGGCGCCCCCCGCCGCTCCAGCCGCCGCCCCTGCCGCCGCCCCCGTCGCGCCGCGCGCTTCCTCGGCGCCAAGCGGCTCGCGCGTGTTCGCCACACCCAAGGCCCGCGCGATGGCGGAGGCTGCGGGCATCGCGGTGGAGCAGATCGCCGGCACGGGTCCCGGCGGCCGCGTCGTCATGGCCGACGTCCAGGTTGCAATTCGCGACGGAGTCGCCACCGGAGGAGTGGCCGCCGGCGCGCCCGGCGCGGACGCGTCCGGCTTTGCGCGTTTCTTCCCGCCGTTCGAGGACGTCAGCATCAGTCAGATCAAGAAGGTCACCGCGCAACGGTTGACGGAGAGCAAGCGCACGGTGCCCCACTTTTACCTCAGCGTCGACGTCCGTATGGATCGGCTGATGGACATGCGCAAATCGTTAAACGGCGCGTTGCTCTCCGACGGCGGCGGCAAAATCTCGGTGAACGATTTCGTCGTCAAGGCTTCCGCGCTTTCGCTCAAAAAGTGCCCGGACGTCAACGCCAGCTGGATGGGCGATAAGATTCGCAAGTACTCCAAGGCTGACATCTCCGTCGCGGTGCAGACGGATGCGGGTCTGATGGTGCCCGTGGTTCGCGGCGCGTGCGGCTTGGGCCTCTCCGGCATCTCCGGCGAGGTGAGGACGCTCGCGGGCAAGGCCAAGGACGGCAAGCTGGGCGCGACGGACATGATCGGCGGCACGTTCACGATCAGCAACCTCGGCATGTTCGGGATCAAGCAGTTCGCGGCCATCGTTAACCCGCCGCAGGCCGCCATCCTGGCCGTCGGCGCCGCGAGGAAGGAGGTCGTGAAGAAAGCCGACGGGAGCGGGTACGAGGAGGCCCTGATGATGAGCGCGACGCTGAGCTGCGATCACAGGGTGGTGGACGGTGCGGTGGGGGCGCAGTGGCTCGGGGCGTTCAAGAATTACATGGAGGATCCGGTCACCATGCTATTGTGAGAGCGGTGTCTGCGTATTGGGTTAATAGCGAATTTTTAAAAGTTTACAGCAATCATTTGGCAACTAAGTGTAACACCGCCCGAGGACGGAACCAGGCCGCCGGCGGCTCACGTCCTACGCTTAATCGAGGTTACCGTCGGCGAAAGGCGAGTCCGCGAGCCCGTCGTCGAAGATGACCTCGAACTCGTCCTCCCCGTCGTCCAATTGGTCCATCGGCCTCTCCGTCTCAAACGGAAGTTCGACGTCAGTGGCACCCTTGTACAGCGTCTCGATGTCGTAGAACTGCCTCGACGTCGGGGTGAAGACGTGCGCCACGATGTCACCCGCGTCGAGGCACACCCAGTCGCCCTGCTGCGCCGAGTTCGCGCTCGACTTGGAGAGCTGGGTGCCGTAGTGTTCGTTCACGTGGTCCCGCATCTTGTTAGCCACCGCCTGCATCTGCGGTCGGTTGAACGCGGTGGCGAGCACGAAGTACCTGGCCCAGTGCACGCTCTTGGTGACGCCGAGGACGCGGATGTCCGCGGCGCGCGTCTCGTCCGCGAGGGCCGCCAGCTGGAGCGCCATGGCCCGCGCCTCTTGCTCCGCCGCCACGTCGGAGTCCAGGTCGGCCGCCTCCGCCGAGTCGACGACCGCGCGGTGTGCCCTGAGCCCCGCGCGGCGGTTAACGCGCGCCGGCTTGGGCGCCGTGAACGTCACGGGGCGACGTGTCGCGCCGGAGCGTCCCACGGGGCGAACGCATCCCGCGAGCTGAACGCGGCTGGTGCACATGGCTTCCATTTCGCGAGTTTACTTTTCCTCCTCTCCAATTTGCGGTGCGTGCACGGCCCGCTCGCGTCTCTTCCGCTCGGATGTACGAGCGTGAACCGGGTTACGACGACGTGGTCGGCTCCTCCGGTGTGCGCGCGGGTCGAACGACTCGGTGCGGTGAGTTGTGAGCCCCCAGACCGCCAGACCGCCAGACGATTCTCCCAAAAAGCAGATAAAAAGCGCGGCCGCCACGCGGTTGGTGGCGTGGCGCAACTTGGACTCTCGAGACTTCTTTTTTAATCACAGTGCGACGCACTGACGGGTGTCTATTCACATCGGCTACTGGAGCTACGGGTCGATTCACCTCGGCGCCGAGGCATCCTCCTCCTTCTTCTTCGACTTCTTCTCCGATTTCTCCGACGCCGTCGCCGAGATCTCCTCCAGCGCCTCGGTCAGCTTGCTCTTCTGTTTCTCCTTCTTCTCCTTTCGCCGCAGGTTCTCCTCCTCGTCGGTGAGCCCCTCGTCGTTCAGCTCGATCATCTCCCTGTCCTCCTTCTCCTTCCGCTCCTTCTCGCGGTACCGCTCCAGCTCCGCCATGATCTCGTCGTCCTTGCCCGTCATCTGCATCACGCCGCGCATCGGGACCGCCAAACGCACGTCGTTCTTCCGGCACGTCTCCAAAAACGCACTCAAGAAATCCTGGTTGATTCCCGAAAACTGATCCTTATTCTTAGCCTCGACGTAGAACGACACGCGGCACATCAAACCCTCGGGGGTCACCTCGGACAAAAACACGCGCCTGTGCAGGCGCTGCACCACCCGCCCGTCGCTCTTCAACAACGAACGGTACGCCGAGAGCGCCGCCGCGACGCGAGCCGCGTCGGTGTGCCGAATCAAAATATCCTGCTTGATCCTCCACTGCTTTCCTTTTCTGGTTATGTTGAGCACCACCAAGGAAGAGAAGAGCGAGTTCGGGACGTAGTACAGCTCGCGCTGGAACGACCGGATCGAGGTACGGAAGAGGCCGATGTCGATGACGTGCCCTTGGATGTTCTTCTCCTCCCGGGTGGAGAAGACGATCTCATCCCCGGGCATGAACGGCGCGGTGGCGTAGAGCATGAGACCCATGAACGCATTCTCCAGGATCTGCCGGCCGGCGAGACCGATGGCGAGACCGGAGATCCCACCAAAGGTGACCAGCGCGCCGACGTTCACCCCGAGCGCCTTGAGCCCGAGCACGATGGTCACCAGGTAGGTCGCGATGGACGAGAGTTTGCTCACGCCCGCGAGCCGATCCGCCTGCAGCGTCTTTCCCTCGAGCTCGAGTTCGAAAGCTTGTTGATCGAAGAAGCGGTCCTGCCAGCTGAGCGTCACCCGCGACAGCGTCGCCACGAGCGCGACGACCACGAGCTTCTCCACCACGGTGTTCAGAAGCGCGGTGGGGATGATGCCGATGCGCTCGATGCCAGCCTCTAACAGGCGCATCCCCGCGACGGTGACCAGCGCCAGTTCCACCGGTCCGTAGACGTTGAGAAGGAGCCAGTGCAGGGGCGACGCCTCGTACTGCTTCTCGGATCTCGTGTTGGCCCACCAGTAGTACAGGCGCTTGGTCACCGGTTGCAGCGCGAACCGCAGGACGATGAGGGTGAATATGGAGAGGATCCCGTCGACGGTGTCGGCGTTGGACCGTGCCTGGTTCAGCCCTCCTTGCGTCAGGAGCTTCAAGACGGAGAAGGTCACCTTGCACGCCTTGAGCGCGGCGGCGCGGAAGGGCAGGTGGACGAGCGCGGCGATGATCATCGAGAGGACGAACATCATGAAACCCACGACCACGGTACCGCGGCTGAGCTTGAACTTGGCGTCAGCCTCCGCGTCCGAGGCGTCGTCCTCGTCCCCTTCGCCATCCTCGGCGTCCAAATCGTCGTCGGAGACGGCCGCGGGGTCCTCGTCACCCTTCTTCCCCTTCTTGTCCTTGTCCTTCTTCTTTTTGTTGGACTTACTGCTCTTCTTGCTCGATTTACCAGAGCTCTCGCCGCCGCCCGCGGAAGATTCCGCGCCCGGGTCCGCCATGCGCAGCCGCTGCGCGCGGGGGCGACCGGGCATGAAAAGGTAATCCCTGCCGCCCCCTTTAATTTTGAAGGCGTCGCGTGACGAACCCGCCGGGGCGCGGACCCACGCGCCGGTGGAGGCTCGAGCCCGGCGCCCGGCGGCCGCGCATATCACCGGCCGCGACGCGCGCCCCACGACGATCGAGCTCACCGAGTACATGTCGGTCGCGACGATGCGCCCGGTGCCCGCTCTTGTGACGCGTCGCGGATAACAAAAGTGCCACGAAACGCCAATGCTAGGTCAAAGGGCGAGCTAAGCGCCAACGACTATTTCCAACTGACACTCACACACAAAAAGTGAAGAAAAAAACCGGAGTCCAGGTGAAGGCCGAAATGCTACACGTGGAGAAGGGTGCCGAGGATCCCGAGACGTCAAATCCAGCGATGAAAAGACACTTGGGGACCACTTGGCCATTTTCGGCCACTTCGTGTGCTCACCGCCGCGACTTCACCTCGCG
>ENA-UOXV01008169-UOXV01008169.1-marine-metagenome-genome-assembly--contig:-NODE-8169-length-10365-cov-5.549370_pt1 | contig 10365 bp, 10 predicted proteins | sample MGYA00238165_ERZ766961 | MGnify/ENA primary metagenome ERZ766961 (study PRJEB28924, sample SAMN03173240) | marine metagenome | biome: Marine; feature: Water; material: Subsurface seawater | place: North... | reverse complement strand
TGGACGCGAGGTCGGAACGGGCGGTGTCGCGAGCTCTAGATGGTAAGTTTCTTTTTATTTCCACATGCGCAATTAGACTGACGCCGTGTTTTCTTTACAGCCGCGTGTGAGCACCGAACCACCGTGGTGATTGCGCACCGGCTCAGCACCGTGCGCCGTGCGGATCGCGTGGGTGTGTTGGTGGATGGGCGGATCGTTGAGATTGGGACGCACGATGAGCTGATGAAGCGACGGGACGGTGCGTACGCGGAGTTGGTAAGGACTCAGCTGCAGGGGTAGACTCAGGACTCGGCTCCGGCTCGCGAATTTGTAGAATTGATTTTGATTGTTACAAATGGTCTGAAATGAACGTCGTTCGTCCCTCTCTCATCTCTCGTTTATGTTCCCCACCCCCCTCTTATGTGCGTGCTAGTCCTCGCTCGCCTTGTAGGACACCGAGCCCTCCACCTTGTGCACCGACGTGCTGAAACTCCTGAGCTTCACCTGCTCCTCGTTGGTCTCGATGAGCCGGGCGTCGCTCTCCTCCCACTGCACCGGTACCTCGGCGTCGTCGTTGGTGTACACGAGCAGGTCGAACGTGCACGCCTCCTCGAGGAGCGGGAGGAACGTGACGGACGCGGTGATCTGCCGGATGATGGCGGATATCTCAGTCTGGATCTCCTTGTCGCTCTTCTCCACCTTCGCGGTGCCGTCGCCATCCACGCCCGATTCCTGGACGATGTCAAAGACCCATCGTTCGAGGACTTCGTGGGATCCCACGGCGGTGACCACCAGCACGAGCTTCTGCAGTGTCTTCTGGACCATCCAGTCGTTGATCTGCTGCAGGATGTTCACCAGGTACGCCTTGAGTTGCTCGTCGGTGGTGACGAGCATGCCGAGCCCGTACTTGTTCTTGCGCTCGAAGGACTCGGGCGGGTAGATGCCTCTCTGGTAGAGGATGGAGTTGACCGCGTAGCCGAAGAACTCGGTGACGATCGCGGTGCTTCCCTTGAGCGTGATGTTGTTCTTGGTCGCCTGGGCGGTCGCCATCGTGACCGTCGCGTACCTCGTCCCTGGCGCGCGCGTCTCTGTGGCCACCGCGCGGTGACACGAAAACGTTCCCCTGGAGAAAGTTACGAATCTTTGGTATAGAAGCATCAGAAAGGGTACAAAATGGACCCAAGTTCGCAATTCGCGCCATGTGGCCTTTTTCCGTTTGGCTTCGTCATCGCACTTTCACAAGGAGTTTTTCTTATCACAAGATCTGCGGGACCCTCACTGCCCGCCGCACACGGGCGACGCCACCGAGAGACGAGTCTCCGCCGGTCACCCCCGTGTCATCTCGCACGGCCCGCGCGTAAGACTCTCGAACGGTCCACGCGCCGCGTCGTGCCTCGACCTACTGCATGGCCGACGTCTGCCTGACGGCCCCCGCCGTCCTCAGCCCAATTAGCCCCAACGAACGGAGAAAGCGAAGGCACGGCTACGACTCGCACGTATCGGAGGGCTGCGGCGCGAACTGGTACAAGCGGCACAGGACCGGTCACTCGTTCGCCAGGAGGCTCCTGCACCTCAGGGGTTTCTCCCTCAACGTTCAGCAGGCTGACGAGCTCGTGCGATTCATCGACCAGTTCCCGCCTGAGATGGACAGGGTGCGTGCGCTTGCCCTAGCTTGCCCTTTTTTTTCAGTCGCCCCCCTTTCCCCGCCCGCGATCCGCGCGCCCCCAGCGGACGCGCGCCGTTGAAACCCCGGGTCTGCACCGTTCAACATCCGACACGCGTACTGACGAAGACATTCCCATCCTCGAACCCGGTACAGGACGTGTCCTCCATCCTGGAGAAGTGCGGCGACATCGACGACGCCATCCGCCAGCTCACCTCGCTCAAGCTGACCGCGGAGCGCAAGGCGGCGCGTGATGACGTCGCGACCGCGACGAACGATGCCGGTACGCGCCCGTTCCTTCCATCCGTGAACTCCCCGCGTGTACACGCGCCCGGTGTGCCCGCGCGAACCCACGCGCGGCCGCCATCCCGCGCCGCACGCGCGCGCCCTTCGCCCCGGGGCGCGATTCCCGGGTTTCAAACCCAGGGAGAAGAAGAGCCAAATCCCAGATCTGAGATTCGACGCGAGATCCAACCCCGCACGTACTGACCCAACACTAAACCCTAACCCTTACGACCCGCAGGCGAGACAGAGTTACAAAAGGAAAAGGTTTTGGACGTGGAGGCGGCGGAGCGCAAAGCCGCGGAGGCTGACGCGGCTTCCTCGGCGGCTGCGAATCTCGCCGCCGCAGCCCCCGCCGTGCTCTCCAAGGATTGGGTCCGCGCGTTCGTCCAGGAGATGCAGTCGTCCGCGGACGTCGACGACGCGCACGCCAGGGCCACGCGCGTCATGCAGGCGTTCGAGGCGGCGGTACGCGGCGCGGTCGTCGCGGAGGAGGACGTAGCGGATGGAGTCGCTATGCAGAACGGGAGCGAAGGACGAAAACGACGGCTGGCGCGGTTGGCGGAGGAGAACCTCATCTTGAAACGCGCCGTCGCCATTCAGAACGCGCGGCAGCAGGAGTCCGGGGAGCTCCAACGGCAGATCCTGGAGCTGCAACGGGCGTGCGCGGGGTACCAGGAGCAGCTGCAGCAGGCGCAACGGCAGAATTACTCCCTCGGAGTGCACCTGAAGGAGGCGCTTTCGCCGCAGGTGCCGTCGCACAATAACCGCGACGTATTCTGATCATCACGGATGGGGGACTTTTTATTGCCGCGGCGCGTACATCGCACGCCCGCGGACACGTATGTAACGATAGAGCCTATCGGAGGAGCGCACTCCTCGCTTGTAAGAACACACGAACCACGAATACAATTATTTTTAACACTTGGTCGAGAAGATCGCTCGTCATCACTAGGGATGGGGCACGGCGGTGCGCTCGCGCTGGCGTGCGCGTTGGTGTTCGTGGCGGATGTGGAGGCCAAGGTAGGCGCTCGTAGGGGCGGCGGGTACAGCATCGTCAACACCGGCCAGGGCGGCGACCTCGACACGGCGACGACCGTCGTGATCCTCTGCTTCGTCGGCCTCGCGGTAATCTTCTGCGCGTTCGGCGCCTTGGGCGCCAGGCGGCTGACGAGGTACCGCGCGAGATACGACGCGTCTCGCGCGTTGGAGGAGCTGGACCTCGGGACGCTGACGCCCGGGACGAAGGTCACGCTCCGGCACAACGGCGTGGACATCGACGGCGTCGGGACGGTGCTCGGGTCGTCCGAACCGCACGGCGACCGCGTGCAGATCGAGTGGCCGCCGTCGACGCCCTCGCACTTCACGTACAGACCCGACGGCCCGCGCGGGCGCAAGATGCGGGTCGAACGAAAAACATGGTGGCCGCGCGCAAGCGTCGTGCCGTACACGGAACCGCCCGAGGATACCATCGAGTGCGAGGCGCCCGCGAGGGACCCGCCGAGGGATGAGACGCCGACCCATGAGACTCTCATCGACGGCAAAGTCATGGCCGGCGCGTGGCTGTGCGAGTGGCGCGACGACGACGCACGGCCCGAGATCTTCGACCGCTACAAGAAGAACAACGCGGCGGCCAAGGTGACATCCTTCGGCGCGATGCTGGCGTTGGAGACCGACGGCGACTGCGAGGATGGGCGGGTGCGGCTACGATCAACTCCCGTGAACGTCGATGCGGATCAACTCATTCATTCAAAGCTCTACGCCGCGAGTGTCTCCGTGTCGGCGTCAACGGCGTCGGGCCGCGTCGTCGCCGAGATGTCCACTGGACACTCCAAGCCGAGCGTGTTCTTCAACGGACGCGCGCTGACGGAGACGGAGCGCGAGGACGTCCAGTGGCCGGCGACGTGCGTGTTGGAAGGCGGGTGGCGCGGTACGGATGGAACTGGTGGTTGGATGCGAATGTGTCGGGTGAGTCGCGGGTGGTTGGAGACCCGGTGGTTCGAGTCGATGGGGTTCCCGCGTCGGTTCAACGCGGTGAAGAAGATGAGGGCGGCGGTGCACGCGGTGCGCGCGCACGGGTTCTTCGTCGCGGCGGCGGCGGCGGCGTCGAGGGAACGCGCGATGAAGACGGCGGCGGCGTTTGACGACCTTGACTTCGTCGACGAAGAGGTTTCCGCGGAGTGATGTTAATGTTAGCTACAGTAGCGCGTACCTCGGGTGTGAATGCGAAGGGATTAGCTAGCGAAGATTAGCTCAAGAATCGTCTTCGTCGCGTGGGCATCGCCGGTGACATCGGCGACGGGCTCCCGACGCTGAATCGGCCGCTCATGGACGACGACCCGCGGCTTCCCGCGCTCCCCCGCGATGACAATCTGGACAGCGAGATCCGCGCGGCTTCCTCCACCAGGGAGACGTGCGACCCGCCGGAGGACCGCCGCGTCATCGTCATTTGTCCTCCGTGTAACATGTTCGCGCCGGGTCCGGGAGTGCCGGGCCCGTTTCCTCCGTTCGGACGCGTGTGTAGTCGCGACGGGGACACGGCGAATCCGGCGTGACGGTCGTCCGCGTCGCTGAAGTAGTCCGCATTCTCGTCGTCGTCGTCGTCTTCCGATGAGCTGGCGATGCGTCGTGACTTGTACCGCCTGTTGGCGCCGGTCTCGGGGGATATCACCGCGCGCGGGCTGTGCGAGGAGGATGTTCGACGGGGCGGCGACGCGGGACAGTCGTCCTCGATGGACTCGCGAGCCTCCTCATCCTCGAGCGCCACTCGGAGCTCGCTCGGCATGTGAAGCTGCGGGGGACGGTGTGAATGCGGGGAGGGTCAAACCGGGTCGGCGGGTGGGAGACGCGCGCGGGGATTCGACACGCGATGTGGACGACGGACGTTTTTGGACGGACCTTGACGTCGATGCCTAGCCTGACGGGGGCGGTGAGTCGCGACGGGCGATGCATCGCGCGGCGCGCTGTGCATTATGTGCCGGCGACGCGAAACGGCATTTGAGAGGGAAACCAAGTGGCGCACTGCATGATTTTTGGTTTCCCGGCGAAGATCAGGGTTCGATTGTTGGTTGAACCTCGGCCAGTACACGGCGTCGCGGGGCGCACGGCTCTGACGCACGCACCGCGATGTCGCACGCGGTCCGCCACGCGGCGCGGAGGCTCGCGCGGTCCGCAGTGCAGACCACGCGGGGCGCCGACCCGGCGCCTGGGGCGACCCATCAACAACATCATCTCCGTCGCCCCTTCTCGCACAGCGCGCCAGTCAGGGAGAGTCAGCAGCGCGCGCCCACCCCGAGCGTCGCCCCGCCTCCGACCGGGCCGGGCGACACGAAGCAAAAGGCGAAGTCGGCGATATCGTGGCCTGGGCTCGCGTTCCTTGCGGGTGCCGCCGTCGTCGGACAGTTGTACTACCTCGGGGGCGGTTCAGTCGAGGACCTCAAGGCCGGAGGTGGGAGCGATGCGCCCGCGAGGAAGGCTTCATCGCCCACGAAGAAGACCGAGCCCGCGAGGAAGACCGAGCCCGCGCCCGCGCCCGAGGCGACGGAGGAGGACGAGGACGTCTTCCAGGCCGCCGCCGAGCTGCTCATGCAGGACCTCGATCCCGCGGATACGAAGACCGAGACCACCGCGGCGGAGTCCAAGGCTGAGAGGAAGGAGCGGAAGCGCGCGGAGAGGCGCGCGAGGAAAGAGGCGCCCGATCACGCGACGACGAGCGAGTCTTCGGGGGCGTCGGGGCCCGCGGGTGCCGCTCGCGCGCGCGCTCTCGCGAACCAAGGCGGCTCGGACCTCGTGAAGGACGAGGAGGAGACGGGAGCGGAGGCGCTGACGGCCGCCGCGCTCGTGACCCGCGCGTTCGAAGGCGCGGTGGAGGTGCGTCCCATCGCCAACTTCAAACTTTTGGCTCTCCCTTTTGGTTTTCACGACCTTTGGTTTTCATTCACCCCACATCTTTTCACCTCGACACTCACCAAACACCCAACACAAACCCACGCGGTCGCAGGAGAACAAGGAGTGGTCGGCGACGTACAAGGCTATGGTCTACCAGGCTGAAGAGGATGCCAAAGTTTTCAAGGCGGAGCTATCGAAGGCGATTGCTCGAAAAGACGCCGAGTCGCGGAAACGAACTGCGTCACTCGCCCAGGAACACGCGTCCGCCGCCGAGAACGCCGCGTCCCAGATCGGCGCCCTCGCGAACGAGATCGAGCGGTCCGAGCGACGCGTCGCGGCGCTCGTCTCCGAGCTCGAGCGCGTCGGCGCCGACGCGGAAGCCGCCGTTGAAACGCAAAGAGCCGAAGCCGAGGCGGAATCCGCGCGGGCGCTCGAGGAACAGGCTGAGCTGCACCGCATGGCGATCGCCGAGTGCCTCGTGCGCGAGCGAACGAAGCGCGCGGAGGTCGTCGACGAGGTCCGGCTCAAGCTGGACGGCGTGAAGGAGGCGTACGACGTCAACGGCGCCGCGCTGCGAAAGTCACACGGAGCCGTCAAAATGTCCGTCGCCGTCTTCGCGCTCGCCGCGAAGGCTTCCGCGGGTGAGCCGTTCAGCACAGAGCTCGCGGGGATACGAACCGTCGGCGAGCAGCTGCTCGGCGGGGACGATTCGGAACGCGCGCTGGTCGACGCGGTGCTCGCATCGATCCCCGAGGCTGTCGCGAAGACCGGGGTGCCAACCGCCGGTGACCTGACGAATCGCCTCGACGACGTTCGTCGCGCCGCGCGACACCTACAGCTCGTCCCCTCCACCGGCGGCGGGATCGTGACGCACCTCGTGGCGTACCTCGCGTCGTGGCTCAGGGTGAGCGAGCGCGGCGGTTGGGGTACCGGTAACGACGGTTCATCTTCTACCGGCGGGGTGGAGGCTGCGTTGGCGGCGGCGAATGAGAAAGTTGCGGCGGGTCGCCTCGACGCCGCGGCGGCGGCGCTCGAGGCGGGAACGGAAGGGACCGCCGCGGCGAGGGCTGTGGCGGGGTGGGTGGCGGACGCGCGGGAGAGGCAGAGGTTGGAGATGGCGGTGTCGGTGCTGCGCAGCCACGCCGCTGCCGTCGCGTCCAGCTTGGCGTAGACCGCGACAACACCGGTCAACTTTTTTGTAACGTAACATTAGTTTGTTTTCGCGAGGTATCGAGATGAATACCGATCCGTCGCTCTTCACGACTCTCGAACACTCTCGTCGCGCGCCGGTCACGCACCGCGCTCATGTCTTTCCTGGATCCCAACCCCAACCGCAAGCCGACGGTGAACAGCGTCGCGCTGTTCAACGCCTTTAAGAACGGGCATCCGCACTGGATGGGCAAACTTCCCGACATGCCCTTGCCTCACAACATCCCCGACGTCCACGACGACGACGACGACGTTCGTGCCGACGAGGCCCCGTCCGATGGGATCCTCCGAGACTGTCCGAGGCCTCCGAGCGGCGACTATTTGGACCCCGATCGGTGGAAACCCCCGGTGGAACCAACGAGAACAGCCGCGAGCCTCTTGCGGAAACAGTTCAAAGGAAGGCGATGAGAGTCGCGTGCCTCTTCGTCATCGTCGCGCTCGTCGCGGCGTCCGCCCTCTCCCTCGCGTCCGCGTCCCCCGTCGAGCGCAGGGAGCTCGTCACGGTTGAGACCGGCATGGCGGTCGACCCGATCGGCGTGGTGCGCAGCGTGACCCTCACGACCGGCGTTTCCTTCAACGCGTTCTGCGAGTTCATCGTACCTTTCCTCGACTTTGAGCTTCCACCCGGCGTGTGCTCCAACGACCTCTTCGACAACCGCGGGCGACTCGATGAAGAGACGCCTTCAGATGGTGAGGAAGACTACGAGACAGACGTCGAGCCGCAAGCCTGGGAGTCGAGTCGAAGGCGAGGCGGGAGGAGCAGATCGCCGAGCCGCGTGCGATCGATGCACCGAGGGTAGTAGTCAAAGCGAGCTCTCGTTTGATTGAACTAAAAATGAATTTCATTTCCACCACACGCCGTCGCTACCCGTCACACTCGTGGTACTCCTCTGATTCTAACAGTCACCACACCGACCACGTCACGGCGCAACCTTGTCTAGCATCTTGCACTGCTCCCAGAAGGAGGTCAGCTCGTGCGCCGCGCTCCACCCGTGCGCCGCCACCGACGGCACGCCCGGCCCGGGAAAGTTGCTATCGCCGACGCACATCAACCCGTCGATGGGCGTGGACGCCGTGGTGATGGGGACGGTGTCGCTGTCCTCCGTGATCCACCCCGTGCCGCCGTACGACCCCTTGTGCCGCCGCTGGAACCGTTTCTGCGTCAGCGGCGTCCCGACAAACTCCATCTCCACCCTCTTCCGCACGTCAGGTATCGCCTTCTCAACCGCCCTCCACAGCACCCGCGAGCGCTCCTCCTTCAGCTTCTTGTACTCGTCGCTGTTGCGGTCCAGGCCGTCCCAGATGTCGAGCGGTTCGTTCCCGGGGGTGTACGCGTGGATGACGTGCTTGCCCTCCGGCGCCAGCTTCGGATCGAGCACCGACGCGATCGACACGAGCACCTGTATGAACAAAACACGACATCATTAGACAAATCGCCCATACGAAAGTTAAAAAAAACGTACCATGTTCTGCGGCGCCGTCACGCCCTTCGACCAGTCCTCGACGTATATGTGGTGAATCTCGAGGTCGTCCGGCAGGCCGGTGGCGTCGATGCCGAGGTGAAGGTGCATGAACGACTCGCACAGCTCGGTATCCTCGCACTTCTTCACCCATTCCCTCGTCGCAGCCGCCTTGGCCTCATCCGCGCAGTCCTCGCCCCGCTTCGCGGAGTCGGGGAGCATCGGCAGCGTGTCCCACACGGTGGCGTTGCTGATGACCGCCGCCGACGCGTTGATCACCGCGCCGCCGCGAAGCTTGATCCCACCGGCGCGCCCGTCACGCACCAAAATCTCCTCGACGTGAGACCGAAGCATGATCCGCCCCCCGTTCTTCTCCAATCCCCGCACCAACGCGTTGACGATGCTCTCGCTGCCGCCCACCGGGAACTCCAGCGTGCTGTTGGGTCTGTACCAGTCGTCGAACATGTACCCAATCTCCGCCGCGAGCGTCCCGTTGGCGGGTGCGCCCGAGAGCAAAAAGCACAGCACCTCCATCCAGTTTCGAATGAACGGGTGCTTAATCTCATTCTTGTCGAGAAACTTTGAGTACGGCGCCATGATCTCCGGTAACACCGGCGCCGCCTTGAGCAGACCCGGGAGGAACCGCGCCAAGGTGACCGCGGCGAACGGGTCGGTGCGCACCGCGGACGGGGGAAGCGCCGAGGACGCGCCCGCGAGCGGCACCATGAGCGTCTTCAATCGCCTCCACTCGTCCGCCGCGTTGACTCCGTCGACGTCCTCGACGTATTGCTCCAGAACCTCGATGAACTGGTCGTTGCCAACCTCGGTGAGGAAGGATCCCTCGGGGAGGTGGCACATCCAGGTGTTGTAGTACACGCACTCCAGGGGTTCGTCGAGGGCGTGAAGCACCTGGCCGCACGGGTTCGTGGTCGGCCACTTGGACATGCCCGAGTAGAGCGACGGGCCGGATTCGAACGTGAAGCCGTCGCGGTGCCAGCTGTGCGCGGCGCCTCCCGCGACGTCGTGCGACTCCACGACGGTGACTTTTTTGCCGTACTTGGCGAGTAAGGCGCCCGCGCAGAGGCCGCCGATGCCCGCGCCGATGACGACGACCTCGGTGTCGTGGCTCTTGTCTGTTGTCGCGGCGCCGGCGCGGACGAGACGTGAAGATTTGATGTTCCGCCGGTTGGATGATGAGGCGCGGGTGCGCGGGCGGCTGGCCACCGTGGACGCCGCGGGGACGGATGCCGAGGTACGCATCGTAGCGCCCATCATGTTTCCGTGGACGGACGTGGATGCGATGACGCCGCGGTTTGGATACGTGTCGCGTCGAGGGCGCACTCCGCTGTGGCTCCCGGCCACGTCGATGGCTTGGATAGACTCGGAGCTCTCCCAGCCTCGCATTTTCCCGCGACAAGATTATCTTTCCCGGGCCGCCAAACGAACGCGCTCCGACACTCCCGGGACACTCCACACGAGACACGCGACCGTCCGATCGGCGTTCACGCACGCTCGTACGTCACCTGCCAAGGCGGATTCCGTCGCCTCCGTGAGGACACCCGCCGCGTGTCACCCGCCGCGTTCGTCGCCGAGATGATGATGACCGCGATTGGCATCTCCGCCTCCGTGCCTTCGTCGCGGGCGGCCACGTCGATCGCGACGACCCGCCGCGCATCCCTCCGCGTCGCCGCGTCCGCGTCGCCCAGGCCCGGGGCCAAGCCAGGGCGGGCGTCCACCCCGGCCGTCTCTAACGCCATCTCGGCCCCGACGGAGGGCCTCGGACCGACCGGAGTCACCACCACAGGCCCGGTACCATCGCTGCGCGAGCTTCGCCAATCCATCCCGAAGGAATGCTTCGAACCGGACCTCGCGGAATCCATGAAG
>ENA-UOXV01008168-UOXV01008168.1-marine-metagenome-genome-assembly--contig:-NODE-8168-length-10366-cov-6.510038_pt1 | contig 10366 bp, 15 predicted proteins | sample MGYA00238165_ERZ766961 | MGnify/ENA primary metagenome ERZ766961 (study PRJEB28924, sample SAMN03173240) | marine metagenome | biome: Marine; feature: Water; material: Subsurface seawater | place: North... | reverse complement strand
GGGGCGGGGGGGGGGGAGAGCAGGATTGGTGACACTGGTGCTGGTCGGAGAGGCCGCGAAGGTGGTGCTCAAGATGTTCCTACTTGCGAGGAGACCGTCGCGGAAGGAGATGGCTGCGGGGATGAGGATGGGGGTCTCCTCTGGGTCCAGAGGAACAAGCTCGGCATTCGCAAGTCTGCATCTGTCGTGCAACTTCACGGGGCTACGCGACGAAATTCACGCCCTCGACGGCTGACGCCGCGAGCCACACCGGAAATGGCTCTTGCGACGCTGATGCAAAAGCTGGACAAGGACGCCGAGAAGATGCGCTCGCTCGAACCCTCCATCACGCGCCTCGTTCGGGTCGCAGGGCCGCCCGCGGCGCTTTCAAAGGCCCAGGCCCAGTCGCTGGCCCAGCATCATGAGCGGTTGCAGCGCGCAACGGCCGAAGTGCGCAGACACAAACCAAGCTCGCGTGCCGTAAGGCGTTGAGAGGCCTGTAGATGGTGTTTAGGACAGAACAGGATGTACTCGAATACATCTCTCAGAGTCGGTGCCCGGTTTTCACAGATGCACCCGGGGTGATTCAGGGCGTGGTCTCCTCATATTCATATTCCGCAAGTCCGCGTTGCCTCCTGCCGGGGGGTCGGTCAGTGTCGTTTGTTGAAGATCTTGCGCACGTTCTTCGTACATAAACCAACTTCCGTTTTTTGAATTGAAGAAAAAAAACTCCTCCACTGAAACTGGCGAGGGGATGCACCCAGCCGCGCCACAGCTGTATGGCCGTGCGCTGCGATTGAAGGAGAACGTCAAACCAGGCGCTCCTGAGTCGCCTGCTCTCATCCGTAAACCGCAGAGGCCACTCGCTGCTGCCGGCCAAGTCCGCGATCCTGCGCTTCAACCGCAGAAGCATCTCGAATTCGCACAACATGGGCAGCGTCACGCATCCACGGACCTTTACGACGGGGTCCCCCTTCCAGGTCACATGCGCCCTATCACCGGCTTCGAAGCTCGGCAGCAGCAAAAGCAGCAGATGTACCTCCAGCGTGGACATGTGCTCCTTCCAAAATTGCACCCGGAGGCGCCGCTTGCCAGCACATCTTTTATTCTTGACGACTCTTCGCTTGTCGGATCCATGAACGAGGGCCCATCGCTCTCGTCAGTGGTGTCCTATTCAAGCACTTCATCCTCCGGACCGCGCCAAGTCCCCGTCGTGTTGCAGGTGCTCCGCCTCGTTTTGTTCCGACCATGCCAGCACAAGGCTTTGTCCACACTCCGATCTGACGGCGTAGCGGGGCGAATAGGCACGTCGAGTGACTTCATCGTCCTCATCTATTGTGTCAGAGCACGGCAATACCTCCCCAGTGTCGTCGCCGGTGTCTGGCCACGAGCCTTTTGCCTCCTCTGAAGACTTGCTGGGCAGCATATCTCCCGAGCCCCGCGCACCTTCGACGGCCGCGGTGCCTGCTGCCCAGCTCACCACGACCCCCCAGGGCTGCATTTCAACAGCACCTTGTCGCTCAGCAGCTACTGTCGGAGACGCCATCGGTGCTGCACGCTGCGCCGTGGGGATTCAATTCCTGTTCCATCCCGAGCGCAAGCAGCTCTCGATTCGCGCCATTTCCCCCGGCGTCAAATGCTGCTTCAAGGCTCGTCCCGTGACTCAATGAGGCTTCAGAGACGTGCCTCGAGACCTTGCGAGAGTTGCCACATTGTCTACAAATCGTGACCTAGGGCGTGTGACGCGTGGCAGGAAGGCGACTGCCTCATTCAGGTGGGTGGCGTATCTGTGGAAGACAATGCTATGCTTGCACCCGCGCTGCTCTGGGGAGCGCAGGGATCGACGGTCAAGCTTCGCGTGGCTCGCGTACCGCGCCTTTCAACCCGCACTGATGCGTGTTCTGAGCCGACCCTCGGGCCACCCACTTGGCGCGACGTGCACTCAGGGGAATGCAACTCACCGCTGCCGGTCCTCGGCGCCTGCAGGGCGAGCGGCTGCTGCAAGGAGATGTGCTGCGCGCGCCCTATGCTGAGGACGCTGAGCTTCTATGGATGGCGGGCGACCACTCCGACGCTCCGCCGTCTCGGACCTGCGGGATCGCAGCGGCATGACCCCTACGCCCCCTCCCCACGATTGTCGCCACGCACGGCGACCCGAAGCGCCGTGACCGCCTGTGGCCCCAGGTGTTTCGCCGCTCTGGATCGCGCTTCTTGGTGAAGAAGGTGGTGCCAGGCGGCCCCGCGGACCGCGCGGGGCTTCGCCGTGGCGACGCGCTCCTCGCCATTGACGGCGTCGCGCTGCACGGTCGTGCCCTGCCCGGCCGGGTCGCCGCGCCCCGACCTGCGCCGACAGCTGATCTGTCGACGCGGTGCTGCAGATGTCGAAACGGTTGGAGACCTGGCCGGGCGGGTGCTGGGAGCGGAGGGCTCTCGCGTGACACTGACCATCGGACGGGGCGAGCACAGCCTTGCAGTTGTGGTCACCCGACTCGCTCAGACCGCCCACGTCCAGCCGACGCCGGCAAAAGTCGCTGCGGCCCCTGCTCCCGGCACATCACCACCGCCCACGCACTCCATGGAGGCGGACAACGCCAGCCCTGCGGTGCCGGCCTCGCCTCCTCTGGGAGATGTTTCCACCGGGGATGCCGCGCTCTCTCTCCTCTCCTTCCTCGGGTGCCTCCCCGAGGCCGCTCACTGCGCAGCTCCAGGCAGCTTCTTTGTGGTCAAAACGTGAATACCTCTCTGGTCTCGTGCGCAGGGCGCTTCCGAAGGAGGTGATGCCTGCGCCGCCGTCTTGCACGCTCTCGCCGCCGCCAGAGATCGACCGCTTACCAAGCGATGCGGAGGTTTTGATTCCATCAGTGCTCCGCGCCTTGAAAGATGCGCTCGTTCCCCTCCAAGGGGAAGACACTCCCGCAGCGGATAGCGACGATCCAGTGGAGGAGCATCCATCTGGGCCCAGTGCCGAGGACGCGCGCACAGAGGAAAGAGCGGCAACCCGCCGATTCCACTCCTCGCCGACGCAGCTCGAGGTGAGCCGTGTTGCGCCAGTCTACACACCCGAGGATCAAGGCGCAGGTGCGGACGCAGGGATTCGCGAAGCCGTCACTCTCGCGGCCAAGTTTCCGGTATGTCTCCTCGCCCGCCCGCCTGGCCCTTCTTCCCTAGGGCCAATCAATACAGTTGAGCAATGCTCATGGTCACGGCTACTGTCGGGCAGGGACGTGTTCCTGTCGTGATTTACCGCTTTGGGGGGAGCAAGGCGCCGAAGCTACACCCTACAGGACTCGAAGATAGCGCTTTACCAGACGAGGGCGCTCCAGTCAAGATGCTTCTCGCAGCATCCATCAATGCCGATCAGCTCACGAGGCTCATTCGGAAGCGCCTTGCGCTTCCCAGGTCTGCCGGCGTCGAGCTGCGCCCATGCGGCTCAGAATGGACACTTCTCTACGGCGAGGAGTCTATGGCGCACCTCCGCGCACGCGTCGGCGACCCCTACGACAGCATGGTGCATCTCTCGTATGCACTCCCGGGAGAGTTCGACGCCGCACCAGGCGGGGATTCTCTTTCCGCACCCACGCGCGCCGCCTTGGATAACGTCGAAATCAAGACGAATGTCTCAGCGCCAGTGCATGGCGACGGTGTGCCGTCGAACAGCAAGGAGGCGGCGTTTGGGGCGACTCTACTTGAGCAGGACCGCTCTTCGTGGCCGATGACTGAGTGCTGAGCGTCTCATCAATAGTACAGTCGCCATTGCAATGCATCTCGGCAGTTTGCATCGGGAGCAGCAGCCCATAAATGCCACCTGAAATATGGCACTTACAGAACCTCATTTACAATCATCCACAACTTGCAACCATACACAGCTCGGCTGCACAGCACTCGCCGGAGAGAAGCGTTCTCACCAGGCTGCAAGACTCCCACCCTCTCCTGTGTCGGGGCGCTCCGGGGAATCCGGGCTTCGAGCTGCTAGCCCTTCAGACGATCGCCTTCCACTTTGCGTGACTGGAACTTGTCTGATCGGGCTGGAATCGGAAACAGCGGGGTCCGGGTCGCGCCAAAAGAAGAACCGTCCCGGCGGCGTTAGCACGCCTCGCGTACCCTGTCGCACTTCGTGCGACCCTGTTGTATCCGACGCTGCCGTGCCAAACACGCTCTCGCCGTGCAGGATCTCGCGCCCCTCCGCGCCGCAGAGAGCTCTGCCGAGCGCACTGTCGCTTCGCCGCCGCGCGGCAGCTGTGCGGATCGGAGCCAGCAACCTCCCGCTCCCACTCCCATCACTACCTCCGCCGCCACCGGCCGGTACGACGGAACGGACATGCGGCGAGAGCAGCTGCAGCGCGCCGAAGGGGGCACTGCGGCGCGTCGTCACCTCCTGGACCCGCCGCTTCGTGGGGCTCTGCCCCCCGCAGCGGCGAGCACCCAGCGCGGCGAGCGGGGCCAAACGGCGGTCTGGAGAAACTGAGCGTGACGAAGCCTGGCGCGAACCTGCAGGGCCGTCGACCCAGCCGAGCGCGGAGCGCGAACGCGGGCCGGCCTGTGCTCTGCAAAGGATTTCGCCCTGTCAGCGTTACCGAGTGCTTTGAGGGCTACTGTCTGCGCGGCAAAAGGAGGTACAGCGGTCAAGGGAACCTTGGAACATGTGGTATGAAAGACGAAAAAGCGCCCGGTGCTGCCAGGCTGCTGTCGAGCAGTGTGACGATGCTCTCGCCAAGAAACCGTGACGCACCTGGCAGCATTGCACTAGCGCTGGCAGCGGCTGTGCCGCCGCCCTGAGGCTGCAGTGCTTGCACCATGGTGATCCCTCGCGTTTGCGCTTCGACGCGCATTGCAGCACGTCTGTCAAAACATATGCAGGGGGCTCAGATCGCCCTGCAGCTCGGCAACGCGTGGGGGCAGATTGGTGCCACCTGGGGTCTGCGTTGTGGCGAACATGGGGCATCGGCGAGATCTTGCTCTTTGCCCCTTGCATCCAACCTGCTGGCATAGTTACGGGAGGCGGGGCTGCTTCGAACAGCAGGTCCACCGATTTCACTGACTTGAGCCGCAGATGAGTCTGATTAGTTTGCATCCCAGCAGCCCCCTGCGTTGACCGACTGCTTCCGCCTGACATTGCAGCCCTGAATTTGCTTATTCGAACAGTTGCACAGTCAGCAAGACCCGCTGGCAGCGCGGAGCTTGCCTTTCATGTGGGGTTAACCAGCAACGTCAGTGGAGCTGGCAAACGCTGCCGGGCGACTGAACGTCAAACGCACAAAAGTGGATTTCCGCCGCTCTCAGATTTTCGCCAGAAGTTGAGCTAGATAGCTCCAATACCAGCCGTGTGAGGAGTCGCGATGGTGCCTCGGAGCTCGTACGGCTCTTTGCCGCTGAGTGCCCCCCCCGAGGCGCGGCGCCCGTGGATCACAGGGCGGACAGTTAGCCGTATTCTTGCGGGTGGTGCGCTGCTTGGGGCTGCGTCAATGGGTTTCGTGACGATGACAAAAATGCGGTCGCCCAACGACGACACCACGGAGTTGTTCGAGATTATCCGCGGCCCCATTCTTTGGAGCGGCGCCGCTGAGGTGCCGGAGCGCAACGTATTTGAAGGGTTCAACTACGAGGCGCCGCCGTGGAAGGGGGGTGATTACCAGCTCAAAAACGAGGCGGATTATTCGAAGATCATGGTCAACTCCGGCGCGAACCCTGACATCACCGAGGGCGTGGTCGACCCTTACATGCAACCTCATCACCTGACGGTGCCGGAGAAGGTGTATACACAAGATCCACCGTATGACATGAACGTGGTAGAGCTCGGGGAGAAAACGCTTGGACGCCCCTTTAAACCGTATGTCCCGGAAGAGCCAGTCATGGGCGTGGCTTACGTCGACACGCCGTTCGACGCCACCTTGAACTCGATTCCCGTAGAAAATGTGCTCAGGGACGTTGATTTCCCAGAATCGTAATCGTGGGGCAGCGCCAGCGGCTTGGCTTTGGACCTGTTATGTCCAGCGAGGATGAAGCACTGTGCATTCTCGAAAATGAAGCAGATCTCTCCTCACACAGAAGTACGCGCGAAGAAGCATGTGGTCTCTTACAGCCAATCTGCTGCGATCTCAAACTTGATTCTGGCAGGCGCCATAGCCCCGTGAAGGTTTTTCAATGCGATCTTGACATGTTACCCTAGCGGTGGCATCTGAGAGCTGAACACGGCCGCTGCACATGAACCCGGGCTCATTCGTTCACTGAGTATCCGCCACGTGTGAAGTACATTCCGTTCGCGCTAGCAGAGCCGGCGCGCCCGCCGCAGCTGCTGACGGTGGTCGGCGAAATGTAGAGTCCAGTGGAGCTGATTCCACCACCACGGAACCGCGCCGCACGACCGTGGAAAGACGGAAGCGCCGTCGCCGCACCCTGCAGCACCGCATCGTGCTCGTCACTCACCACCAGCTGCACACTATGCTGGGCCCACGCGTCCGACGATTCTCCACAGTCGTCACGTTCCCTGCTCGCTTTTTTTACAACCCCTGCCCGCAGCTCCGAGACTTTCACTGGAAGTTGCCAGGTTACCACCGATGGAAGGGTGGCGGACAACGGCATCACACACGCTGTAGTGAATGTGGTAGCCCCAAACTCGGGCACCACACCCTTCTCTGCAACATAGACATGTTCTTGGCCCTCCTGATCTTCTTCGCCATCGCTCTCCTGGTGATCCCTTGACGTGCGCCCATCTTCAGAAACCTCCTCATCAAGGCTTCCACCGTGGTCAAGCAACATACAGTCCCTGCTCCCGAGGTCGTCTTGGTCCACCTGATCCCTCCGACGTGAGCACCTGCTGTGTTCTCCTATCTCAAGCGCATCAACATCATCAGCACCTTTGTCGAATCCAGGGCCTTCTGCCTTGGGCAAGGCTGGAGAATCCTGATCTCCGACTATGCGCGCGGCTCCATCCTGCCACTCTTCTTGCTCTTCCTCCTCTTCCTCGTCATCCTCTTCAAGAAGCTGCATCTCAGCCTCGGATTCCTTTCTCATCAGTCGGATCTGGCGCATACGAGCTGCTTCCTTCGAGCGCTCGCGGTACAGAGCGAGGTTCGGGTTTCGCGCGGCTTCTTCTTCCCTTCGGACATCTTGCTCCGCCCATTTGGCTTCACGGCATCGCTGGATATCTGCAGCCGTATTTACGAGCTCGGTCGGGGGGTGGCGCAAAAAGGCGCTGATAGAGACAACAGGAAACATCGCTTCATCTGGTGACGCCGTGGTCTCGCGGTGCCGAGACTCAATCCTGCAGTGTCAGGGCAGCACGGTTACTGATCAGGCGCAAGATCGGCGAGGAGCGACTGAAAACGTTTAATCATCACCTACGCAATGGCGAATCAAGAATGGAAAGATGCCAAGTACCATGGCGTAACGATTGCGTCGAGGTTCGGGAGGGCGTGGTAGGCGAAAACAGTGCGGTCGGGCGTGCGACCGCTCGACGCATCGGTTTCGGGAAGCACAAGCCTGTAGCGCGCCGCTTGAGCGCGACCATTAGTCCAGCGGGCAAGCAGATCCCCAACTAAAACCAGGAATCCTTCTTGCGAGCGCACACGATGCCAGCAGCCTCCCGAGGGCCGAACTTCCACCAAGCTCCTCCCAACCGGGGCGGAACGCAGTATCTGCCCTTTGCACCCGAATCAGCGGTGTGGATGGATGCCGCAGACTGCGCAGGCACAGGAACGCTTTGAGCTCATTTGATCAGAGAGCTATAAGGCTGGAGGGCACCGTCGAGGGCCAGGGAGCCGGGGTGCACCGTAATGCAGGTTGCGTCGGTGGAGAGGTCAGCTGCGACGCCATGGGCGGCAGTGCCAGGTGGCTGAGGCGGGAGTGGTGCCTGTGGAGGGTGCCGAACGATGCGAAGAAATGATGGTTCTGACACGCCAGTGAGTGCAGAATCATCCCAGTAGTCACATGGCCTGTCACGGCGCAACAAGGCGTCATCCAACAGGGCTTCGATGTTTCCACTGCCACGGAGGTGCGGCGCGCCACGCGGGGTTCAAGGAGAGAAGCACCTGCCGTAGGCTGCAGCAACAAGATTGAGCACTGTGTGGGACAGCTCCCGCATGCGTGTCTGCAGACGCCCAACGGACTCCTGTATGTCGCTGTGCCCCGCGCCCTGCTGCTCCACCCGCCGACGAAATGAACCTGCGGCAGGCGGCACAGGGCCGATTCCTCCGCCGTCCGAGTTCTGTGGTTTCTGCACGTCCTGAGCGAGATTGACAAGGGCGCTGACCGCACGCACAGAGCTACTAAACCACGAACTGCGCCTGCTTCCCTGCACTTTCGCCTTGACCAGCTTTGGCTCTCCTCGCTCAGGCAGCGCTAGCGCTGGCCACAGCGTGTGTGCGAAATACTCGTGTGCGCGAGCGTCCCAGGCGAGAAGATCCTCCGACGGCACGTGCATGGGTCCGGCAGTGAAAGTCTCGCAGAGCTCTCCTCCAGGTGACACGATGCGTTGTGTCCACCGAGTCCCAGCACCCGTCGTGGTATGCTCCTTCTGCTTTGCAGAATCCTCTGAAGGAAGTTTGGAGAATGGGCGCAGACGTGGAGTTGGCGATGTGTATCCATATGCTGTTCCGGGGCAAGCCTTGGCCTGGAGCTTCTGCTCTATGGGCGTGGCGAAGAATCGTCCAGTAGAAGCGCATGCCGAGTACCAAACCTGTCAAAAAAATTGGAAGGGCTCAGGCCCACCACAATATATCCTCTCCCGCTGTCTCTCTCCTCAGCGGAAGCGGAAATGAGTAACAACCTGGTCTTCGATCCCGTGTCCAACGACGGTGAAATACCCAGGGCCCTCCGCTGCCTCACGAACCTGCGCCAGCAGCATGCGAAGAGCAGGGTCGGGCGGCGCATTTACTACACCTTGAGCCATCGTCACCACTGAACGAAGAAATGGCGAAATGTCAATAGGCACCGCCGACTCGGGCGATACCCGGTGTGTGCACAGGGGGGGCGGCATCTGGCCCGAGCCTTCTAGCTCCGCCCTGGCCAGACGGCAACCCTCAACGCCATCGATCGTTCCCGAAGCGGGCCTGAAAACCGTTGGAACTCTTTCACCACGACGAAAAGGCGTCGGCATCTGCTTGGTGTGGGTCGGGCTGGGCGAGGCCTCAGTCGGGGAGAAATGGTCGCTGCGCACCGGATTCCGTTTGTTGCGGGGGCGTTGCTCTGTACAGCGGCACTTGCTTGTCTGAGTGCGGTGGCACTTCGCCGCCCCTCGCGGATTGAGGCGCTCGAGTTCGTTCAAGTCTCGCCCGATGCGGTGCAGCAGCTCATGTGGATAGCGCCGCCCAACGCGAACAGGCCAGGCGACTTCTGGGAATTCCGTGAGAATTGTCTTGCTGCATGCGATGTCGCGCAGCTCGAGCGCGAGCGGTGCTACCAGCAGAGCACAAACGATGCTTTCGTTCGGTACCAGGCTGGCTGCGCGGGGGCAGATCAGTGTGCGTGCGAGATGAAGTCGATGTCGTGTGGAGGGGGCTACCAGGTCAAGCGTCATCCGAATTGGGGACCTCCAGGATACTGCACGTGATGTGTACTTTGAGGGCTTTCGGGTGGGTGCGGGAATAGGGCACCACGAGTACCTCTGAAACGCCGGCGCAGTGTCAGAGGCTGGGCCCGCGGCCACTTCAGCGCAGACGGACGGCCCAATTCACGTTCGCATCATCTTTCTTTAGGCCTTGCAGGATGCTCCGTCGGACCCGGGTTCGATGAGGCGGTGTCTTTTCCTGCCATTCCATGTTTCACGACGATAGGCAAGGCGTGCGTTACAAGCCGAGTGTTGTAATCTAAAAGAATCGGCCAATTTGTTTCTCAAAATTTCGTTCTCTCATGTCAGCAGCCAGCGCTTTCTGTCGCGTCCTCTCCTGGCGAGGACGCGGGTTGCCTCTGATCTGAATTTGATCGTCTCACTTCCAACATTAAGTCCGGGACACGCTCCTGAAGGTCCCAGCTTCTGTCTGCTCCGTCCCCAAGAGGCCCCAGTCGCACGTGCCCGCAAGGAGCGGTGTTTAGCTAGGACAAGCTCATGGAACCATTTTTCGCTTGCTCGACAGTTCTGTCGAAGTGCTGTGTTTCCTTACCTGGAAAATGCCATGGTCTGGTTAGAAAAGGCTTGATTGCTACAAGGCAACCAACAAGATGATCTCGCGAACGTAAGCCTTTTCTAACCAGACCATGGCCTGAAAGAAGCGGGGTGTCGGTGCCAAGGATCGCCTTCCGTCGAGCGATGGCCAACACAATTATCGTCGCCATTTCCGTCCTCTCGCCCCGTGGACCTTCCGCGATGCCCGCGCCTGCCTCCTTCAAACTTCTTCCAGAGAGAGTGTGTGTATTGAATAACCTCGTACAGACCGGGTATCATACGACCAAA
>ENA-UOXV01008166-UOXV01008166.1-marine-metagenome-genome-assembly--contig:-NODE-8166-length-10369-cov-5.557786_pt1 | contig 10369 bp, 7 predicted proteins | sample MGYA00238165_ERZ766961 | MGnify/ENA primary metagenome ERZ766961 (study PRJEB28924, sample SAMN03173240) | marine metagenome | biome: Marine; feature: Water; material: Subsurface seawater | place: North... | reverse complement strand
TCCCACCTTCACCACCGGGCATCGGCATCATCCCACCTTCACCACCGGGCATCGGTGCTGCCGCCGTCTCCGTCGCTCCAGCAGGACCGGGCTGGCTTCCCCCAGGTCCTGGGTCCCCTTTATTATTGGGACTAGGTTCAGCACCTGCTGGAGCAGGTGCGGGCTCATCGCCACTATTAGACGGAGCTGCATCAGTTTTCTCCGTTGCAGCTGGTTTTTCGTTAGCGGGAGCTGGCTCATTATTTTCTTCAGCAGGGGGTTCAGAAGAAGAAGAAGTAGTAGTAGCCGGTGCTTTATTTTCTTCCGTCGTCTCAGATTTACCACCTTCCGATTTCGCGGTTTCCGCTTTCTTGGGTGCTGCCTTTTCCTCAGGAGCGGCAGTCTTCTCTTCAGCCCCACCACCCTCTAACTTCTCCAAATTCTTTTTCATTTCAGCACGATCACGCTTTTGCGATGGGCCAGGAGCCTGACCACTCCCCGTTACACTAATGAAGCGACCAGGAATTTTCGTGGTAACAGTTACATTATTGGCGGTAACAGTCATCTTGTTTCCAAATAAGAAATCTGCATTGAGTTTTCCATTAGCTGCTTGATCAACAACTACAATTCCCCCCATCACGCCAAGGGTAGCCACAGGTGTTTTGAGTTTAATAGGCTTCCTTTTGGATATACGCCCTCCAACAATTCGAAACACGCCTTTAGTGACGCTTAAAGCCATATCGCCAGTGCCTGTGTTAGGATCAAAAACGTACTTATCAATTGTCATGTTGGCATTTGGGCCAATCGTAATCGCTGTGCCATCTTTAAATAAAAGTTGGGTCCGCCCAACTGGCCCAGTTTCCACTTTTTCGTTAAAGTAAACTTCCAACCCGGTTTTCAACTTTCGTTGAACCATAGCAGGGGGCTCACCGAGCACTTTATTTTTCACGATGGTGGTTACACCTATCTTTGTAGCATCTTTGGCTGCAAAGGCTTCCTGAACAAAAAGTAGTGTCACTGACGCACAAACTACTAATTTAGGGATTAGTTTCATGATGAAATTATTTCCATAGTTGATCATTTTTCTTTGCTCCAACGCTTTTAGCTAGAACTGCTTTGATATTCCTACTGTCACAGAAATATTATCATATTCAGAATTGGGTATGTTTGAGTCCACCCGGGTCAACCCACCTGAAAGTAAAATTGCCATAGTTTCTCCAGCCGGAATAGTCAAAGACGGACTAAATCGAAAAGTATAGTCGTTTCTAGTCGTGTCCGGATCGATAGTTGGGTTAGGTCCAGCGTATTCGCGGAATGATCCGCCAAAACTCAAGCCTGCTGAAAGTGGGAGGTTCTTTAAACAGTAAAAGACAGGGTGTTCTTGGCTACAATTAAATGACAGCTTGAAAGTTTTATTTATAGATATGTTCAAACCGTAATCCCGATTATTCTGAATATTAGTTTTAGTTTCTTCGGTCGAAACGGTTGATGAAACCTGTATTTGTGTCGTTTCCGAAGCGATATAACTTGCATTAACCGTTAAACGATTGCGGTAACCATCCAAAACACTCGCGTCTTTATTTTCACGCGCCATTATACGCGTATCTATGTTAAAATTGAGGGTATCCATAGCCCTGATATCGGCACTGAAACCTGCTCCATGACTATAGTAACTCTCATCTTCACTTACGATTAAATAATCGCCAGCAATAAAAGGGCGAACTACCGGATTATTTAAAAATTCAATGGGCAGAATCAGCCGAGGGCCAATATGCGCGTCTATAACCCTTGCATTTACAAATGTCTGATCAAACTGTTCATTTCCATATATATTTAAGCCTGCTTCCAAAAGTTTTTTTGGTTCGCTCTGGAAGTCATAAGAGTAGTTAATACTCCCTGATACAAAAACATCAAAATCACCTTTGTTAGTGAATTCGTCTGGCAAAAATGATGGGGCGCCAAAAAGCGTAACTTTTGTAGACCTTGGGCCCGAGCTAGCATTGGTTTGGTATTTTATTCCAGAAAAAGTACTGCCGCTAAAGCTATGATTTGTGAGTCTATTTTCTATCTCCTCTATAAACGGAGCTGCCTTTTCAACCAATGCTTTGGGAGTGTTCTTGTCTTCCAGTAACTCCTCAAAGTAAGTGGCAGCAACATCATAAGATCCCAGTTTGAAGTAAAGAACCCCCAATTCATAACGTATTCTAGGCAAATTAGGGTCCAGTATTAACATGCGCTCAAGAGAAGATATTGCACCTTCAAAATCTCCCGCTTTAATGGCTAGGCCCGCAAATGAAAATGTTTTTTCTAAGTTCCCTGGATCTTTAAACATTGTCTCGAAAGCCTTGTCATAAGCCCTACGAATCTGATCTGGAGTATTTGGGTTAACGCCCTGCGCCAACGCGGAAAAATAGTTAGCCGACAGAAACAGAAACGATATTACGAATCCAAAATACTTTAATTGCCACATAGACATCTATTACTCATACAACCTTTGAATTCTCATGACTAAAGGAGAGGTAACACGTTAGAGTATCAATATAAAACAATTAATTAATTTGTAATCCTTTCGAATAAGCTTGAGCGATAGGCTTATCTATATTGTAGATCGTTTGAACTTCGTTCCGGTCGTCGAATAGCCTCTATAGCTGTCGATAGATCTAGTTTCCCCACTACTTTTCCCTCTGAGTCAACAACAGACCCTTCCATCGCTTGTTTACTAGATAACTGACTCAAAGCCTCCTCCAGAGGTATATTCATACCTATTTTTGGACCGTTTTCACTATCGGCAGGCACCATAATCGAACGTACCAAAAGAACTCTACTTCTATTCACATCTTTGATAAAGTCAGCGATATAATCATTCGACGGCCGCATGACTATATCTTGTGGAGACCCCTGTTGAATGATCTCACCGTCTCGAAGAATAGTGATGTCATCGCCAATTCTAAGAGCTTCATCTAGATCGTGAGTGATGAACACTATAGTTTTGTTAAGTTCCGACTGCAAATCCAGTAAGATTTCCTGCATATCAGTGCGTATCAATGGATCTAAAGCAGAAAAAGCTTCGTCCATCAATAAGATTTCTGCATCTGTTGTCAGAGCGCGAGCAAGACCAACCCGTTGTTGCATTCCACCAGATAATTGAGCTGGATAATGATTTTCAAACCCGCTTAAACCGACCCTATCTATCCAGTGTTGACTGCGTTCCTCTGCCTCCTTTTCGGGAATTTTTTGAATAGTGAGCCCATAAGCAGCATTTTGAATAACACTTCTATGAGGAAATAAAGCAAATTTCTGAAAAACCATAGATGCCTTATTTCTTCGAAAGTCCCTCAGTTCCTCCGCTGACATAGCTAATACATCATCACCATCAATGACAACTTCACCCTCTGTAGGCTCAATTAGTCTGTTTATATGTCTTATTAGAGTTGATTTTCCTGAACCGGAAAGCCCCATTATAACACTGATGCACTTTTCAGAAATGTCTATATTTATATCCCTCAAGCCTAAGACATGAGAATGCTTTTCAAGCAAATCTTGCTTGGACAATCCATTACGAACGTATTCCATGGCATTTTTAGGATTAGAACCAAAAATTTTATAAAGGTTTTTTATTTTGATTTTTGTATTAGTCATGACCGGTTCCCTCCCGGTGAGCTTGCAATCGCCGACCATAAGCCTGCGAAACCCGGTCAAAAATAATCGCCAGAACAACAATTGCCAGACCATTCAGTAAACCAAGAGCCAAGTACTGGTTAGAAACGGCTCTTAGAACAGGAAGCCCAAGTCCTTTCACACCAATCATCGATGCTATAACAACCATCGCCAGCGACATCATAATTGTTTGATTTACTCCTGCAAAAATATTTGGTAATGCCAACGGAATTTGTACGCCAAATAATTTTTGCCGATTATCAGCCCCAAAAGCATCCGCAGCTTCCAAGACCTCTTTATCAACCAATCTTATCCCTAGGTTAGTTAATCTTACAAGAGGTGGAATAGCATAGATGCAGACAGCAATTAACCCAGGCACTTTGCCAATTCCCAAAAGCATTACCACCGGGATCAAATAAACAAAACTTGGTATCGTCTGCATAACATCTAAAACCGGGGTAATCGCTAACTGTACCCGCTCTGATCGCGCCATCCAAATACCTAAGGGTATTCCAAAACTGATGCATAGGAGTGTCGCAACAGAAATAATCGCCAGAGTAGCCATGGTGTCTTTCCACATCCCGAAATAGCCTATCACTAAAAAAGCAATTACCGTTCCGGCAACAAGCTTCCAGCTTCGGGACCCTAACCAAGCTAAAATAGCTATACCAACTATAACAACAGGCCAAGGGGCATTTATTAAAAGTTTTTCAAGCCAGACTAAAAAATGTAAAAGTGGCTCAAAGAAATCTTCTATGCCCTCACCATAAGATCTAGAAAATTCTCTAAAACTTGAATCGATGCCTTTCTTTAAATCCCTCAACCCTTGCCGGTCCATGGCTGGGAACGTATCGAAAAAGTCCATCTAACTTCCCTTTGTCTCGTCTAATTCATAAAAAAGAAAAGCCTGTCGGATGAGGTATCCGACAGGCTCATTAATAACATTAACAGACGTTGCTTACAGCGCTTTCTTTATTTTCTTAGCTGCGTCTGATGACACCCATTTGCTCCAGATGGCTTCATGCTTCTTCAAAAACTCAACCGCCGCATCAGCACCACCAGCTTGTTGATCCGCCATGAATACTAACATTGCGTTCATTACTGGTCCTGGCACAATACGCTTTGTTAAATAAGTTACCGCTGCACCACCTTCTTTTTTGAAGCGATCAGTTATAACTGTATGCACCTCTGACTTTGTCCATGCAGATGGTTTAGGATTAGCACAATCTTGCTCGGCTTTAACAATACAACCGTCCCAATTCTCTTTACCTGCAAATGGCACACCAAAGTCTAGTGGCACCATGTTATATTTACCGATCAAAGCAGTAGGCGCCCAATAGTAACCAAACCAGTTTTCGCCTCTTTCAGCTGCCTTAGACATAGAACCGTCCAACCCTGCTGCAGAACCTGGATCAACCAAAACCCAACCCTTTTTCTCCATTTCGAAAGCTCGGAAGAGGTTGTTGTTGGCTAATTGACAGCCCCAACCTGCAGGGCATCCAACAAAAGCACCCTTTGATTTATCCTCTGAATGCGGAAATAAATCGGGTCTTTTCAGAATATCCAACACCGTTTTCAATTCAGGATGCTTCTTTCTTGTATGAGGAGGTATCCACCAACCTTCACCTAATTCTGTAATAGGACCTTCAACTACTGAATGTAAACGCCCTTCCTTCATAGCTTTGTTTAAGGGATTACGAACAGCGTTAATCCACAATTCAGCTGCCACATCTGGTTGTCCTTTTTCATTCATAGAAGTGAATGACGGCATTGTCGCACCAGCAACCAATTCAACCTTGCACCCATAACCTTCTTCAAGAATTACTTTATCGATGTTTGCCATCAATTCTGCTGAAGCCCAGTTCATTTCAGCCATTGTGACATCGCCACACTTAGCATGTGCGCCACTAAAAGCCGATGTAGAGAGCCCGAGCAGGGCGCTCGATGCTACCGCTAAGCCTATAAATAATTTTCTCATTAGTTCAAATTCCTCTTTCAACATCAAAACAAATTTATGCACATTAAACATAATGGCTAATAGTGACTTACCAATCATCATTAGTCAAGAAACGCCATTTTTTCAAAAACCGACATTTTTGGATCCTAATAAATTTTGATTTTTTATTAAAACTAAGTTGAAAATGATAAGGTTAATCTAGAGAATAAGAAATGCTAGGACCGCAACATATCAAAATCAGGAAAAAAAATGTCTAAACCCTCCGATACTTCCCCAAAAATCTCCCCATCCAAACATATCAAAAGTATGGCCGGTTATATCAAAACTGGGGAAGAAATAGCATCGGGCATAAATAACAGAGGCCCATTAATTTTGACAAAAAATGGGAAATTGCATCCTGATATTTTAGAAGCCTATTGGAAGCACGGCTTTTATATTTTCGAAAACGTTATAGACGAGCGAGAAGTAAAAGAGCTTAGGAGCGATGCAAATAGCATGATTGAAAGAGCCCCCACAGAACCTGGAGGCTTATATGATGCTAAAGGCAGAAGAGCTCTTGGTCGTGACTTCGCGCGGGAGCCCTATACATTCATAAAACCATTGTCAGACCCATGGGGTGGCACTGCACTTCTAAATGGCCGCCACCCGACCAAAATGAACGAACCAATTCCTGAAAAAGACGCACCGGAACACGTAGTTCATCTAATGTATGGAATGTGCGAGGCCATGCCGGCCGCATTGAGAGTATATGGTCACCCAAAACTGCTAGCGGTAGCTCAGTCAATAAATGGGAAGGATTTTGTTCCCTATAATGACGCGATCTTTGTAAAACAACCGGGGCTCGGTGGATCAGTCTCCTGGCATCAAGATGGTGTAACGCACTGGGGGTCGCCAAATTGGAATGAAGGCATCCACGGATTTAACTTTCAGGTTCAATTATATCCAACCACCCCTGCAAATAGTTTATGGATAGTACCTGGCAGTCACAAAGAAGGTAAAATAGACATAAAAAAATTAATGTCCGACAATAAAGGATCTGATCAAGTACCCGGCGCAATGCCACTAGTCTGTAATCCAGGAAGTGTTACTTTAGTAAATCGACAGATGCTACATGGTTCATTTGCAAATACCTCACCAGATATCCGGATATCAATAACGTTTGGTTTTCATCGTAAAACTTCCGTTCTAGGACAAAAAGCTGCTTTAAGTATGAATGGATCCAATACTGTTTATGATGAAAAACGAATTTTTGAGCGGTCTGCAGTAATTCAGGTAGCCATTGATGCTCGTCATCAGCATTTTAATGATGAACCCGCTTTTACTTATGAGCCATTTGCCGGATTAGAAGATAAACATCGGTTTTCGGAAGAAACGTTTAATAAAGTTATAAAGGACTATAATACTAAGGATTTAGCAATCTAAGCGAGACCAGCAGCGTGTTACTAGAACTCAAGATACCTTGCGAAATCTCCGCCAGCTCTGTAACACCATGCTGACAATAATTTTGGCCTGAATAAACTTTTCAAAATATCTCCTAGGCGTACATTTTTGCGCGATTTTCTTTACAAAACGTCGCAGAAATTTTTAGTTTTCTGACATTCAAGGGGAGCATACGCTAATTTTATTTGGGTATTATTTTTTCTGTCTGCATTTGGATCAAAAGGTCCAACATGCTCTCTTCCGTATCGATACACTCGTGAAAGCCGTGTTGTCTGATCTTTATATTGCTCATGTGGTGGGGGTTAGGTCTTTGCCCGTAGCCAAAAAGAAAGTCGGCAAACCGCCAGGAAGGTACCAATGCGTCTAACGAATAGCCTTGTAATTCAAATTTATTCACAATCGTATCCCAGACTTTTTTGTTTTCAGGCATAATACGATCTAACGACATCGGTTGTGCAGGAGCCGAATCCATAGAAAACAGATCTGCAATCCTAGGCCATAAGTGATGCCAAATATAAACATCACCGTTCGTAATATTGTATACCTGGTTGCGAGCTAACTGGGTATTACCAGCCCACTCCACTCCCTTCGCAATTAAACGAGCATCTGTCGCCTCCCCCACTCTTTCAGGACCACCAGGGAAACGGAGAGGGATACCACTTTCACGAGAAATAGCAGCAAAGGTCCCAATCGCAGCCATTATATTTAAAGGACTACCCACTGCAATCCCGCATACAAGTTGTGGACGCAGGATTGTCCAATGCCAACTTTTTCCCTTTTGGTGATCCGCCAACCAGTCCATTTGGTCATAATAAAAATTAGGCCCCATTGATCTTGGATCTGTCTCCCTGGCAGGCATTTTAAAGGGACCGAGGTGGCCGCCATATGCCTTTGTGCCCTGCATTATTGTAATATGCTGAAGTTTTGATGAGGTTTTATCAACAACCGTGACAAGGTTTCTTAACATTTGAAGATTTATCAATGCATGGTCGGCTTCAGACCAGCCTCTTGTAAGATTTGGTTTCTCAAAAACTGCAGAATAAAATATGTGTGTTATATCATTTAAATGGGACAATTTGGCCTCACAAGACGCCAAGTCCTTCAAATCAATATTTATCCAGTCAAGTTTCTCGTTAAACTCTGGTTTGTTTCGAGATACCCCAACGACGTCCCAAAAAGGCAGTTCAGAAAAATACTCTATTACGCTTCTACCAACGATTCCCCGCCCGCCAACAACTAGTATTTTTCCTTTACTAAGTCCGTTCATATTATCCCGATATTTGTTTAAGGACTGTTATTTTTATTATTTAAGTCAAGCAAAAGTATTCAACGTTTCAGTGGTATGTTCTTTATTCAGCTGCTCTAGCTGTCGAATCGGAATCTGCATGTTGAGAGAATTTTGGCATTATATCTTCTGCCAAGGTGGTTAGCGACCTTTTACAAAACTCTTTATCATCCCACTCATGAGCCATTGCCGTTAAGACACCAAAATGGCCAGTTAAATCTCTCAAAGCAACCAGCTTATCTAAAACGGTCTGAGGAGAACCCCAAGTACATTGTTCCTTAGCAATATCCTGCCATGTCATGCTATCTGGATCAGGATGTCCTTCAGGTGCAACAAATTTGGTCAGTCCTCTAGTGCGGATTGAGGATAAAAAATATTGATACCAGTAACTCATTGGACCCTCAGGGTTAAGTATATAATCTAGCGCTTCCTCATCCGAAGGTGCCGTTACAATGCTACGTGACACCCGCCAAATTTCTGGGTCAGCTCTCCGCCCAGCATTCTCGCAGCCTTCGGCATAGGTCTCCCAATGACTAGAAGTATAGCGCGGGTGCAAGAATGCTGCGCCCGAAATAGGTATCCAACCTCGTTCACCCGCCATCCGCGCACTGCCTGAGCTGGGTGACATTATTGAAATTGCAACAGGAGGATGCGGTTGCTGATAAGGTTTTACAAAATGTCCAACACCGAATTCAGATCGCCCCATATCTTCGATTTTAACGTTCCAGTACTTGCCTTCTCGGTTATAGGGCGGGTCGCCGTCCCAAATAGCGAGTATATGTTCCATCGACTCTCGCACCATATCGCCGCGGTCTGTATTTCCACCAACCCCAAAAAGCTCAACGTCCGATGATAAGCTACCCGTTCCAATTCCCATCTGAAAGCGGCCGCGAGACAAATGATCAAAAAGTGCTGATTGCCCTGCAACCTGAGCTGGATGATGGTTCGGCAAACAAAACACACCAGTACCCAATTTAATATTTTTGGTTTCGCCTAGAAGTGTTGCCAAAAAAACTAATGGCGCTGTAATCGGCTCTACAGTTGCTGCAGCATGTTCGCCTACCCAAACCTCTTCAAATCCTAATTTATCTGCGAGGATTATTGCCTCTCTATCCTCATCTATTACTTGAGTTTGATTTCTCTTTGGGTCGTGAACGGGTTGCATAAACATTCCAAGTCGCATCATGATACTCCAGTTTGATATTGGTTACGTATGGGCACCAGGGTCAAAAACCTATATCGTTAACGAAATTCTTAAACGTATATTTTTTTCATAGAGTAAGGCAACTGATGGATACAGACAAGGATACTGCTGAAAAAACCCTTTTAACTCTCTCCGTATTCACGCATATGCTAGTTTAAATTTTGTGGCAAAGCATTCAATACAAATGATCCCATTGTGGGTTTCTTCGCATATCCCTTTTTTCTATGGCTGGATTATTCTTTTTTGCGCTTGTTGTGCTGGGTTTGTTAGACAAGGTCCCGCAGTAGCTACACTTTCTATTTTTATGACCCCTATGGTAACTGAGTTCGATTGGTCGAGAACAGCTATATCAGGCGCAGTTTCCGCAGGAGGGCTTTTAGCAGCACTCATAACCCCTTTTTTAGGACCACTTGTAGATAAGCATGGAGCTCGAGGAATACTTTGTATCGCTGTATTCCTGACTGCCTTATGTTCTATTCTATTGTCCCAAACAACCTCTTTAATAATGTTCTATATTCTATTTTGCTTAGCAAGAATGAATTTTGCTGGGCCATTTGATTTGGGGATTTACACAGCCGTAAACAGTTGGTTTATCACAAAACGGCCAACAGCTATTTCAATAGTGACACTAGTGCAAATGTCAGGATTGACCGCGATGCCATTAATTGCATTTATTGCCATGGACCAAAGTGATTGGCGAACGGGTTGGTTAACAATAGGGATTGTTATAATCAGCGTTGGTTTTATTCCCAATTTATTATTCATGTGCCGGCGGCCCGAAGATATTGGCTTATACCCAGACGGTAGCCAATACAATGTACACAAACACTCCAATAATAAAGATAGT
>ENA-UOXV01008164-UOXV01008164.1-marine-metagenome-genome-assembly--contig:-NODE-8164-length-10371-cov-5.197460_pt1 | contig 10371 bp, 4 predicted proteins | sample MGYA00238165_ERZ766961 | MGnify/ENA primary metagenome ERZ766961 (study PRJEB28924, sample SAMN03173240) | marine metagenome | biome: Marine; feature: Water; material: Subsurface seawater | place: North... | reverse complement strand
GGCATCCTGGTTTCATAACGGGAAGAGAGGGGACGCGTTCGGTCAGTCAGACGACCGCGACGCGTTGGAACGCCAACACGACGACGGCACGACGCGGGTCGAGCGATCGAGCACGTTCCCGGGCCCGCGCAGGCGGAGTTCCACTCTCAGCGGCAGGGACAGCATCACCCGATTGTCCGACGGACGCTCCGGATCGTTCCAGTCCAACCCGAGGTCGTCCGAGAACGCCGCGGGTCGATTGTCGAGGGGCATGAGCATGGACGTGCGACGTTCGGACATGAGCTGGGACGCCCGCAACGTCGTCAACTCGCAACGCCGCCGACTCAGCCTCGACACCGTGCGCGCGTGCGACGTGTTCGGGTCGTCGTCCGAGGATGACGACGGCGAGGGCACCGAGGAGGGATGGCAGGATGCCATCACCGGCATCCGCGGGATGGCGCAGGCGCTGTGCGACGCGAACAATTCCGTCGCCACGGTGTCCCTCAACGCGGACCTCACCGTGTCGCTGTCCAACCTGATGCTCAACACCCTGAAGCTGTTCGACCCGACGGGGGAGAAGGGCGGCGCCGCCGGGACGGACGCCCGGGTCTCGCATCTCGAAGACGCGCACGCCATCGTGAAGCGGGTGTGCACGCTGGCGGAACCGCTGTTCGACACCGGCTGCCCGCTGGTGCTGTACAACAGGTTCACCCCCGGGGAGCTGAGCTTCGTACCCAGGGACACGTTCGAGTGCTGCCTCTTCGCGCTGGTGTACCGCGCGGGGACGCGGGTGTTGGACGGCGACTGCGTCATGACGACGGATAAGATCTCAGTCGACGAGCACGCCAAGGGACAAGACATCGGCGGCGCCGACGCGACTTATGGGTCAGCTCAAGATACTTCATCTCGAGACTTCACGAAAGGCCGACCGAGCCTAGACTCCGTCGCGAGCGCCGCGAGGAACCAGGGGGGGCAAAAGAAGGCCAACGCGCTTCGCGTCGTGGTCGAGTACCGAACCGCTTCGCGATTGATGAGCAACCAGATTGGGCACGGCATCAACGCCACCGAGCTTCGGTTCTGGAAGCGAAGGCTCAAGCGCATCGGCGGCGCGCTCAAGTTTGAGCAGGTGAACGTGGGGATCATCGGCGCGCACACCGAGCGAATCATCATGACGGTACCCACCGCGGGGTCCAACACCTTCTTATCGGAGGGGGACGACAAGGATCCAATCGCGGGCGCCCAGTTCGCGGATTCGCCGAAGAATCAATCGATGCGAAGTTCGCGACAATCGAGCGCTCGGCAGGGTATGTCCCTCCGCTCGCCGGGCGGGAGCCACCGCGGTGGGTTGGGGATGCCCTGGGGATGCCCCGGGGAAATTGGAGGGTCCGGGCCGGGGAGCAGGCAGAGCCTGGACTTGCGCGAGGGATCGCCCGCGCCGTCAACCGGCGACCAGACGATTGAAACGCTGTCGAACACCGATGAGCTGATCCAAGGGGAGCTCATGGACGTCTTCGACGACGACGACGATGTCGCGGGTCCCCGCGGGTCGGCCAGGCGGCTTCAGAACCCGCTGCACAGCCTCGTCGAGGGCTCGGATCGCGACTCTGGGTCCTCGTTGGACTTTCTGGACGATCTCTACATGCTCACCGGCGGGCAGCTCGACTTCAAGGTTCTGTACATCGAGGACGAGCGCGTGCAGGCGTACTTCTTCATCAACAAGTGCAGGCGCGTGTTCGGCGACAGGTGCGTCGTCGTCCACGAGACGGACGGCATCGCGGCGCTCGAGCGGCTCAAGGGTGGCGAGCAGTACACCGTCATAGTCTCCGACGTGTTCATGTCAGGGATGGACGGCGTGTCCTTCTTCCACACCTTGTTCAGCACCAACCTCAACACCGGGAACCTCGTACCCGAGGGTTTATCCGACCGCGAGCTACGCATGAACATCATCCTCACGGGCGCCGACGGGGTGGACCTCGGCGGCGACCTCGAGCAGCTGCAGCAGTTGTACGGCGTGTTGGTGTACAACAAGACGTCGAGCGTGGACGTCGTCGGCGACGTCATCAAGCCCCACATCTCCTTCGTGGAGAGCAGGCTGCGGGACGCGATTTACCCCGACGGCGGCCGACGATCCGGATCGAGTCAATCCAGTCAATCGAGATCCCAGTCCGCGGTTGACCTCCTCGCGTCCGCCGGCCTCGGGGGTGAGTTTCTCCGCGCCAGGCGGTCCGGCCGCGCGAGCGGTCGGTCGCAGGACGACTCCTTCTCCCTCGCGTCCCTCGGTGGGGACTCGTTCTCGCGTGACATTTCGCCGCTGCACGCGCAGAGGTCCTCGTCTTCGAGTTTGGGCGCGAACGTCTCGGGTCGGAGCTTCTCGGGTCGGAGCTTCCAAAGCGAGACTTCGACGGGGCGGCTGCGGCACCCGACGGGTGCGACGGGGATGGCCGATAGGGACCCGGTGGACCACGGGGATCACTGGGAGGGTGCCGGCACGGCGTATAACCTCATATCGAGGTCGAACACGAGCCTTGGTACGAAAGAGAAGCCCTTCCCGGACACCACCAACATTCGAAGAGCCTTCGGGGCCGAGTGATGTATTTTTTAACCTTCGTACAAGATGTATGTACCCAACAGAAAGACCGTTGGGAAGTGACTAGACTATTATATTGTGATATTACGCGTTGACGCTGTCGATACACGATCACCCGAGCGCCCTCTCCGCGACCAATCGCTCCCTCGCCACCCCCGATTCCTCCCTCTCGTCCACGCGTCGAAGCTGCTTCGCGACGTCCTCCGCCGTCGACGGATCCGACTCAACGCACTTGTTCAAATCCGCTCGAGCCGCGGCGTACTCGTGCGTCGCGAGGAGCGACACCGACCGCCGCCACAGCGCCTTGGCGTCGTCTTCGTCCTCGCCCAGCAGCTTCTCCAGCGTTTTGATGGCGCCCGCGTGTTCCCCGAGTCTCTGCAACGCGGCGGCGAGGTTCAGAAGAGTTTTTCGCTTCACGTCGCGAACCGCGTCGTGTTCGTCGTCGTCCAGACCCCTCAGACTTTCCAAGTTTCGAACCGTCTTTTCGTACTTTACACGCGCCAGCGTGAGCTTACCCGCCGCGAGCAGATCGTTCCCCTCGTTCTTGAGCTTCGTCGCCTCGCGAAGCATGTCACGAAGCGGAGCGTTGTGCCAGTTAACGGGCCGATCGAAACCCACGAGCTCGGCGGTGAACTCGAGACCGACCTTCTCCTCGTTCGTCCCGATTGCGGCGAGCACGGCGCGTGCGCCGGGCTGATCCGTTCCCACGTACCCGTGCTTGGGATGAAGTGCGTCGTTCAGGGTCACGCGGGATACCTCGCCGGGCACCGCGAGCCTGAAGGAAGTTTCCAGAGCCTCTGGAAGGATTCCGCATCCGAGCTGAAACTCAAACGGCTCGCCCTGAGTTTCACCCTCGGCGCACCGCGTGTCGTACACTCGTTCCCCTCGTGACTCGTCGCCATTCATCAATCCGACGGAGAAGTGCACGCGGCACGTGCAGTCGTGCACGGGGCAGTCCGCCGGGAACTCGCCGTGTCCCTCCGTCGTCCTGCGCTTGAAAACGGCGCCGTCACCGAAGACGTCCCGGGCGTGAACCATGGACTCGAGGACGCATTCAAACTCGACGCCCCCGTTGTTACCCCCGGGCACCTTCACGCCGCACACGGTGGCGTTCGCGAGGTACCTCCCGGGCTCGCACCACACACGCGCGCGCTCCCCGACCCTCATGGTGTCCACCGCGGCGGAGAGGCCGGGTGGAAGCGTCCCGTCGCCGCTCACGCACCGCACCGTTCGCGTCGACAAAAAGCTTCTCTCTTTTCCATCCGGAGTCTTTCCGTTGAGCTCCAGTTGAACCTCGAACGGCGGCCGCGGGCTCTCCCACCCGTCACCCTCCGACACAACAACCTTGTGCGTGGCTCCGTGGGTGGTACCGGGCGGTGACTCACCGCCCGGTGAGTCATCGCCCGGTGACGTCCGGATTCGTATCGCGTCCCGAACTAAAAGCGACTCGACGTCCAGCCACAGTTCGTCCTCGACGTCCACCCCGTCCGGGGGTTCACGCGTGGCGTTCGGGTGGAGGTATGCGTACGCCGGCTGGACCCTCACCAACGCGCGCTCGCCGACGGCGATGGACGAGAGGGCGAGCGTGAGGCCCCGGACGCAGACGTCGCCCGGGAAGATCGTTTCATTCGATCCCGGGGTGGACGATGATGAGGCGACGCGGGAGGCGCGGGGTCGTCGGGTCGTGTCTCCCGACGCGTCCGTCGTTCCGGTGCCCGACGCCGCGTCTGATCCGTCGTCGAGGATGAGCCTGTGCGGCGAGCCGCATCCCCCGGCGACGTCCGCGCGGGTCGAGAGGAGGAGGCGCGCGCCGCTCGGCACCCCGTCGTGTAATTCGCCGTCGTCGCTCCCATCGTCCCTCGGCGCGTCGACCGCCTCGGGTCTCACCGCGTACGCCACCAGGTGGAACGTCACCTCCTGCCCGTGACCGGGCACGGCAGCGGCCGTATCGTCGACCGGCGTCGGCGCGTGGGTCACGCGCTTGCGCACGGCGCCGCCCGCGAGGTGAAGCTCCCTCGCGCGCGCGACGTCTTTCCCAACCTTTTCGTGGTTCCACAGCTGTGGCGTCGGAGGCGCCTCGCGTCGGTCTCGGGACTCCACGCGATCGCACCAGCGGAGGAGATCCGCGCGTGCGGTCGCTGCGGACGCGGATGCCATCGCGCCGTCACTCTCCGACCCCCACACGTCCCGGCGCCGGGCTCTCTGGCCTGTCGTAGACTATCAATCGAGATTTTAGCGGACTGACTGGACTCGCCGGACTCCAAAATATTTCAAACCGAGGATCCTTACCCTATCCTCACTGTCAGGCCGCGCACGGAGCCGTTCGAGCGCGTACTCTCACCACGATGGCGATGAGCGCGCTATCCACGCCCAGCCTCGCGCTCCCCACGCGCATCGGCGCGCCCAGACGCGGCCGTCGCGTCGTCGGGGTCGTCTGCCAGCAGGGCCCCGATAATAATAAATCCACGCTGGCCAAGGGCCACGGCAGGCGCCTCGAGGCCTCCGCGGCGAGCGGTGCCTCCTCGGCGGACGGCGTCTCCATCGACGGCGCCGATTTTGCGAGGATGGCTGCCGCCGTCAGGCTCGCCGCGGCGGTGTCCCCCGCGCTCTCGGCCCGCGCCAAGCGCTTCCCGCCTCGGCGAGATCCCTCGACCAAGGCGAAAGACGCCTCCGACGACGTCTTCGGCCCGAGCCACGCGAGGATCATCGAGGCGCTCGGGCCCAAGCCCGGGCGCGATGCGAAGAGGATGACGACCGCGCGCGCGGCGTACCCCGGGGGTTGGTGGGGCGAGGGCACCTACACGGACTCGCTCGGCAACGATGGTGGTTTTAAACACGAGTCAAACAAGAGGGGCGGATCGATGAGGACCGCCGCGGCTGCCGCCGCCGCGGACGGCGCGGTGCCCGGCGGCGACGACGGCGCGGGTGGTGAGGACGACAACGAGAACGACGGCGGATCCGCCATCAAGTCGGTGTTCTCGCTGATCTGGGCGCAGACCATCAAGCCCCTTCGCGATTTCGGTTTCGGCCGAACCAACGTCTGGGAGGGCGGCGTCGGCCTCTTCATCCTCGGCGGCATCGCCATGACCGGCTTCGTGATCCAGTGGATCCTCGGCATCAACTTCAACAAGCTGCGATCGTACCAGGCGTTCGTGGAGTTTCCCTTCGCGTGCGGCATCCAGGTTGGCACCACGGTGCGGGTCCGCGGCGTCAAGGTGGGCAACGTGCTGTCCGTCAGGCCGAGCCTGGAGAAGGTGGAGGTGCTGATCGAGATGGACGACGACGGCATCGTCATCCCGCGGAACTCGCTGGTGGAGGCGAACCAGAGCGGGTTGATCGCGGAGACGATCATCGACATCACCCCGGAGCTGCCCATCCCCAACGCGCAGTGGGGGCCGCTGGATTCGGGATGCGAGGGCGAGGGCCTGGTCGTGTGCGACCGCGGTAAGATCCAGGGCATCCCGGGCGTGAGCATGGACGACTTGGTCGGTTTATGTACCAAGCTGGCGAGGGAGATGGACCAGCAGAAGGGTCTGCAGAAGATGTTCGCGGCGACGACGGCGGCGGAGGATCTGATGAAGAACCTGGAGCCGCTGTTGTTGGAGGCGGCGAAGATCGCGAAGGATCTCCGGCCGATGTTGCAGAACGTGCAGGAGCAGGGCACGCTGGACACCATCGAGCTGCTCGCGGGTCACGCGACCAAGGCGGTGACTGACATTCGGGAGCTCAAGCAGACCATCCTGACGGACGAGAACCAGGAGGCGCTGCGGCAGTCCATCACCATCATGACCAAGACGCTGCAGCACATGGAGAAGGTGAGCGGGGACATCGCCAGCGTGAGCGGCGATCCGGCGACCAGGCAGAACCTCAGGCACCTCATCCAGTGCCTCAGCAGGCTGGTCGACAAGTGATCATCTCGGGGGTCGGCGGCGGCTAGACGTGTGAAAACATCGTATCAAAATCGTATCTCTAATTACGTCGTCGCGTCGCTATCTGAGTTCCACGTCGCGGAGCTCGAACCCCGCGGCCTCGATCTCGTCCCTGGCGCCCCGCATCTTCCCCGCGAACGTCCCGTCCGTGTGGGTCTCGCCTCGGGCCCGTTTCGGCGGCGTCTTGCCACCCTCGTCGGGGTCGGATGCTTTAGACGGCTCCGTTTTACCCGCGAGATTCCTCGTGGGCGTCCCCGGGTCCCCGTCGTTGAGCTCGGTCCGCATGACCCTCGCGTGGTCCGCCTTCGCCTCACGCACCGCATCCACCGGCTTCATCCGCGAGATCATCCCGGACGCGCCCACCACGGCTTCTGTCCACCCGCCGGAGCCCGGCGTCTGCCCCGCGAAGATGCCCACGCTCACCGCCGCGCCTCGGACCTGCCCGTACGCCATGCCCGCGGACGCGCCCTCCCTGAACCCTACGTTGAACCCTTCCTGGACCGTGGCCTTCTTACCCTCTTCGATGCCCTCGCGGTACCCCTCGCTCCAGAACTGCGGGGAGGATCGGGATTGGGACGCGTCAGACATCGGGTCTCGACGGCGGCGGTTTCATGGGAAATGCGTTTGGTTTCGGGGTGTGTGGGGTTCGGGGGGCGGTCGCCGGCTCACCTGCTCGCGTCTGCTCCGCGACTCGCGTTCGAGGTCTTCGTCTCGACCCGAGTGGGTCGCCTCCTCGTTCTCGTCTTCCCACAGGTCCAACCCCATGGCGCCAGAGGGTGTGACACGCGCGCTAGTCGTCTCGGCCCTTCCAACCTCGGCCATAACCTGAAGCCGCGGAAAGTCAATTTTAAACTTCGGGGCCAACAGGTCGGCCCAGGGCGCCCTGCACGCACAAGCAACAGCGCTGACGACCATGTCGACGATGTCTGTCAGGTGAGACCATCCCTCCCACATCCCGATAGAGGCCGATACTCGCATCGGCACCGGCGCGGTCCGCGATATCCCGCCGTCGTTCGAGGGATATCGCGGACAAATTCAAAATCGAGTTCACAACCGCAAATGCACCCGACGCGCTCCCCGCTAACCCACACCGACCGACCCCACGTTCCCCACCCGCGCGCAGGCTGTCGTCCGAAGGCCTGGCGCCGATGCACGACAATCCGTCGTCCGCCGGCAAGAAGAAGAACAAGATGCCCCGCGGCGACCGCGCGTCCCTCGCCGGCGCGTCGCTCGCGGACGATGCGGGGATGCGCGTCTCGGTCACCTGGGAGCAGGTGAACCCCGACGCGCAGCGCGCGCCCATGACCGATATCGACAACCTGAACCTCCCAAAGGTCACACCGCCGTCGCCATCCAAGCTCCCGCCGCTCCGCGACGCACCGCACCCGCCCCCGCCGGTGGTGACCGAGCGTCCATCATCATCCACCGCGATGGACCTCGACGACGTCCCCGTCACCGGCGCGCCGCACAAGGACTTCGAGACCCTGCTCCAGGAGCAGCTCGCGAAGGAAGGCGGCGGCGGCGGCATGGGCGGCGGTGCGGAACCCGCAAAGAACGCGAAGACCCCGCCGGGCGCCACCCCGCGGTCCGCATCCGCGCGCAAGTTTCTTCGCAAGGGCGCGAGGAACGAACGAACCACGCTCACGCCCCCCGGGATCAAAGCGTCCCACCCCACGCTCAAACCCTCCAAAAAGGCCGGCTCCAAGGCGGCCGCGTCCCATACATCGAAGACGATCGACTACGGCTTCGACGACTCGGAACCCATCGAGGATGTTAAACCCAAGGCTGTGAAACCCAAAGGCGGCCGGGGTCGAATCCCGTCGCCGGGCGCGACCAAACGGCAAGACGCCCGACTCGCCCGCGAGAACTCTGAGGCTGCCGAGCTCGCGGAGTTCGAGGCGCTGGAGCGCGAGCTCGCGGTCGTGGACCCGAGCTCCGAGCAGAGGACCGCGCCTGGGCCGTCGTTCAAGCCCGCGGCGAAGAAGTCGGCGCAGGCGGCGGCGTTGAGAGCGGCGGCGACGAGGGCGCTCGAGGATGAAAACGGCGAATCGGATTCATCCGACGGCGACGACGAGTTCGCGGTGGAGGACCACTTTGGCGGTGCGTTACGTAGCGCGTCTCACGTGAAAGGTCCCTCTGTTCCCGTCGCCTTTGACGACGACGAGGAGTTCAGCGAGGACGAAGCCGCCGACGCCGCCGCGTACGACAATTACCCGCAAAACGACCACTTCCGCAGAGCCGAACCGTCCTCGATGGGAGTGAACTCGGTGGATACGAACCGTCATCAACTCGAGTCCGTCTCCGGTGCGGCGGCGTCGGTGCATGACGACGCACCCGGTGACGGGGCACCCGCGCTGATCCAGTCGCTCTTTTATAACGGGAACGAAGGACGGAAAGGAAGCAGGGTCGGGAGCCGCGTCGTCAACGCCGGGTACGAGCCCGACGCGGGTGCGAAACGACTCCCCAATCCGGGTTCTCTTTCGACGCAAAAGGCTAATTCCGATGCCGCGATGGCCAAGGCGCAGGCTGCGGCCGCGTCCGCCGCCGAGGTCAAGGCTGCGGCGGACGACGCGAGCGCCAGGGTGAAGCGCGAGCGGGACAGGCTCGAGCGAGAGAAGTCCGCGTTTGCCCAGGAGAAACGCGCCGCCGCCCGCGAACGGCAGACGTGGGAGAAGCAGCGCAAGGATGCCACCGCGTCCATCGCGTCGGAGCGCGAGGAGATCAAGGCGGACGCCGACAGGCTCAGGCGGGACAGGCAGAGGCTGGAGCGCGACTCCAAGCGGGTCCTCTCGGCGCTGCCCACCAAGAAGGAGCGCACCGAGATGGACGACCTCAAAGAAAAACTCGCACGAGCGCAAGAGGACCAACGCGCGAAGGACACCAAGCAGCGGCACACCGTGGACAGGCTCCGCGCGCAGATCGCCGACCTGCAGACGGAGTGCGCGGAGCTCAAGGGGGAGAAGCGCCGGCTCGAGCAGCAAATCCTGGACGGCGGCGCCCAAGGGGCACCCAAGAGGTACGAAATGGACGACGACGCTGAAGAAGAGCGGCGCGCCGACGAACTCCGCGAGCGCGAGGCTGAGGAAGAGGAACGCGCCGCGCGCCGCCGCGAGCGGGAACAGAGGGACCGCGAGGACCGCGAGCGCGAGCTGGAGCTCGAGCGTGAGCGCGAGCTGCGCGAGCGCCGCCGCCGCGAGGTTGAGCGCTCGGCGGCGGCGGAGAAAGCCGCCGCCGCCGAGAGAGCCGAGGCTGACAAGGCGCGGAAGGCTGAGAAAACCTTGGCCGCCGCCGCCGCCGCCGCCGCTGGATCCAGCGGCGGGGTCACCGCCGCGGAGGCTGCCGCCGCGCATAAGCTCCCGTCTGTGCACGACCCACCCCCGAGGGTCGGTCCCCCGCCGTCGCCCGAGTCCTCCGAAGTAACCTCCGCGGAGACCATCACCCACGACGACGGCCGCGTGGAGCGCGTGTTGCCCCGCGGCCGAAGAGTGGTTCACTTCGCCAACGGGACCCTCAAGGACATCGTTCCGTCCACGGAGGGGCCCATCTCCACGGTGTACTTCACCAACGGGGACGTCAAGCGGACGCACCCGGGGGGCCGGGTGGAGTACTTTTACAGGGAAGTCGACACCTGGCACACGACGCATCCGGGCGGGGTGGAGGTGTACCACTTTCCGTCGGGGCAAACGGAGGCGCACGGACCGGACGGGTATAAGGAGATCCTGTTCCCGGACGGGCTGCTGAGGAAGGTGCACGCGGACGGGCGGGAGGAGGATACGGTGGTGAACTGAGTCGGCGACGGCGCTTTTTGTTATCCAAAACTAACAGACTAATTAACAGGAGGGTGTGAATTCACTCGTTGGTCTCGTCACGTCCGTC
>ENA-UOXV01008156-UOXV01008156.1-marine-metagenome-genome-assembly--contig:-NODE-8156-length-10379-cov-5.095602_pt1 | contig 10379 bp, 11 predicted proteins | sample MGYA00238165_ERZ766961 | MGnify/ENA primary metagenome ERZ766961 (study PRJEB28924, sample SAMN03173240) | marine metagenome | biome: Marine; feature: Water; material: Subsurface seawater | place: North... | reverse complement strand
TTTGATAACAATTTGTCAAAATTAATTGACAGTAATATTGATATTCATTTAAAAATAAATACCTATATATCAATCATTTTTTCTAGACTGATTTCATCATTTATTATAATTATTTTGATCTTAAGAATATGGATAATATAGGTTGTATTATTTGCGTAAACTATAATTCATGGAATGATACTTTGAGTTTTTTTGAATCAATTGAAGAAAAAAATAGATTTGATTTTTTTGTTATAGACAATAGTCCTGAACTCAATACCAAGCAGAAAAATAATATGCCAAAAAAAATTAATTATTATGTAGGTGATAATAAATTAGGTTATTATAATAATGTTTACCGACTTAGAAAAAAAATAGAATTAAGCAAATATCTATTTGTTATTGTATCAAATGTTGACGTAGAATTTATATCCAAAAAAAATGTCAAAAAAATATTAAATACTTTAAAACAGTATGACATAATAGCACCTTCAATTATAAATTTGGATTTAAAACAACAAAATCCATTTAGAAAAAATAAGATTTCACGTTTTGATAAATATTTTTGGAGTATCGCATATTCAAATTTTTTTTTATTTAAAATCCTTTTTTTTTCGAGGAGCTTGATAAGCAATTTTTTAAAAATTAAAAATTTTAAAATCAATGAGACCCAAATAAAAATTTGGGCTCCTCATGGAGCATTTGTTATATTTAGTAATGATTCTTTCAAAAAAATATTTTCTGAAAAGTTTAATTTTTGGCTCTATGGAGAGGAAGATTACATAGGGAATTTGTCTTATAAATTAAATTTAAAAGTTATGTTTAATCCCAAAATAAAAATACTTCACAAGGAGGGTATTTCATCTTCAAGTTTTAGTTCCTTAAGAAAATATAAATTATATAAACAAGCATATTATTCTAATTATGATCAGTAAAAGAATACAAGATATATGGCTATCTATCTTTCCTTTAAAATTTAGATACAGAATTTTAAAAAAAAAATCACAGAAATATTCTGAATTCAAATTAATTTTAAGTAAAAGTGGAGCTCCTCATGAATATAAACAGTATATAATAAGGAAATATAAAGATTTTAATCAATCAAAAGTTCTTATTGAAACTGGCACATATTTAGGACATATGATTGATGCCCAGTTATTAGATTTTCATAAAATATTTTCAATTGAGGTTGATGAAAAACTTTCTAAAAGGGCTAAAATTAAGTATAGAAATTTTAAACATATTGAGATTATTCATGGAGATAGTGCAATCAAAATCGATTATCTGCTAAGGGAAAATGATTTTAAATCAAATATTATTTTTTGGTTGGATGGGCATTATTCTGGCGGAATTACTGGTAAAGGTCAAAAAGAATGTCCAATAGTTGAAGAAATTGAAAGTATTTTGAAATTAAGGAAAAAGTTTAATGATATTATACTTATAGACGATGCTCGGTGCTTTGATGGAACAAATTCTTACCCAACTATCCAAGAAATTAAAAACCAAATTAAGAATTATAGATCAAATTTTGATTTAAAGGTTGAAAACGATATAATTATTATTATTTAAGTGATAAAAATTTTAAATTTTTTTATTTTCTTTTTTTATGTATTACCAATTATTTTTATAATAAATCTTAAAAATATTTATTCAATAACAATATTTTTCATCATTATATTTTCATATTATATATCACAAAATTTAATAAGATTAAATTCTAAGCCTTTCGATTACCATCAAAAATATACCATAAAAAATTCTACTTTATTTTTAATTTTTATTTTATATATTTTATTTAGGTTTGATTTAATATCAGAAACTTTTAATAACCTAATTGAAAATAATTATATAGAAAGTGGATTAAGAAAAGTGACAGAAAGATATAATGGAGAATCATTCACAAACAACAATTTTAGATTTTTCGTTGGAACTAATTTACTTTTCACCATTTCATTTATTTTACCTTTAGTAGATAGAAATCTTAAATATTTAAAATTAATATTATTCTCTCTAATTATAATAGTTGAAATTAGTGCTTTTGCAAGGACTGGTCTATTGATTTTTATTGCTATTTACACGTCAGGTTATATAATAAAAGAAAATAAAAAATTTGCTTTACAATCAAGTTTTAATTCATTAAAATATGTTTTTATTATAGTCTTCTTTTTTTCAATTATTTTTTTTTTAGGAGCTATTCTCAGATTGGCTAACGAAAACGAAATTATTGATTTTTTGAAAATTAAAATTAGCGAATATATTATAGCACCATATCAAGCTTTCTTAGATTGGCTTTCGAATTTCAAATATGATTTTCCACCAATAAGTGAATCATTTACATCAATATCAAAATTACTTGGTCAAAATGTAAAACAAGGTTATTATGATCTTGTTTACACAGATTGGGGTTATACAAATGTATTTTTAAATCTAAGAGGAATTTTAAACGATGTAGGAATACTAGGAGCAATCTTTTTTTTCGCCTTTACAGGTATATTTATAAAAAATTACACATATAAAGAAATGGGAATGCTTCAGTACATAATTACAAGATGCCTTTTATTATTTTTATGTTACCCCATAATTTCTATTTATATATTTACATCTGTTTTATCATCAATTTTTATTTTTATCATAATTCTTATTATGACAAATCTTAGGACCATTAGATAGTTTTTTGCAAAAGTTCTTTATAGAATTAATCAATTAGAATATTACTTATTATTTAATTTCAAATAACATTATGAATATAATTTATTTAAATGGGGAAGAAATTTTTAATAGAAAAATAATTTCAGTTTATAATTCTAGCTTTTTGTATGGCATTAATTGTTTTGAAGGCATAAGAGGATATTTATCTGAAGACCGGATTATTTTTTTGGACTTAGAATCTCATTTAAATAGGTTTTATCTTTCACTTCAAAGAATTAAAATAGACATTAAGTTTTCAAAAAACTGGATTAAATCTCATTTAGAAGAAATTATAGAAAAAAAAAATATTAAAGAAAATATTTATATACGAATAACCGCTTTTATAGATGGAGAAAATAGTTGGACATCCACTAACATGGGTTCAATAATAATTAGTTTAAGATCTATTGAAACATCATTGAAAAACCCATTTGAAAATAGATTTAAATCTATAGGAATTTCAAATTTTAAAAGGATTAGTGAAAATTCTACACCTCCATCTATAAAAGCAGGTGCTAATTATATTAATTCTAGATATGCATTTTTAGAAGTACGCAATAGAGGTTTTGATTATCCACTTTTTTTAACCAATGATGGTTTTTTAAGTGAGTCAGGGGGTTCATGTATTTTTTTTATAATCGATAATGAATTATTCACCCCTTCTTTGGACATGGATATATTGAATTCAATAACCCGAAAAAGAATTATAAAAATTTGTTTAAAAAATAAAATAAATGTTGTTGAAGGAGGATTTGAGACTAGTATTTTAGAAAAAGTAGATGCGGCTTTTTTAGCTGGAACGATGATTGAAATTTGTCCTATTGGACAAATAGAAAATTTTAAATTAAATACTAATCAAAATTTACTGTATAAAAAAATACTTAATAATTTTTCACAATCAATCTTTGAACATAAGAATTAATGAAACCAGTATTTATTTTCATAGCTAATTTTGTAAAAAATGAAAAAAAATTAGCCCGCAAAGTATTAAGGGAATATTCTTTTTTGAAAAGAATAAATATTCCATAAATCAGTAACCCTTTATAGAAAATGTATTGGTCTTTCAATTATATAGCAATTACTAACAACCCCATTTTGGCTAAAATATTTTCTGACTGCGGAATTCAACAAATTATGATTGATACTGAAATAATGGGGAAGTATGAGCGCCAAGGCTTCAAGGACACAATAATCAGTGATCACTCAATAAGTGATATTTCCGTATTAAATTATCTTAATCTTGACGCAGAAATTATTTGTCGAATTAACCCTTTTCACAATAATATTTATGAGGAAATTGAAAATATAATTAACCAGGGAGTGGATAAAATTATGATACCGATGATAACCTCCATGGATAATTACAAATCAATGGTAGACAAAATTGATGATAAGGTTAAAGTTATTCCACTAATAGAAACTCCTTATTCATTTTTCAAGCTCTCAGAAATTTTAGAGTATTCTTTAGTAACCCAAATTCATTTTGGACTAAATGACTTGTGCATAAGTTTAGGAATGAAAAATCTTTTTGAAATACTTTTATCAAAAACATTCCAAGATATCGTAAGCAATTTAAGAACTGAAGGAATGATTAAAGGTATTGGAGGGATAGGTAACCCTCAAATAAGTCAAAAAGTTAGCCCATTGTCTCTTTTGAATAGATACTTAAAATATGGATCAAACTCTGTTATTTTAAGCAGAAGTTTCTTCTCAGGAAGTTTAAAAAAAGAACATATAGTGAGTTCTCTTCAAATATTTGAAGAGTATATTAAAATTGGGCATGATCCATTATTAGACAGTGATTTAATTAAACAAATAAATGAGATGTAAAAATATTTGGCTAATTAATGTTGGCGAACCACTCCCAACACAAGGCAATAAGCCTCATAGAATGTCTCACTGGTTTTTTAAACTATCCAATTTAGGCTATAAACTCACTTTCTTTACTACTGATTTCGAACATCAAAGAAAGATATTCTTGAAAAAGAATGAAACCCCAGAAGGATTTGAACTTCTTGAATCTAAAATTGGATATAAAAAGAACAGAAGTTTTAAACGCCTAATTAACCATTTTTTTTTGGGTAGGAGTTTAAAGAATCGAATGGAGATTGCCAAAATTCCAGATTTGATAATTTGTTCTTATCCGACTATATATATGACATATATAGCAGTCAAATTTGGAAATAAGCATAATATCCCAGTAATTGTTGACGTACGTGATTTGTGGCCAGACATTTTTATAAAACCTATAGTTGGAAAGGTATTATTTATGCCTCTTTATATACAGAAAAATTTAATATTTAGTAAAGCAACTCGCGTAATTGGTGTTTCTCCAAAATACGTTAACTGGGCAACTCCAAACCGTGACATTCAGCCAAATATTTTACCTCTTACACAGTACCATGCTTCACCAAAACCTGATGATTTAACATCAAATATTTTCCCTTTAAAGTTAATTTTTGCAGGTACTCTTGGCAACACCTATGATTTGAGTCTAATTAATGTTATATCCGAGTTGTTGACAGAGAACAATATTGAACATCATATTACGGTTTGTGGCGAAGGTCCAAATAAGTCCTTTTTTACTAATTCAATCCAAAACAACCAAAATGTGTTTTTTCGAGGATGGCTTACAAAAGATGAATTGGATAATGAATTGAAGCGCTCACATATTGGACTTATGCTTTACAAAAAAAAATCCCCACAAGGTTGGCCAAACAAACTAATTGAATATTTGTCTTATGGATTGCCAATAATTAATTCCTTGAAAGGTGAGAGTTGGAATTTAATTGAACTGCATAGAATGGGTGTTAATATTGATTCTGATAACCTAGAACCTATTATAGATTGGATTAAAAAAGTTATTGTTCCAAATTATAGCATTATTTCAAATAGATCTCTTAATGTTTTTAATGAAAATTTTGATGAGGAGACTGTTTTTAATAAACTTTTAAATATCATTGAAAATGATACAGCGAGTTCGTGACATATTAGTTTTGATATTTATTCTACCATTTATAGGACCGATTTTCCTTTTAATAATGATTAGTGCAATTATTTTCCATAATGAAAAGATTTTTTTTTCTCAAATGAGGTTAGGTATTAATCAAAAGCAGTTTAGATTATATAAATTTAGATCTATGGTTATAAATGCTGAAAGTCAGGGAACTGGCCTATATAGTTTTGCTGATGATAAAAGAATTACACCCTTCGGAAAATTTATTCGCCGTTCGAGTTTAGATGAATTACCCCAACTTTTTAATGTGATTAAAGGAGAGATGAGTTTTGTTGGTCCAAGACCTGCTGTTGTTGGTGAACTCGATGAAGAGAAAGATTTGCCATCCAATATGATGGATCGTTTTAAAATTAAACCTGGATTAACTGGGTGGGCCCAAATACATGGAAGAGATAATCTCACTTGGTCACAAAAGATAGTTTACGATTTAGATTATGTATCTTTTTCTTCAGTTAAGCGATTCTTTATAGATATTTTTATCATAATCTTTACTCCATTTTACCTATTTAATTTCAAAGTCACTTATGAAAAACGCATGCATTAAGGAGATATTTTCCAAGGTAATTTCTCGGGAAAATTCTGCTTTCATTATTGATGAAAGAAAATTTGAAAATAATTTGATTTCTTTGCGCTCATCTTTCCTTAATAATTATCCTGAAGTTCATATTGGTTATTCATATAAAACCAATTACATTCCTTCTATATGTCGTACAGCACATAAGCTTGGTTGTTGGGCAGAAGTAGTTTCATCAATGGAAGTTGATATGGCCTTAATTCACTTGTTTGATAAGTCAAATATAATATATAATGGCCCAATAAAGTCACTTGACTCTATTCGAAAGGTTATAGAAGTTGGGGGTATAATAAACATTGATGATTTTCACGATATTGAAAAAATTGAACAGCTATTAATGGCTAACAATTTTAAAAATTTGGAGGTAAAGATAGCTCTAAGGCTTAATTCTTCATTTGATAGTCAACCTTCGAGATTTGGAATAGAGATTGAAAGAATTAACGAATTTCTAATAAGAATAGATGATAATCCTTACCTGAAGCTAATAGGTTATCATATTCATCTCCCATTTAGATCAATTGAAAGTTTTGAATTCAGAATGAAATGTATAATAAAGGTATTAAATATTCACGGAAGTAGACCATTAGAATATATTAATGTTGGTGGTGGTTTTTTTGGTGATATTAATTCTCAATTAGCTAAAAATCTGAATATTCAAAACATCCCAACCTATAGTGATTATGGGCAAATTATTGGTCAAGTACTAAGCGAATATTTTAGCAAAATAAAATTAAAAAATTGGCCTAAATTGTTTATTGAACCTGGTAGTTGTGTAGTGGCTGATTCAATGTGGTTTTTAAGTAGAATTCATGCTGTGAAAAAGTTGAACAAAAAGAGCATGCTAGTAACTTATGCAGCTAGGCATTTATTAACTCCGACCAATAAGACGTTATATTTTCCTGTTGATTTATATATTTCGGCTGTAAATAGTTCGAGTAGTTATCAAGGTGATTTGTCAGTTGTTGGATACACCTGTATCGAATCGGATATTTTAGGAGAAGTTAAGTCTAGATTTATTTCCAGCTCTTTTGATTTTATTGCAATTAGTAATGTTGGGAGTTATTCAATTGTTTTGGGCAGTAATTTTATTTTACCTCAGCCAGCAATTTATAATTATAATAATTCTGGCTTGAAAATTATTCGAATTAAAAAAACAGCTCAAATACTTATGGCTGAATTTGTTGATTAGATTAATGCTAAATATGATAAAAACAAGATTCTTGTGGTTCTGTCGAGTTCTTAATTACACTTTGAATTCATTAGTTTTTGAGTTACCGAGAGGTATTGATTTCAGTATGAGAGATAAAAATGCCAACCAGGAGTATTCACTTAATGGTTATGCTATGACATCTAGGAGGGCTCTTGTAAATATTCTCAGCAAATTGGATATTAAATCAAAAAAAATTCTTGATATCGGAGGGGGTAAAGGAGCTGTAGTATATCATGCATATAAATTGGGAGCAAAATTTGCTCTTGGAATTGAGTATAGTCAAAGGCTACATGAAATTGCGTTAAAGAATTTCAGAATTTTAAATTGTTATGATTCTTGTACAAGTTTAAACATAGATGCTAGAGAATTTTCAGATTACGGTGACTATGACGTTTATTTTTTGTTTAATCCCTTTGATGATTATGTTTATTATGAAGTAATGATGATTATCAAAAGACAAATTAAATCGGTCTCGCGAGTAAGATGGATCATTGCATACGGAAAGTCAAACAAGGATGCTATAATGCAATTAGATAATTGCCATGTCTTTCATCAGGGAACTTGTCCTTATCGCAATACTAATTATAGTATTTATAGAATTAATTGATATCGAATTAGTGTTTAAAAATATTATTAAAACTATAATTCTAAAAGACCCTCCAATTTATCTAAAAATTGGTTTAGATCTTATATTAAACCTTTTGGTTGGGAGTTTTCTTTTTTATTATTTCAAAATAGATGGATACAAAGCCTTAGGAGTTTATCTTGCCTTTTTGATTTTAAATAATCTAATCTTCAAAGTTTATAAAACCACCTATCGCTATTTCAATATTTCAGATTTGTTAAAAATCTTTTTTATCTCTTTGGGTTCATTTACACTCTCTGTATTAGTTACTCAGCCTCAATTTGGTGAGACCCATGTTGTAAACCTGCTTTTCTCGTCTTTAACAATTCTAATCGTCCCCCGATTACTTTTAAAATTACTTTTTGCCTCCAAAATTGATTCCGAAAAAACAAAAGCACTTATTTACGGGGCTGGAGAAAATGGGATCTATTTTAAAAGAGCTTATCAAAACAATTTAGGATTTCAGATAAGTGGATTTATTGATGATGATCAGTCAAAAGTTGGAAAATTTATTGATGGAGTTCCAATAATAGGTCTAAAGATTAAAAAATTAAAAAAACTTCATGAAAACGGCTATTCCCATGTTATAATTTCAACGGATAATTTTACAATCAAAAGAAGAAATTACATTTTAAGAACCCTTACAGAAATTGGTTTTATTGTATATAGATTGCCCAATAAAGAAGAAATTATAAATCAAAATACGGACCGATCTAAAGTTGTCGAATTCTCAGTGGACCAACTTTTATCTCGAGATGAGATATCCATTGATTTTAATAAGTTTAAAAGCTTTATTAAAGGCAAAACCGTTTTAGTAACAGGAGGTGCTGGCTCAATAGGTTCAGAAATTATTAATCAACTAAAAGAATTTAAAAACATAAATATCATTGGGATTGATAATTCTGAGTTTAATTTATTTAACGCGATAAATAAGTTTAAAGCATTCTCAAACATCCAATTTTATTTGAAAGACATTACTGATAAGTTCTCGATGGATTTGTTTTTTGAAAACAATAAAATTGATATCATTTTTAATGCTGCTGCTTATAAACACGTTCCCATTTTTGAGGATAATCCATATTCTGGCTTTAAAAACAATGTGCTTGGATGTAATTATTTGGTTCAAAAAGCAATAGAAAAAAATATTGAAAAATTTGTTTTGGTTTCTTCAGATAAGGCTGTTAACCCTACTAATCTTATGGGCGCATCAAAACGCATCTGTGAGGCGATAGTAGCTAATACAAAATCCGAAAAATCAAAAACTGTGTTTTTATCGACTCGTTTTGGTAATGTTCTTGATTCAAGCGGATCTGTTGTTCCAACCTTTAAATCCCAAATAGCTAAAGGAGGTCCAATTACTATTACTAACTTAAAAATAGAAAGGTATTTTATGACCATACCTGAAGCTTCAAAACTTGTACTCGAGGCAACTCGTATAGGACAGGGTTCTCAAATCTATGTTTTTGATATGGGCGAACCAGTTAAAATCTATGATTTAGCTAAAAAGATGTTACTTCTTTCAGGTCTAAATGAAAAACAGGTACCTATTGTTGAGACTGGATTAAGAAAGGGTGAAAAACTTTACGAGGAGTTATTTTTAGATTCGGAGGTTGAGGGTAAATCAGATGATAACCCAAACCTTTTGATCGGAAAAAAAGTTAATCTATCTGAAAAACAAAAGATTGCCTTAGATGAGCTTATTGACATTTTTCAAAATGGTCAGATAGACAAATTCAACAATTTTGATATTAAAAAAATTGTGCCAGAATACAATAAAGTATCATGATAGCGACTCTAAAACGACTTGGCGTAATTGTTTTTCAAAGGCTATTTAATTTAGATGATTTATCTGTTAAATATCCCATTTCAGTTAAAGGAGTAATCATTGAAAATAATCGGGTGTTACTTTTAAAAAACGAAAATTTTATTTATGATTTGCCTGGGGGTAAAGTCGAACCCCATCAATCTATTGAAGAGGCTTTGATCGATGAATTTAAAGAAGAAACCAATTTGGATGTTAAAATCAAATCTTTATTAGAGCTAAAAAAACTCCATCTTAATAAGCGTAATATATTAATTGCTTCGTACCAAGTTGAAAACACTTCAAATGAACCAATTAAAATATCTTATGAAAATTGGGGGTGTAATTTTATAAAAATTAATGAACTTGAAAAACACAACATAAAACCATGGATTGTTGAGCTCATTAAAAATAATTTTGTGTCTTAAAACATTTTTTTAATTCCTTAATAACTAGCCCCTTATGTTAAAAACTAATTTTTGAATT